>Ga0335084_10003987_pt1 | contig 14531 bp, 15 predicted proteins | sample Lox_Sample_44_FD_206721 | JGI IMG/M metagenome (GOLD analysis project Ga0335084, IMG submission 206721) | Soil microbial communities from Loxahatchee National Wildlife Refuge, Florida, United States - Lox_Sample_4.4 | ecosystem: Environmental > Terrestrial > Soil > Wetlands | place: USA...
TGCAGACCGGGTAAGGCAAGCGTCGCGGACTTGCCAGTCACCATGCCTTGCCGCCAAAACCGTCGGCAAGCCTTCTGCCCTTCATTTCCGAGCCCAGACTTGCACGCAGCGCGGAAGCGCGACCAGAATGGTCTCATCCAGGTTGACGCGCTGTATCTCACGGACGCGGCGCTCGACCTCTTCCAGCGCGCAGAACCCGTGGCCAACCAGCGCGCCTTTACTCTCGGCGATCGAATACTCCCAGAAGCGCTTTTCTTCCCCTCGGAGGTACGCGGGCTGGTTTAACCTGACCTCGATACTTGCAAAGCCCGCGGCACGAAACAGGCGATGTACTTTCATCCCGCTCGCTCCATCGATGCCACGCGCGGCACCGATCTCCCGCATCAGTCGAACCTCATCCGCGTAAACCGGATCCGGTGGGTCGGTCGCTATGCCACTTAGATCGAGCGTCTCCGTCACGAGAACGCCGTTCGGTCGCAGCAGGCGCCGCATCTCGACTACCGCTGCTTGCGGGTCGATTAGATGGTCCAGCAGGAACCGGCAGTAGACCACATCGAAGCTCTCGCTGGGTAGGTCTATGCGCTCAGCGCTGGCCGCGAGGAACGTCACGTTGGTATAGCTGCTCTGTCTTGCGATACACCGGGCGAGCGCAAGCTGCTCAGGACTCTGGTCTACACACACCACAGATCCGGTCGCCCCGACTTGTCGCGCCATCCACAAGGCAACGGTTCCGATACCGCAGCCAATGTCCGTGACCCGCATCCCCGATGCAAGGCCCACATCGCTGAGCAGGCGCTCCGTTCCCGAGCCGTAGACGCGATGCAGGAGGCGCAGCCGATCCGCACCGGCATCGCCCACGCCCAGTAGATAGTCCGCCTTTCCGCGATTCACCGAGCGCTCCTTTGGTATGTAGATGACGACCCTGGGGGTCGACCCATGCTACCAAGGCGCTGTGGCGAATCCACGAACTGTCATCGCTGGCTGATGCGGACCCACCGCGATCCGTCAAAACGCTCCAACTGGACCTGGCTGATGGGAAAGTAGTTCGCGGGGCTTGTGTTCACCGTGATGCCGGGAAGCAGCATAGGCAACTGAACCGCCCGCAAGCCCGTAGCCTGACGCATGACGTTCTCACGCGTGAGATCGTCGCCGCAGCGCTTGAGCACCTCGACCAACGCCATCGCCTCGTCGTACCCGCGCAGCGCATTCGAATCGGCCGGATCCGCGTCGGCATAGTATCGCTTCATGAACGCGAGGTAACTCTGAACGCCCGGGTCGCCCGCCCATTGCGGATCGCTCGGATCTTTGCCGGATGTCGCACTGAGCAGCCCCACCGCTTTTTCTAAGCCCACCGGCTTCAACGTGGTAGAGATGGAGTTCGCCGGGCTCGCCAGGAAGTGCAAGGGATGCCAGTCGATCTCGTAAACCTTGCGAATGGCTTGGGCCCCTGCCTTGGGCGTCGAGAAGTTCATCAGGACATCCGCACCGGAGCTCTTTAGAGTGATGATCTGTTGATCGACAGTCGGATCTGTCACTTCATACGTCGCTTCCGCGACGATCATTCGCCCGGCTCTGTCGCCGAGCGCAGTCTTCAGGCCATTGAGCAAGTCCTTCCCGTAATCGTCGTTCTGGTAGAGCACACCGATCTTCGCGTCTGGTCGATGCTGTAGAAGGTAGGCTGCGTATGCGGCCGCCTCGGTCGCGAAGCTGGGCATGAAGCCCATGGTCCAGGGATAGCTCTTCGGATCGCCAAATTTGGTGACCCCTGTAGTAATGAAGAGCTGAGGAACGCCGCGGGCGTTGAGATACCTCCGTGTCGCCAAGTTCGTGGGCGTACCGAGCGATCCAAAGATAATGAGCACGCCTTCGTCCTCCACGAGCCTTCGGGTCTGCTCCATGGTCTTGGGCGGGCTGTACCCGTCATCGAGGCTGATCAGGTTGATCCTGCGGCCGTTGACGCCGCCCGCGTCGTTGATCTTGTTGAAGTAGGCGGTCATTGCCTTGCCGGTTGGACTGTTCAACGACACCGGCCCGCTATACGGCATCGTCTGACCGATTTTGATCTCAGTGTCGGTCACGCCCGGCCCATACTGCTTCTCGGCAAGGCTCACTCCCATTGGTAGAGACACCAGTACGCCGGCAACGAACACAGAACGCAATAGCGAAGCTGCCATGACGCCCTCCTCAGTGTTGTACCGCAGTTGCGCGACTCGCTTAGTTGCACATTACGTAATTGTGTTACGGAAAGTGTAATTACGTACTAAGATAATGTCAACCAATACGCGTAATCTGATAGACTCGCAAACATCGTATGAGAGGACGTTCCCGATGAAACCCACACAGCAGGGTGTGCAATCGGTAGAAGTCGCTGGGCGTCTACTCCGAGCGCTAGTGGACGAGGGGCGTGCCATGATGCTGCGCGACCTGGCAAAAGCGGCTCGTATGCCTCCGGCCAAGGCCCACCGCTATCTGGTGAGCTTGGGTCGTCTAGGCCTTGTGCAGCAGGACCCGTCCACCGGGCGGTATGACCTGGCCAATTACGCCCTCGAGCTCGGCCTGGCGCGTCAGGGAAGAATCGATGCGATCGGTGAGGCGACCGCGGCTTTGGAACAAGTGCGCGAGTCAACGGGCGAGAGTGTCCTACTCGCAGTATGGGGAGACCGGGGTCCCACCGTGGTTCGCGTCCTCGAATCACGTCGTCTGGGCTTTATTCTGACTCGAGTGGGCGCGGTCATGCCGCTGACGTGGTCGGCGACCGGGCTCGCCTTCGCGGCTTTCCTACCCGAATCGGTCACACAGAGTCTGGTTACCGCCGAGCTTGAACTGAACCGCCGTACGCCGGGAACGCAGGCTCCAAAGACCAAGAAAGAGTTAGAGGCAATGCTCCTGACAGTCCGCCAGCAGGGCCTATCTCGTATCCGGGGTACGGTCACCCCTGGAACCAATGCCTTCGGCGCTCCCGTGTTTGACAGCCGAGGAGCCCTTGCGGCCGTGATGACAGTTCTCGGCTCGGAGCGAACCCTTGATATCTCCTGGGATGGTGCGGCTGCACGAGCGCTGAGAGAGGCCGCTGCCAGCGTGTCTCTAAGGCTGGGCCATTCGCCATCCAAGAGAGCGCGCGCTTGAAGGCCTGCGGGCCGTCGCAGTGCGTTCTCGAACGAGTGTCCGCTTCCTGCAGAGCCAGATGACCGAGTTGGGCCCGTATGCTTGCGTCATTGTGGCGACTCGGCTCTACCAGTTTGGATGACCGACCAAGCTGGCGGTGTTGCCCGAGAACTGCCGCTGCATGCGCAGACGCGTGTCAGCACGCCGTGATGGCGGTGAATGTGCAGGGGCGGGATCAGCGCCGCCAGGCGCTCGATCAGCGCGAGAGGCATGAGGCACAGCTGCGCGCGGGTACTCCAAGGTTTTCCTCCATGGAGGGTAAGCATCTGGACAGCGAGACGGAGAAGCCGTGCAACAGGCAGTGGCAAGACGATCAGGTGCGCGCACGCAGAGTGCGGGCCGGGCCGCCAATGGCCGGTCGCGCGCGCTCAAGGCTTGAAGCGACGCAACGACGCGGGTCGGGTCCCTACTCGGCTAGTAGGTTCCCAGATTCAGCATCACTCCCGAGAGATGCTTCGCCCGTTCGGAGGCAAAGTAAAGCGTGGTGTCCGCCACGTCTTCGGGCTCGATCATCCGGGTCTGCTTGAGTAACTCCTCCCAGCGCGACTCGTCTCCGAATTTCTGCCTCGCGATGGTCTTGTTGAGCTGGATGATGCGATCGGTGCGGGTCGCGGGCGGGTGCATGCCCAGCACGCGAACGCCGTGCTCGATGGAGCTCTTGCCCAGCGCTTTGGTGAAGGCCTCCAGCGCCGCGTTGCCCATTGCGCCGCAGATGTACTCCGGCGGCAGCGTGACGCCCGCCATGCCGACGATATTGACGATGACGCCGCGGCCGCGTGCCTTCATGCGCGCGTACATCTCGCGCGTGAGGTTGATGTAGCCGAACACCTTCAGCTCCCAAGCATGGCGCCAGAGTTCCTCGTTCACCGCCTCGATGTTGCCGCCGGGGATGTCGCCGGCGTTGTTGACCAGGATATCGACGGTTGCACATTCCTGGGCAAGTTGCTTCACCGCACCCGGTGCCCGCAGGTCGCACTGGTGAGTGTGCACCGGCACCTTGTAGGCCGACTGCAGTTCGTCGCACGCCTTGGCCAACAGGTCGGCCGAGCGTGCAGCGAGGTGCACGGTGCTGCCCTCGGCGGCGAAGCCGCGCGCGCAGGCCAGCCCGATGCCTTTTGAAGCGCCGGTGATGAGAACGGACTTGCCCTTCAGTCCAAGATCCATGACGGTTCCCTTCTTCGATGACGGATGGTGAAGCTTCGAACGGCGCGCACGAAAGACAGTGCGCCGCGCTGTCACAGGTCTGAGCGCGCATTTCAATCCTCTCGTCGATCCCTACCTGGCTGATCCCTGTCCGTTCCTTCTGGCAGCAGGCCCGGCGCGAGAAGCCGGTGTTCTACAGCGCGGAGCCGGGCTACTGGCGGGTGACCCGCCACGAGAACATCAAGACCGTGTCCGCCGACTCCAGCGCTTGTGTCGACACGGATAGAGGGCCCAACCGTATCACGCGTTGCTAGCCGGCTCAAGCGGGATGCGTGGCTGGCCCGCAGAGGCGGCAAAGGCGACTGCGATGAGCGCTTGGAGCCCGTTGCCGGTGGCGCATTGCGCCGACAGAACGGCCGACCTCACGGTCCCGAAGGCGGCGCGGCAACACGTGGCCCGTCGGCTCGATTACGGGGGCTAGGTGACCCCGCGCCAAGCCGCGTGGGGCCGCCAGCTTAGGCGCTGGTCGAATTCGCCCGACTCTTCGACGATCCACAGGGCCGGGTGGTCGTTGCCGGCCGCCATGATGTCGAAGTGATCGAGCGCCCAGTTGAACTGGCTCAACTGCGGCCAGCGGAAGTCGCGGCGCACGGCTGCGCAGTCGGTCCGGTGGGCGAGCAGGAAGTCGCGTGCCCTCAGGAAATCGGCTGCAGCGCTCATCGGAGGTCGTGCTCTTCACGTGTCGCGAGAGGACGCTCGCCATGCACTCTACTCGCCGCCACGGACGCGGGGCATCGATTACCTTTTGGTTACGCGGCAGAAACGTGGCGGTCAAACGAGATCGGAACCGGCGGCCCATCGTATGGTTCGGGTAGGCGACGGACGCCCGGCGCCACGGCCTCGCCGGAGCCCAGCGAAGAGACGAACGTCGATTTCGAGCGGGAGGCCCACTCACCGAATGCCGCCCTGTGAAACCGGACCGTCGTATTCCCTGAGCGGCGCTCAGTTCTCCGAATTCGACTTGTTGACAAGTACGTGGTAGGCGACGGCGTCCCAGGCGTTGTGAATGCCGATGAAGAGCAGCAGGAGCGCCGCAGCTCCAACGCCAAATAGGGCCTCCGGCAGATGCGAGGGAGCCGCGACTGCGGAGATCGCAAGCATCGCGTACGCCGCCAAAGGCAGCAGAGCATGAAACAACCAGTCCTCGAACTCCGGCCGGTAGGTGGTCTGCACTCGCATGCGCCGAGCCACGACGGCGACATACCCCACTCCACTGAGGCCCGCGAAACCCCAAAGAACCGCGACCGGCATGACGGCTTGCCATGGAGCGCGTAAAAGCGCTGAGAGAAGCAACACAGCGCCGAAATGAACGATCGTCGGCGTCGCGAATGCGGCGCCCGCCTCCTCCGCGCGCAGTGGGGGCCTCTCGGCAATGAGCGTCATGACAACGAACTGCAACCCGATCAGGGCACCCGCAGCCGAGCCGACGATCACGTAATAGCTGTCCCATCCGGCGAGCTCAGTCATGTCCCCCCCTCCTCTCTTCTCTCAAGCAAACCGCTCGAATCGGTATGCCAGTCCCGGGCTCCCTTTGCCTTCGTATGCGAGCTGCGCGACGAGCAGCGCGAACGGCTCGGTGTACCGGGCGATCCGTAAAGGTCCAGCGTCCACAGGTTCGAAACCCGCATCACGGATCAGCTCGGCGGCCACGCGTTTGCTCCCCGAGTCATCCCCGCAGTACACGAGGCTGGGTCTGCCGGCTCTGCGCCGGGCCTCGAAGACGCTGAACAGCACTTCGCTCGGCACGGTGTTGAAAGCGGAGACGACCCGAACCTTGGCGAACCTCATTGCAAGGTCCTCCGCACCCGACGAGCTGTGCGCCACCACAAGTTCCGTGTTCTCAGCATTCATCGGGAGGGAGCAACTTACGAGCACCTTCCCTGAGAGATCGCCCGCCTGATTCAGCACATCGTCGATCCGCGACCAATGGACGGCAAGCAGGAGTGCGTCCGCATCCTGCGCGGCCTCACGCGGCGTGCCCACACGTGCCTTGCCTTTGGCTTCCCGGCCGAGCGTCTTGAGCTTCTGCTCGGTGCGGGCATAGCTGAACACCACCTCGTGTCCAGCTCGCGCGAAGATCGTTCCGAGCTTGCCGCCCATCAACCCCGAACCCAGAATGCCGACTCGCATGGTGCGCTCCTAGGACATCAGCAATCCAAACTCTCTTTCTCGAGAAACTCCGACGAGAGGTCTGTGATTTCGAGATTGTTCGGATCCGAGAAGGGAATAGCGAGTATCGCCGCGGATCCGTATTTCGGGCAAATGCACGACGATGACATCGCCGCCCCGGCGGTTCACAGTGTCCGCCCATCACCTTGCCATCGCGAGACGTACACGCCATTCGTCCTGACTCGGGACCGCGATCGGTTGCGCCGGGATCTTGTCTCCATAATAAATGATGATTGGGATCTTGGTGAGCTGCATGAGGTGCGATACAGGCACGCCCGCGGCCTCTAAGGTATCGCCTGAGCTTGGCATCGAAGGCGGCACTTCGCCGTCCGGAAACATGAAAGTGTTGCCGGGCGCATCAGCCGCGACAGCGCGGACCTCTGGATACTGGATCGCGGTCAGCTAGCCCGGGCCGCGCGAGGACTGACGATCTCACACCTCACGCGCATGGCCAGGCCGGGTCGAGGGCGGCCCTCCAGACAAGGACAACCTCGTCCTCGATCCGCTGCGCAGGTTCTCCCTGTCCGGCCCGCCATGAACTCGACGACCTGCGGACACGCAGGACTTCTTGTTCTCCGCCGCCGTGCCGTAAACGTACTGCCGGCACTCTCGTTGGCCACGGTCCATTTTTTTGCGAACGTCTATTCGCATGAGGAAGCATTCCTGGATCACATTCGGGGCGGTCGCCCTCGCGATCGCACGCGCTGGCGTGGTGGGCGTACAGCGGCGTCCAGAAGCGCGAGCTCGAGCAGCAGGTCGTTGCATTGCTGCGGGATTCGACCGCCCGCCTGCGCGAGGCGCTCAACTTGCTGACGGCGGGTCCAGACGCGCGCGCCAAGCTGGAGGCACGTCTCACCGCGCTTGAGGCCAGCGTCGGGAAGATCCAGGCGCTGAACGCGTCTATCTCTCCCGCGCTGGTCCAAGCGGCCGACGCCTACGTGAGTGACGCGCATGCGCTCCTACGAAGGCAGCTCGCGCTGCATGCCGGCCGCGATGCGGTCTTCGCCCACAGCGGCGAGGTGAAACATCACCTGCGCGGGGCTGGCACGCGTTCGCAGGAATGGATCCGACAGGCAGTTGCGCTCAACCAGCGGCTGGAAAAGAGCTTCGTCGACTCCCGTTTTGCCGCCGGCGGGTTGGAAAAGTCGCTGCACTCCCTCCGCGACACGAGCCCATGGCTGCGGACCTTGGCGCCCACGGACGTGGCGATAGAGGAGGACTCGATCTCTGCGGCGGAGAGGCGCTTGCTCGAGCTTTCGACGCAGATCGAGCAACAGGTCGAGAACGCGAGAAAACTGCCCGCCGGATAGTCGCGGCCGCAGCGACGACGCGCAGCACGAGTGCGAAGAGGACTCTACGGAATCGACGGGAGTTCAGCGCTCCGACCGCTAGCCTCTGGCCGAAGCCGATCAAACGCGCATTGGGCCTCTGGCTCGGCAACCCCAGCACGAACTGGACGATGGCCCCCAGGGCCAGGAGCGTTCCGGAAATGGGAAAGCACATGGCCATAAAATCAAGTTCAGGCCACGCAGCCAGATGCTGCGCTTACCGTCGTTGCGGGCGGCGGGCGTGTCGGTCATCGCGCACTCTTGAGCGTGGTCGAAGCGGGTCATTCTCCGTCAGCACATGGACATCCGCCGCGGCCGGCATTGGCGGTGGTATGGAGACCTGCTGCGGATAGTTCAGCATGTGCAAGGCTTTCTCCGCTTCGACCGGATCGGCCGCGACTTGCGCGCGTGCCGCCATGGACGATCCGGCGATCTGCATCACTTGAAGCGTGTCGGGACCGATAAGCGTAGAGATCCGCCAGCGCCGGCCCCGTCGCTTAGCGATCGAGAGGTTGCGATAGCCAGGGGTTGGTCGTGATGCCGCCGCCGGCAACCGCCGAGCAGTGATGCGAACCCGGTCCCTTCGCGCATCCCCACCAGTTCAGGGTCGCCGAGATCGTGCCGCCGCCCAAGTTATCGATCCCAACGTCCGCGGAGAACGAGTTGAAATGTGCGGTCACGTCCGAGTTGGCCACGACGTTGACGCCGATGTCGATCCCCTCGCGGCTAAAGACGTTCTCCGCGATCACGATGCCCGTGATCGGCACGACCGGACTTGAGATCGAAATTCCGGTCGGCACAGTTGTGCCAGGATCGCCGTCCGGGCCGTTGGCCGAGATTTCGTTGCCGATGATCTGATGATCGTTCAGGCTCTGAAATGGAGCATGCGTGTGCAGCGCCACACCGGGTAGGGCGTTGCCCTTCAGGACATTGTGCGCCACCACGTTGCCGTTGTTCTGCGCCCCTGGAGGGCCGGCGAACAGCCCCACGCCCGCCCCTTCCCCGGAGACCAGCCCGTTTCTCTCCGACCGGTTGCCCACGACCGTGATGTGGTAGATCCCCACCGACGGGTCGGTAACTCCCATGTTGAAATGGTGCGAGGCGATCGTGATGCCGCAGTCATAGGGGTTGTCCCGGACCACATTGCCGACGATCAGGTTGTCATGGTTCGGCCCAGTGTCGTCGCTGATCAGAATGCCGCCGGCGTTCTGCTCGACAAGGTTGTCCGAGACTATGGAATGGTGCACGCCGCTGAAATGGATGGCCTCGCCGCAGTCGAAAGCCTCGCCCCCTTGAAAGTAGGGCGGCAGCGGCGGACACTGAAGGTTGACCGCATCGAGGCTTCGATCGTTGCCGGTTACGTAGTTGTTCGAGATCGTGACATCCGATGCGTTGGTGACGACGATCCCTTGCGCGTTGGCGTTCTCCACCGTGAAACCGCTCACGATGACATGCGCGAGCCCCGCATGGTTCAAGCCGTCGACATTGATGCCGTTGAGAAGCCCGCTGGCGTCGATGGTCGTGTTCTGTTGACTGTCACCCAGCAGTGATAGCGGCTTATCGATGATCACCTGTTCACGGTACGTCCCCTTCTTGACGTGAATGATGTCATTCGGGGATGCGGCCGCGACGGCAGCGCCGATCGTCTTCTGGCAACCGCCCTTTCCCGAAGCGGAGACACACAGCTCCGCGGCTGCCGCAATGGAGCCGTGGAGTACAACCATGCATATGCCAATTGAGAGCCGATAGCCAGGTTTGATATGTCGGTGCTGCGAAGGCATGAGACGCTCCTTTGTTCGCCAGGATGGGACGGCGCGAGGTTCGCCAGCGCTGCAGGATCCGCGGAGCAGAGCCATTCCGCGACAGGGCATCCTAGCACACGAGCTTACAGAGCGCGTACAACTCGCGCGCGGACGCCGCGACCGCCGTCGACTGATGACCATCCGAACCGTGAGAGGCCGCGCTTTGGGGCGGTCGACTCCAGACTGCGGGTCGAGCTTGGTCGATGCGCGGAAGGCGCTTCGAGGTCGCCGGGAACTCAGGTCGAACCTCGGTCAGGACGATTCAGGCCCTTCTTTCTCTTCGATGGCGTCGACGCGTTCGCGGTAAAACGCAAGCCGGCCCGCGATCTGGACCATGGCGGGATACGGATGCTCGTAGGTCCACACCGCGTTCTCGGAGATTCGATCCCCGACAAGCAGGCTGAAGTACCCGGCATCGCCTTTGTATGGGCAATGGCTCGCGTGGTTGGTGCGCTGAAAGAGCTCCATGCGAGCATCGGCGCGCGGGATGTATTGCACCGGCGCGAGTGTCGACTCCTTGAGCGTAAGCGCATTGGTCGTGTCGGCGACCACTTGCCCGTTGAAGACGACACGAACGCGCCGAGGATTGCGTTCGATCGTGATGGGATGATCGGGTCCTGGAAGCTTCACGATGCTGTTCCTCCGCCGTAACCGATCTCCGAATTGGGCTCCGGAGCCCTCAGCCGCCCGCGCCGCGCTTGAGCTGCGCGGCGATGCTCGCCACATGACGGCCCTGGAAGCGCGCGATCGCGAGCTCGTTCTCGCTCGGTTGCCGTGAGCCGTCCCCGCCGGTCAGCGTGCTGGCGCCGTAAGGGCTGCCGCCGGTGATCTCGTTCATGTTCAATAGCCGTTGCTCCGAGTAAGGAACGCCGACGATGATGAACCCGAGGTGCAGCAGAGTGCTATGGAAGCTCGTGATGGTGGTCTCCTGCCCTCCGTGCTGCGTTGCGGTGCTGGTGAAAACGCTGCCGATCTTCCCGACCAGCGCCCCCTTCATCCACAGGCCGCCGGTCTGGTCGAGGAAGTTGCGCATCTGTGCGGACATGTTCCCGAAGCGCGTCGGCGCACCGAACACGATCGCATCGGCCTCCGCGAGCTGGTCGACCTGGATCACTGGGATATGGGCGAAGGCCTGGCGCGCCGCCTTCGCCCCGCTCTTCGCGAGCACGTCGTCGGGCACCAACTCGGGCACTTGATACAGCGATACTTCGACGCCCTGCACCTCCCGGGCGCCGGCCGCAACCGCTTCGGCCATCTTATACAGATGCCCGTACATGCTGTAGAACACGACCTGCACCTTCGTAGCCATAGCTCCTCCTGGTCAGCGTTGTTGTGGATGCGCGAAGTCAGCCCTGCTCAAACTCCAGCACCGGACCCTTCGGAACGATACCGGAGGGATTCAGATGCCGGTGGCTCATGTAGTAGTGCCGCTTGATGTGATCCATGTTTGCCGTGGCGGCGACCCCCGGGACGCGGTACAGCTCCCGTACATAGCGTGACAGCCTGGGGTAATCAGCGATCCGGCGCAGGTTGCACTTGAAATGCAGACAGTACACGGCGTCAAAGCGCACCAGCGTAGTGAACAGGCGCCAGTCGGCCTCGGTGATGGCTTCGCCCACAAGATAAGGCCCGCGCTCGAGATGCCGCTCGATCCAATCCAGCGCCGAGAAGAGCGCATCGAACGCACGCTCGTACGCAGCCTGTGTGCCGGCGAACCCGCAACGGTATACCCCGTTGTTGACGTCGCGATAGATAAACTGATTGATCTCGTCGATGCGAGCATGCAGCCGCCGCGGATAGTAGTCCGTCTTGACCGCGGTATACGCATCGAAGGCCGAGTTGAACATGCGGAGGATCTCGGCCGATTCGTTGTTGACGATGGTCGCGCTCTTCTTGTCCCACAGCACGGGCACGGTGGCGCGCCCGCTGTAATCCGCGGCAGCCGCCGCGTAGAGCTGATGCAGGTAGCGGAATCCGTTGACGCTGTCGGGAACGCAACCGGGACCGTCGCTGAACTCCCAACCTTGGTCGTGCATCACCGGGTCGACGACCGAGACGCCGACGATTTCCTCCAAGGCCTTTAGTTTGCGCAAGATGAGCGTGCGATGGGCCCACGGACACGCGAGAGAGACATACAGATGGTAGCGCCCCGGCTCGGCCTCGAACCCGCTCGAGCCGTCCGCCGTCACCCAACGCCGAAACCGCGACTCGGCGCGCTGGAACTCGCCGCCGCTACGCGTCGTGTCGTACCAGCCGCCGTGCCAGCGACCCTCGAGCAGGTATCCGCTCATCCGTTAGATCCAAGGCTGATCCAGGGGTCCACGCCCCGTGAAGTTCCGGCTACCGCAAGCGCTAGGCCGTGACGGTGAGGCAAGCATGAGCGTCAGGCCATGTCGAACAACAGCACTTCGCTGTCGCTTCCATCCGAGAGCTGCAGCTCGGGCTCGCCCTCGATCTTCGCGCCGTCGCCGGTGCGAAGCACCTGTCCGTTGAGCTGCACTTCGCCGCGTACCACGTGCAGGTATGCCTTGTGACCATCGGCCAGCGCGTACGTCACGTGCTGATCGCCGTCGAGCAGCGCGGCATACAACTTCGCATCCTGATGGATCCGCACCGAGCCGTCCACCCCGTCAGGAGAAGCGATGAGACGCAGTTGCGCGCGCTTCTCCTCGGCCGGAAAATTTTTCTGCTCGTAGCCCGGCGCAATCCCGACCCGGTCGGGCTCGATCCAGATCTGGAGGAAATGCACCGGGTCCCGGGAGGAGGCGTTGAATTCGCTATGCATCACCCCGGTCCCCGCACTCATCCGCTGCACATCGCCCCGCCGGATCACCGAGCCCGTTCCCATGCTGTCTCGGTGCTGTAGCGCGCCGTCCAAGACATAGCTGATGATCTCCATGTCGCGATGCGGATGCGTTCCGAAACCCATTCCGGGCGCCACGCGGTCCTCGTTGATCACGCGCAAGCTGCCATATCCCATCTCGTCCGGATCGTAATAGTCGGCAAACGAGAACGTGTGATAGCTATCGAGCCAGCCATGGTTGGCGTGTCCTCGGTCCTCGGCTCTGCGCAGCGCGATCATGACAGCGGTCCCTCCCATCTCAAGTTAGCCAGTCAATGTGAACTGCTCAATCCAATATAGGAGCGGCTGCGGGCGTTTCCTAGCGGAACTTTTCGAGTTCGACGTTCGAAGAAACTGAAGCATCTCGGGTAGGGTTACACGCCGAGAAACTCCCAGTCACCCACTTGGGCGCATCGTTGGAGCCATGCGGCGTGCGATGGTCCGGCGATCCGGCCGCCGGCGCTCAGCACAAACGGGAGTTTGCGAAGTCGATGAGGGCGCCCGGGCTTAGGTAGCCGCGAAACGCCCAGAACGCGAGCAGCGCGCACAGCACGGCTATGGCGACCCACCACGCGGCGCTGCGCCAACCCGCGGTGATCACGCCTGCGCCTGGCCGCGTACGCGGATCAACGGCCGTTCGTCGATGGGGAGATTGAGGATCGCGGCCATCACCCCCAGTCCGATGGCACATAGCCACACCAGCGCGTAAGAGCCTGTGTGGTCGAACAAATAGCCGCCAAGCCAGACGCCGGTGAAACTGCCGATCTGATGGCTGAGGAACACGATGCCGAACAGGGTCGAGAGGAAGCGCACCCCGAAGATCTGGCCCACCAGGCCGTTGGTGAGCGGAACAGTACCGAGCCAAAGGAACCCGATCCCCCCTGCGAACAGATAGACGGACAGCGGAGTCACGGGCAGCCAAAGGAACAGCGCGATGATGGCTGCGCGCAGCAGGTAGATCGAAGACAACAGATACTTCTTGCTGTAGCGCCCTCCGAGGTAGCCCGCGGCGAACGAGCCCGCCACGTTGAATAGGCCGATCAGCGCCAGCGCGGCGGCGCCTACCGCCGGCGGGAGCTTCAGGTCCAGCAGGTATGCGGGCAGATGGACCTGGATGAACGCGACCTGGAACCCGCATACGAAGAAGCCGGCCGTCAGATACCAGAAGCCGGCATGTCCGCCCGCTTCGCCGAGCGCCGCGGCGAGCGACTGATGTTCCGCGTGCGTTGCGCTCGCCACTCGGCCCCGCTCGACCATGGCGGCCGCGAGCGGGACGCACGCAAGGACGGTTCCTCCCAACGCCGTGAGCGCGACCTTCCAGCCGAAGCTCGAGATGAGGAGCTGCCCAAAGGGGAGCATCAGAAACTGGCCGAACGAACCACCGGCGGAAGCGATGCCCAGCGCCAGGCTACGCCGCTCGAGCGGGAACGCGCGTGCGATCACGCCAAGGATCACGCCGAAGCTGACACCGCTGAGGCCAAGTCCGAGCAACAGTCCTGCGCTGAAGTCCAGCATGAGCGGCGTGCTCGACAACGGCATGAGCGCCAGTCCAGCCGCATACAGCAGGGTGGAGAGTGCAACAACGCGCGCCGCACCCCGCTTGTCGGCCCAGGCACCGAAGAGCGGCTGGGCCAGGCCCCAGACCAGATTCGACAGCGCCATCGCCAGCGCATAGTTGCTGCGGCCCCAGCCGAGATCCGCGCTCATCGGCTGCAGGAACAGTCCCAACGTCTGCCGCGTCCCCAGAGCAAGCGTGAGGATCACCGCGCCGCAGACGAGCACTACTGTAGGTGTGCGCCAGCGGGAGGAAGCGGTCATCGGCGGGCGGGATGAGGGAGTGAGGCCGTGAGAAGTGAAGGGGTGAGGGAGTACAGGGGTGAAAGTGAAGAGGCGAAGAAGTGAAAAGGTGATCCCCCTCACCCCGACCCTCTCCCCCGCCGGGGGAGAGGGCGTGTTTTCACCTCTTCACCTCTCACCTGTTCACCTGCCGTTTCAGTGTTCGTGCTTCTGGTGCGGACCGGA
>Ga0335084_10003989_pt1 | contig 14529 bp, 17 predicted proteins | sample Lox_Sample_44_FD_206721 | JGI IMG/M metagenome (GOLD analysis project Ga0335084, IMG submission 206721) | Soil microbial communities from Loxahatchee National Wildlife Refuge, Florida, United States - Lox_Sample_4.4 | ecosystem: Environmental > Terrestrial > Soil > Wetlands | place: USA...
TGAAACTCCGCGAGTCAGTTCGAATGAAAACACCACGTGGCGGCGAGAGCGGTTGATTGTGACCTTTTTGCTGCTGATCGCATCTGCAATCATTTTCGCAGGCTTCGCACGAACCTATTACCTGAACAGCTTCTTTGCTCGCCGTTCACTCACAGCGACTCTTCATCTCCACGGCTTCTTGTTTTCCGCCTGGTTCGTGCTCTTATTCGTTCAGATCTCCCTTATCGCAAAGCGGCGAACTGACCTACATCGTCGGGTTGGCTATATAGGAGCCTTTCTCGCCCTTTCGATGGTGATCATCGGCATGATTGTCACCATCCACGCGGCAAAGTATGGCACGCCGGCGAAGCCTCCGGGTTTGCCCATGGCGAATTTCTTGGTCGTCCCATTCTTTGATGTCGTTGTGTTCGCCACGCTGGCGGGAGCCGGGCTCTACTTCAGGACGAAACCCCAAGTTCACAAGAGGCTAATGATCCTGGCCACTTTGGGGATTTTGACCGCTGGCTTGGCACGAATTCCGCTGGATTTCATCAGAAATCGTGACATCAGCACGCTCTTCCTGATGGGTGACGTCTTTGCCCTCGCCTACATTTTGCATGACACACTTAGTCACAAGCGTCTTCATCCAGCGTGTCTGTTTGGTGGCCTTTTGATTGTGTTAAGCGTACCTTTCCGATTTACGATCGACGACACTCAGGTCTGGCAAAACTTCACGGCTTGGCTCATCCGGTAGTTATTTGCAGGCAAAATGCAAGACAAAGGGGGCCTTCGAGATACGAACAGGCATTGGGAGACATGCCCATTCTTCGTTAGAGAAGAAGGTGTGTTTTTTCCGCGTTACTAGGTTCCGAATAAATGTTTGCAAGATGCTTCAAGAGTCCCGATGGAGTGTCCGTCGACAAGTTGTGGAAGTCGTGAATCATGTGCATCTGGTCGTGATAGCCGTATTCGTGCGCGATGTCCGTCCACGTCAATTTAGGGGATGTAGCCTTCGCCTGGAGCGCCGATTCGAAGCGGACGATTCGAGCATAGATTTTCGGCGACAGTCCGACTTGCTGCTTAAACCTTCGATGAAGTGTGCGACTACTCAGACCTGCGGACCGCGCAATGGCGTCGATCTGGCAGACTCCGTGCTGCCGTCGAATCTCATGAGCTACCGATTCGACCATATCGAACCGCGGCGTTTTCGAGCTGAGATCGATGAAAAACTCTTCCGCCACTCGTACTCGCTCGAGAAATGAACCGCAATTGCCGAGCCGCTCTCTAAGCCCACCGACGAAGCGTCCTAAGACGCCATATGCATCCAAATCAGCATTGGTGATAGTAATGGCCCGGAGATCAAAGAGTAGACTGAGTGCCGCGGGCTGAAAGAAAACACTGAAGCTCTCGATTCGTCCTCGGATTACCTGTTCAACTCGCCGGTGGGTTTGTAAACCGATCAAGGCGGCGGACTCCGCGCCGCGAACGATCCCGTCACCAAGGTCGTGAATCTGAATCTCATCAGCGAATTGGAAATCGAGCACAGGCTCGGAACGGGCCGGAACAGGGTGAATCAGGACGGAGCAGCCCAGGTTCGACTCTCGATGCGCATAGAAACGAATGAACCGCTTAGTCGCATCGGAGGGTTTACTGAATTGAATTGAGTGCACTGCTTTGCCGTACCTTTCGACCACCTGGCTCACTCCGCAGGCTCGGGCAACTTCATTCGGTGCAGTAGGTCAACATAACGCGGGTCGGACCGCACCCCGTAAAACAGCGGGTCGATTCCTAGATATTGCATGTCGGGCCAATGTCGCTCGTACGCCTTTTCGAGCAAGCGAAACGCCTCTTCCTTGTCGTTGAGCCCGGAGTAAATGCCAGCAAGCATATAGAAATCAACGTCGGCGTGAGAGGACAACTCCTTAAGTTGGCGTGCGATCTCCAGCGCATCACCCCGCCTGCCGGCAACCGCATAGCTCCAACCAAGAACACCTGTAACAAACTGGTTCTCCACCGAGACGGTCTTCTCTTCGTTAGGAATCTTGGCGAATTCAGCGAGAGCCTCCCCATACATGTGTTTCGTCGCGTACGCCGAGGCCAAGCCAGCCCGGGTGACTGCAACGTTGGGATTGAGTTCAAGCGCCCTTTGATATTGAGCAATGGCTTCATCGTACCTTCGCATGAAATAGTAGACCGCTCCCAGTTGGGAAACTATCTCCGGGGACAGCGGATCGAGGTCTTGTGCCTTCTGTGCTTCTGCAAGGCTTTCCGTGAATCGTTGTCTCGTCTTCAGGCACTCGGAATACCGATGATGGGAAAGGGCGCTATTGGGATTTAGCTCGATGGCACGTTTGAACTCTCGCTCGGCACCTGGCCAATCAAAATCGGAGTAGAACAGTACATAGGCCAGAGCAGCGTGCGCTTCGGCAACACTATCGTCAAACTCAAGCGCCTTTGTCGCTGCTGACTTTGCTTTTGGAAAGCTCTCGGACGGCGACAAGTAAATCCAGTTGCCTCCCAGTGAGACATAAGCGTCAGCCATGGCAGCGTAGGCGAGAGCGTAACCGGGCTCTTTGTCGATCGCCTGCTGAAAATAATCGATACTCCTCTTGAGTGCCGAAGCTGTTTCCTGATTCGCGTAGTACCTCCCCTTCAGGTAGAGTTGGTGAGCCTCAGAATTGACCACCGCTGCCTTGTTCAGACGCGTCTTTTCTTCGGGGGTGAGCCCACCTCGCAATTTCGCAGACACGGCCGTTGCAACTTCCTGTTGAATGGAGCCCACTTCGCCCAAAGTCCGACTGTACTGTTCGCCCCAAAGCTGTTTGTCCTCTCGTGCGTCCACAAGCTCCGCTCGAACCAATAGATCATTCCCCCGTTGAATGATCCTGCCCGTGACTAACGCCTCGACTCCAAGCTCCTTCCCGACCTTTTCCGGTTGAATATCGCCTTGCTTGTAATGAAATGCCGAGGTGCGGGAGATCACTTTGATATTTGGGAGTTCCGACAGCCGGTCAATGATGCCCTCGGTAATACCGTCGCTCAAATAATCGAGACTCGGATCGGCACTGGCATTAGAGAAGGGCAAGACCGCGACCGAGTTGATGCGGGGACGACCACTGGTACCAAAATAGATTGCTCTGACCGCAATGATCACGATGGCAAGTACCAAAGCTATCGCGCCAATCAACGTCCGCCGTGACCAACGAGGAGATGCTTCGGCAATTATCGCTGCTCTCCCAGATTCAGTATCACGCTTCAGTCTCTGCAAGTCGGCGCGAATCTCGGATGCGTGTTGGTAGCGCAGGTTGCGGTCTTTCTCAAGAGCCTTACTGATGATCTCGTCCAACTTCGAAGGCATATCCGGATTCAATCTCACGGCCGGAGATGGCGCGCGATTGAGGATCGACTCGAAGATGACCCCGGAGGTATCGCCACGGAATGGCAGCATCCCGGTGCACATCTCGTACAACCCTGCACCAAAGGAGAAGAGATCGGTCCGAATATCGAGTTCCTTTCCCTGCACCTGCTCAGGTGACATGTAGGCAACCGTTCCCAGCGTACTGCCCGGACTCGTCAGATGTTCCTCGAGCTCGATGGTCGGGGCACTCAGGGCGACGCCCTGGGACTTTAGGGTGACCTTCGCCAACCCGAAGTCCAGAATCTTCGCCTGACCCCTATTCGTAACGAAGATGTTCGCGGGCTTGATGTCGCGGTGGATTATTCCTTTCGAGTGTGCGGCGTCCAATGCGTCGGCGATCTGGATGCCCAGATCGAGCACCGCTTCGATGTCCAATGGTTTTCCGTTGATCTTGTGTCGAAGGGTTTGCCCCTCCAGCAGTTCCATCGCGATGAAAGCCCGACCATCGACCTCGTCAATTTCATAGATCGTGCAAATGTTCGGGTGGTTCAGGGCAGAAGCCGCACGGGCTTCACGGCGGAATCTCTCCAATACCTGTGGATCGCCGGCAAGATCGTCGGGAAGCAACTTCAGCGCAACGTGGCGACCCAGCTTGACGTCCTCTGCCTCATAGACGACACCCATCCCGCCGCCGCCGAGTTTCTCGATGATGCGGTAGTGAGAGATCGTTTGGTCGAGCATGCCGTGGCGCAAAAACTCAGGCTGGAATGGTACGGATCAGAGGAACGATAAGTCAACGAGAGTTGAATTGATGCCGAGATGACGGTGTAAACAGTGGAATGGGGCTTCCCTGAGAGACTTCTAGCCGCTGTTTCAAAAGGGTAAAAACATCGCCTCGTTTTTCGAGTTGCCCGTCAGAACGAAGCCGCTGGCGCGGCGGACGCTGCCGCGTGGGTGATGTCGGCGTCCTGACTTTTCCACTCAGATAAGTTGTGGGTCACGAGGAGGTGTCCCTGTGACCCATTTACGCAAAATAATGCTGGAGGAACTCCAGCGTCGTCATTACTCTGAGGCTACCACGCGGCGTTACATTTGCTTTATCGAGCGGTTTGCACAGCACTTTCACTGTTCGCCTGATCGTCTAGGGCCGCGGCACGCGCCAGCGGCTTCCTTCTGACGGCTTTTTCGAATAGTGCTGCTCGCAGAGGCTTCGACCTTCGGGATTTGACGTTGCGTGTTCGTCGCAAAAGGGGTTCCGGTGTGTGTTACACCCAAATCCAGACTCATCGCATTTTTCACAGTCAAAATCGTAAAGATATTCGCAGTTGTTCATACGGTTCGCCTTACGACCCTCACTTTTTTGATACTGACGAGAGCCAAAAGCGTGCGGCTCGGGTTGAGGAATTGCGATGTAGCTCCGACCTTCCGACTCGTAGTACAGACCGATGAAACCGTTGCCATAGTCGATAGACCTCAGCGTCTCTGCGTTCGCTTTCCACAGAGCCGCCGCAGTTGCGGCGTCCGTCGTGTTGCCACATGCTTCGACGTCGACGAGCGTGGGAAAATTCGACTCCCGCCAGCACGCGACCTCGAACCGGTCCACATCGGGATTGAACTGCATCACCTTGAAATTGGAACCCTTCGCAGCCATACTTTCAAGCTCCGCTTGGACGCGCTTTGCCTCGGGTGAATCGGTTATCTGTTGCGCATAATTGTTGCTTGCCATAGTTTGTTTCTCCTAAAGCCGGCTCGCGCCGGCGAAATTCGGTCGGTGGGTCTCTCGCGCCTAGTAGCGATTCGCTCAATCCCGTCCTGATGTTTATTACTGACGTTCCCGGAAATTGGGTAAATTCCGCGCCCGGCTGCGAAAACGATCTAACTCGGTGCCATTTCTCCGTTTATGCTCGAGTCGGCGCCCCGCAGTCGCACCAGTACGGTGGGTTGCCACAGCCATCGCAAGCTATACTGGTGGAGGTGATGTCATAGTGGTCCTCGCAGTACCACATGCCTTCATGATTCACACTCGCCGGCTCACCACACAAACGCACGCGCATAGGTTGATCCGGCTGCAGCCGTGTTGTGTACTCACAGGGCTTCATAGAACCTCGAGATCGGCATGGTCCGGATAGCTAGGATCACGCCAGCATCGGAGCACAGCGCCTGATCGTAGTCGGGGGTCCTGGTTCGGACGCACGCGGAAGGGTGTGGCTCGAGCCGCGAGCCAGCCCTGAGAGTTTCAGCCCTACGATTACGAAAGGTCCCTTTGGCTGACCGTGAGTTCGGCATCTGAATAATCCTCTCACCATCCATAAGCTATGTAGCCAGTCTTGACGCCATCGTCTCCTCGATAGTCGGAACCTCACGCTCGGGTTTGACTTTCTCGTGGCGGTAGTCCTTCAGCAGGTACGCATTGCCTGACTCACGGGGTTCAAACACACCCGGGCTGGAAAGCTCAAGTGCTGAGTCGAACTGTTGGCTGATCTCGCCAGAGGCGAGATGCCTGGCTAGTTGCTGCACGGCGCGGGTCCCCGTGTGCAGGCGCTTCGACCAGAAGCGATCCTGCTTCGCCCATCTAACCAACGCTTCCAACCAGTCAAGGCTACGGTTACGGGTGCACAGGCACAACGCGATGGTTTCAAGCTCCTGCTGATGGTCGTTTTGGAAGTAAGGCAAGCCCAATAGCTTTGGTACCGTCCCGCTTACACCGAGGATGTCCACCAAGTCCAAAGCTTGGGGTGTCATGTCTTCTGGTGAAACACCGTAGGGGTTTTCGAGCGAAGCGAGTGGCGGGGGAGCCTAAGGCTCCTCACGCTGACTGACTGGCTGACTAGCTAACCTCCCGCTCGTAAGAGCGGAAGAGTCTGGCTCTCTGCCAAGCGCCCCGGGCGCGGGAGTCTCTTGTAATGCCTGAGTAGTGCCGCAATTTGCGGAACCCACCTTTCTGCATTTTGCGGCTCTCACCTTTTGGTATTTTTCCGAAAGGTAGGTTTCTGCATTTTGCAGAGACCCGATCACGAGGTTGTAGGCGGTTGTATAGTGTCCCCACGCACCGGTGAAGTGTGTAGAACCGCCGTTGCAGTTGGGTACCTTGCACGTGTGCGTTGTTGCAACTTCAAGGACGCCACAGGCTAGTAAGTCCGGCGTGTTGCGGTAGATTGTGTCCGGGGATGCCGCTCCAGCCTTGGCTGCCAGCTTTTCCTTGGATGCGAAGATGTTGGTGCCATCGTTGTTTGCGAACGCGGCATAGGCTTCGAGCACGCGCTTCCACTTGCCCGGTACTTTAGAGTCTTTGATTTGAGTTGCTAGTTTCCTGCTCATCCTGAACCTGCTTCCTGAACCTTTGACGCCTTGCTGAGGGGCGCTGCTGGGAACCGTTTAAGGGCTAGGGAGGTTCAGGTCACCTAGCCCCGATCGATGTCTTGTGACACCCAGCACTACTAAATACTCACTTAGTCGGTTTATCTTCAGAATTCGATCCGGATGGCGCGCGATCCGTGAGTGGCGGACCTATGGAGAAGCGCCTTGACAACTACTTGAGGAACTGCGCGAGGAGCGTCGAACTTAGTGCCGCCATCATCGCGCTGGAGCCCCGAGTTGCGGCTTCGGCCCCAGAGCGTGGATGGCAAGACGCACAGGACCGCAAATGCGGCCTAGAAACGGTTAACCTCTTGCCTGGCTAGTGGAGTTGTCAAAATTCGCCATCATCTATCGGCAGCGTTTCTTCGCACAGAGCAGGATCGAACGGATCGACGCCGAAACTTCCGATGAGAGCGGCGGTCCAATCCCAATGTTCTGCGCACAACCACATGCCACGCCACTTCATCCCGGCAGGCTTCCCGCATGGTTCGTCTAGGTTGTGGTCGTATTCGCAATAGTGTTCGCTCATTGTTTCCTCATAAATGGTCGTTGATGCCACTGCCCGGTTTGTTTTAATGGTCTCTTCGGCTCGCGACCTATTTGAAATTTAGAGTTTGTCCAACCCGTCATCGAAACCCAGACTGGTGCCGACCGGGGTGGTCTTGCTTGATTCTTCCTTCGCACGGAGGTTCCCGTGGATCACTTCATCGAGGATTACGTCACGCAAGCGATTGGCTTCCGCAATCACCTTCTCTTCAAGCGCAGCGATCTCATTACGACCGAAGGCGTGATAGGCGGGAGACCAGTCGTGGTTGAAGTCGCCGTAGGTTTCGCGCATCTCGATCATGACAAACTTCGCGCACTCACGACCCTGCTTTAACAGTTCCTCGAACATGTGTTTGTGGCGATCAGGTTGAATGGCGATGCAGAACAGCACCGCAAGATGTTCCTCGATTGTGTCTAGCATTACTCCCTTGACTAAGCTCATACGGCTTCCTCATATTCTGTTTTGTTTTGGCTCTTCCCCGTACAAACTCTGTCCTCTACAAGGGGAACCAGCTATAGATAGATACTGCTATTTCCAGAATTACTCGTTATTTGTCCCTCTACGCGGTCCTTCGGCTTCCTGCTTCTGCACCGCAGATTGTCTAAAGTGTTCGATCTTCGAGCCGATGACCTCGTCAATGTCGGGATCGCAGTCGATAAGAGCTTCCACTCGGGCGAGGCTGACAGCATAAAGCGAGGGATCGCCGAAGCGAGTGCCCACGTAGTACCGCTCGTTTTCTTCGTCTCGGACCTCGTAGACGGCAGCCATTGTCGGCAGGTAGTAAACCACCCGCCACTTGATCCGTCCGTCATTGAAGTCGGCGATTTCGCGTCTGCGCCGAATGTTGAAGTCCCGTTCAAATCCGTAACGACTGCTTCGACCGCAAATCCGGGCTACGTAGACGCTCCAGTGGTAAGGGAGTCTGATCTCGATGTGGTCGATCACTGCGCTTTCCCTTTGCGACTGAGCCCTCTAAAGTCCTTCCGCTTCGGTCCACGCTTACGATGTGGCACTGCGAATTGCCTTGCGGTTTTTCGGACGAACGATTCAGATACACCGAAGTCCTGCCCAATCTGTTTTTGGGTTAGGTCCGTACGTTCTACGAGCACAGCGACGAGTCGTGACGCAAAATCTGCTTTTGCGGCGTGCAAGCCTTCCTTTAGTGTCTGCGCTGCCATTTTCGGGGTTCTCCTCTACAAATGGCAGGCCGTAGTTCGAATTTGGGTATGAACAGGTACAAATTGTCGCGAGGAGTGCGATTTCTGCGTGTTTATTGAGATTTTCGGAAGGTAGGAAAGTCGCTAATTAGTTGGCGTGGAGCGGGAGCTTGGGATCGAACCAAGCTGCCTCCGGGGGTACCGGAGGTGTCGCCTTCAACACTCCCGCCTACATTGATCTGCTTGCTTTGCGTGCCTTCGATTGGTTCTCGTGTGCTGCATCAACAGCCTTCTTGCTCATAGCCTCCCATGCAACTTCGTCTGCGACTTCCTTTTCATTAGCTGGGCGAATCACCTGGGCTATGTCCCTAACGTCATAGGTGCCCACAGCCCGGCACGCGAACTGGTGCTTCTTTCCGAATGCGCCGAGATACTTCGCTATGATCGGCTTACCGTCCTCCATGCCGACACGAACGAGATAATAGTTGTGGACCTCGAGTTTTGGATCCAGGTCGTCGTCGTCCATGTTGAAGTTGCTCCCCGGAGGTCGAGACATTTTGTCCTGAAGTCCCGGCCCGTACACTGTCAAGTTACCCGCATTATCTTTAATTTCCAGCATGTGCTTGGCGATTCCGACTATCTTCTTGCCTTCGGGGATGTTGCCGTTGACAGCGCTCGTGCCGTCCATCACCGCACCGGCAAGGTGCATACCCATCTCATAGAGTTCGTCCTTCTTTGCTCGGCGTTCTTTGCTGACCTTGTCTAGCAGAGACTCTGATGGCGCCACCGGCTCGGTAATCAGACCGCCTAGCTCTTCCACTTCAAGCCTGGCTAGGAACTCGGCAGCGTCAGAGTCTTTGTCTGCATGCTTGCGGGCGAGCCGGATCGCCGGATCGACGGCGCTTAGCAAAGCTTCGGCTGGCGCTCGCCAATTGCGCGCTTTCTTGCGTTCCTTCTCCGGTCCGAGAATCGTGGCCAGGGCGCGATTGACCGTACGAACACTGCATGAGAAATGCTTCTCGCACCAGCGCTGCCATCCTTCGACGTCGCGAACGCGTTGCCCCCGTGTATTTAGCCGCTGCCGCAACTCTAAGAAGTAAGGAAGGTCAGCTTCGAGAACCGCATATGCCGACGTGAGCAACTTCCCAGCCTTCGCCGCTGACTTCGCGCAGCGCTGCTCAAGCTGACGCGTTGTCATTTCAGCGGCGAGGTTCTCTGCCGCCTGTGGTTCGTCGCTCATGTTGCCTCATTAAGTAAGAGGACCGCCATGAGCACAACGTCACAAAATCTAAAGTAACCACACGTTCGTGTGGCCTGGCGGCCAGCCAAAGTCGCGCTCTCGACCGTATACTCCGGGTGAGGCATTCCTGATGTGCACGGCATCTAACCATGCAGAGAGACGTAGGGCGGACAGCCCAATTGACGAGGCGTCAGTAGGGCGGATAGCCCGATGACGGAGACAAGAGTGGAAAGGTTATGTGGACTTCGAGCCGTTCGTGTCGGCGAACCTTGTCGCCGACTTTCTGTCTCTCACCCGCCGCAGAGTACTTGAGCTAGCGCGGCAGAAGGGTGGCATCCCCAGCCACCCAGTCCCTGGTCGGGGCAAGAACAAACGTAAAGATCACCGCTTTCTGATTTCAGAAGTTCATGCTTGGCTGTTGAGGAGACGCAATGGCTAAGGGCTGGTTGAAGCGCCCCGAGGGTCGGAACGCCACGCTATTTGTCTGGCGCGACAGCGCCGGCGCTTTTCGCCCACGGACTCTGGGGCCTCAAACTATGACCGACGATGAGGCATGGCAGAAGGTCGGCGAGGAAGGCTACCACCTATTGGTTGGCAAGCCTCACGTGGAGAGCGTGCTCTTTCGCGATCTGCGTCAGGCGTTCATCCTCGACGGAAGGACAGCGTCGGGAAGACCAAAAGCTCATAGCACGCTCAACACCGAGAAGCGCAACTGCCGCATCCATCTCAGCCACTTCGATCGCAAGCCCGCGAAGGAACTTAGCAGCCGAATGATTAAGGACTGGCTGTACAAGCAGAGCGAAGGACTGCAAGCTAAGCTGCGCAACACCCTGTCCGCTATCTATCGGTTCGGACGGGTCGAGGGTTTGATCCCGCCTGACTGTGATCCCGTGAAGGATGTTGGAGCGAGCACCCTGTCAACCTACGAAGCTAAGGATGTCAGTCCAGAGGAAGCCGTGGCTATCCTTGATGAGATCGAGCCGCCGCTGGTACGCTGCCTGGTAATCCTGCTCAGCGCCACCGGGCTCCGTTCGTCGGAGGCTCTAGCTTTGCGCTGGCATGACCTAAAGTTCGAGGTTGGGCAGATCAGTATCGAACGTGGTTTCGTGGATGGGAGGATCGGCGACCCCAAGTCCATTGCTTCACGGGCCCGGGTGGAGATGACCAGAGCGCTTGCCGCGGTGATGCTGGAGTGGCGCAAGCAGACGACGTTCGCCGCCGACAATGACTATGTGTTCGCCTCCGAGCGCAAGAAAGGAACGCAGCCGAGGCTCGGTTCCATGATCTCGACTGACTACGTCCGCCCCGCTGCGATCAAAGCGAAGGTGATCACTGCCGACTGCCCTCGATTCGGGCTGCACAACATGCGCCATGGTCTAGCGACGTTCCTCGCGGAGCGGGGCACAGATCCCAAGGTGATCCAACGGATGCTACGCTGGTCCAGTGCTCGGATGCTCCAGTGGTATTTTCACCCCAAGAAGCAGGCGCGGAAGGCGCAGTTAGCCTATCTCGGCAAGATGAGAAAGCGGGTACAAGTGCGGGTACAACAAAAACGCCCTTCGCATAGGAAAGGCGCATAAAATCTGGAGCGGGAGACGGGATTTGAACCCGCGACTTCGACCTTGGCAAGGTCGCACTCTACCACTGAGTTACTCCCGCTCGGCAAGGGATATTGTACCATCCGCTTACCAAATCCTGAATTTCGCTGACTTCAGCCTGCTGACCTTGGACACCTACGATCGGAAGCGGCCATTACCACGCACTCCCCAATTTCCCCGAATATCAGAGCGGAGTACCCTCCGTTCGACGACTATTCCTGGCGCAGCGCATCGATAGGATCGATTCGCGCGGCCCAGCGTGCCGGAACATACATAGCCAGCGTGGCCACCGCCAGAATCACGAGCGGCACGTAGAAGTAGAGGCTTGGCTCATGGATATGCGCATCAAATAGAATCGCATCAAAGACTTTTGGAAGCGGCAGCGACATCGCGAGACCGATCGCTCCCCCGATCGCCGTCATGGTCATCCCCTCGCGAAAAATCATTTTGAGTATGTCCTGGCCCCTTGCACCCATGGCGATACGGATACCGATCTCATAGGTTCGCTGGCCAACCGAATAAGCGACCAGTCCATAGATCCCGATCGCGGCCAGTACTAGCGCGAAAAATGCAAAACCGGCCAGGGCGCGGCTGAAGAACGCATCCCCTCCCCCTTGCCGGTCAATTACCGTCGACATGCTCATCAGGTGATCCAGCGGCAGCTCGGAATCAATCCCCGCCACTGCATTACGCATCCCGGTGATCAAGCCGTTAGGGTCGCCGGTCGCGCGCACGAGAAGGGAAAAACCAGGGCGAGGACGTTGCAGAAATGGTTCATAGACGTGGGGATCTTCGGCTTCTGTTTCGGAATACCTCTTTACATTGTTCACCACACCGATGATCTGGCTCCATCCCGATGGTGATCCAGCAACTTCCAGACGAATCTGCTTTCCGATTGGATCCTCGCCTGGCAGATACCGCTCGGCAAACTTCTGGTTGACCATGACCGTGCCTGGCTTAGTCGCGTCGTCCTGCTCTGTGAACGACCGCCCGCGTAGAACCGTCATGCCAATCGTTCGGAAATAGTCAGGTGTGATTACGAAATCCGCTGCCGTCAGCACCTGGCCAGGCGGCAAATCGGGGTGCCCCTGAATTCGGATGGTTACTGTGCCCGCTCCCGAAGCAGGTAAATCGGAAGTCACGGCGGCAGTCTCCGTGCCCGGAATGTGCTGCAAGCGCGCAAGCAGGTCGCGGACGAAAGCCGCCTGATGATCGGCATCTTTGTAGCGCGCAGAGTCCAGTGTCACGCTTGCGGTCAGCAGATGCCCCGTCTGGAATCCTAAATACTGGTGCTCAAGTTTGAAAATTGACACAAATAACAAGCCGGTTCCGATGAGCAGGAAGAGGGCCAGTGCTATTTCTCCGGTCACCAGGACCGTCCGTAGCCGCGCATGAGAACGCCCCGCAGAGGCGGTCCGGCTTTCATCGTTCAGACTGGCCGTAACGTCAGTTCGCGAGGCTCTCAGAGCCGGGACCAGCGCACAAAGCAAGGCGCAGGCGATGGAGACGCCGACCGTAAAGAGAACAACATTGGAGTCCAGACGGAGGCCGATTGCGTCAAAGGCCTCGTTGAACTTCATCATTGCGCGAACAAGATCAATGCCCTTATAGGCCAGCAGCAGTCCAAGGCCCCCGCCAAGCAGCGCAATCACCAGGCCCTCGGTCAGCAGTTGCCGGATAATACGCGAGCGAGCCGCTCCCAGAGAAAGCCGAACCGCCAGTTCCTTCTTGCGTCCTGCCGCACGCGCCAACAACAACCCCGAAACGTTGGCACACGCGATCATGAGGACAAATCCCACCGTGGTCATGATGACGGCTAATCCGGCACGAATGCCAAAACCGTAAACCAGGAAGTCCGGCAGAGTACGTACCATCGCACCCCAGCCTTTCTCTGATTCGGGGAAGTCGTGCTCGGCCTGGTGAGCCAGGGCCGCAAATTCGGCTCGAGCCTGCTTGATGGTCACTCCAGGCTTCATTCGGCCAAACAGGTATACCGGGCGATCCTTGTGCGCGGCGGCTGTTCGATCATCGGGCTTGATGACAAGGGGCGTCCACAGTTCCGGAAGGAAGCCCATCAGGCGGGAACTCGCCGGCATGACGCCAATCACGTTGTAATTCTCCCGACTCAGCCGAATCGTGCGGCCCACGATTGAGGGGTCGCCACCGAAGCGCCTTTGCCAGAGTTCGTGGCTGAGAATCGCCACGTGCTCCTGCCCGCTCTGGTCTTCTCCCGCACTGAAAGTGCGCCCGATCTCGGCGGTAATACCCAGCACGTTGAAATAGTTCGCCGACACCGCCGCTGAGCGCACCGACTGCGACTCCTGCTGGCCCGTCAGACTCGCGGTGCGATACTCGTCGGCCGCTGCCATTTCGCTGAAGACCTGATTGGACTCGCGCCAGGCAAGGTAATTCGGGATGGAGAGGGTAGCAATATCCGGCTGAAAGCCGTTCCCGGGATCAATTCCGGACACGACCGCCACGCGGTCAGGATCACGCCCTGGCGGACGCCGCAGCAGGATGCCGCTGACCAGGCTGAACATGGTGGCATTGATGCCAATGCCCAGCGCCAGCGTGACCACTGCAATCGCTGTGAAACCGGGGTTCTTCACCAATTGCCGTATGCCGTAGCGAAGATCTTGAACAATGGTTTCCATGATTGGCTCCAAGGGCGGTGTTGGGCTGACTATCGGCAAAGTGAGCCGATTCGAGTGAGCCCGCAACTAACGAACCAAACCTTAGGACCGATTGCGGCTTGACAATCAAGCAGAAGCGGGATATCGGCAGGGTCTACTGGGACGGGAAGCGTCCACGGCCGGATTGGTGTGACCATGAGCGGACAGTGGGCGGATCAGGCCCGAAAGCAGGGAGTTGTCGTCTTGCTATTCGTGTGGCTATTGGCCCTGCAACCCAGACCACGCCCGAGCCGTGGGCGAACGGTCAGGATCGGGATGTGAGGGAAAGACGCCAGCATGGATTCACAAATGCATTCTGGGATAGCTAGTCCCAATTGCCCCATACTTAACCAGGCACAATTTGAGTAGGCAGGTGACAGTTGGCCACTTCTTCATAAGATGCGGAGTCTACCAGTATATGCACCCAAGACCCTACGCCCGCCTGGTCCGCCTGGAAGAGAAAGCGAAAGCCTACTATGACCGCGTGCGGCAGATGAAGTGCCCCCGTTCGTTGTACCAATTCCAAGGTGAGTTCTCGGTTGATTTTGGGTTTGAGCGGGGATGAGGTCCGGAGCAGGGGACGGCGTTTGAGTCCCCTGCTCTGGCTCAGCTCTTTACTAG
>Ga0335084_10003990_pt1 | contig 14528 bp, 13 predicted proteins | sample Lox_Sample_44_FD_206721 | JGI IMG/M metagenome (GOLD analysis project Ga0335084, IMG submission 206721) | Soil microbial communities from Loxahatchee National Wildlife Refuge, Florida, United States - Lox_Sample_4.4 | ecosystem: Environmental > Terrestrial > Soil > Wetlands | place: USA...
TGGCACGGCTGGCAGTCGCCGCCGCGCTCGCCGCCGCGGCCGCGCCGGCATTCGCGCAAGGCCTCTTCGACGACAACGAGGCGCGCCGGCGCGTGGAGCTCCTGCGCCAGCAGATCGAGGCGAACCAGCGCTCGCTCGACGAGCGCCTGACCAAGCTCGAGGGCGCCGCGAACGACCGCGGCGCGCTGCTCGATCTGTCGAGCCAGCTGCAGGCGATGCGCGACGACCTGGCGAAGATGCGCGGGCAGGTCGAGGTGCTGTCGAACCAGATGGACCTCGCCGACAAGCGGCAGAAGGACCTCTACCTCGACATCGACACCCGCCTGCGCAAGCTCGAGCAGGGACGCGAGAGCGCGGCCGCGGCCCCCGACAACCGGCCGGCCGCCGCCGAGGCCGAGGCTTCGCCCGCCGAGACGCGCGCCTACCAGGCCGCGCTCGATCAGTTCAAGCTCGGCAACTACGCGCTCGCCGTCTCGGCGATGCAGGGCTTCATGGTCACCTACCCGAACAGCCCGCTCGCGCCGAACGCGCAGTACTGGATCGGCATGGCGCACTCCGGCCAGCGCGACTACAAGAGCGCGATCGCCGCGCAGCGCAAGCTCCTCGCGGCCTGGCCCGACAATCCCAAGGCGCCCGACGCGATGCTGAGCATCGCCAGCGCGCAGGAGACGATGGGCGCGAGGGGCGAGGCGCAAAAGACGCTGCAGGAGCTGATCGCCCGCTATCCGGGCAGCTCGGCTTCGGTCAGCGCGCGCCAGCGCCTGGCCGCCTCCGGCAAGCGTTGAACGCCGCTACGCCGGCGCAGCTCGCTCCCTACGTGGTGTGGGGAGCGTTCCTCCTCGCGTTCATCTTCGGCGCGGTCGGCAACAAGACCAACTTCTGCACCATGGGTGCGGTGTCCGACTGGGTCAACATGGGCCACCTCGGCCGCATGCGCATGTGGCTGCTCGCCATCGCGGTGGCGCTCCTCGGCTCGAGCGCGCTGCACCTCGCCGGCGCGATCGACCTGGGCAAGTCGATCTACCCCGGCCCCAACTTCACCTGGCTTTCCTACATCGTCGGCGGCTTTCTCTTCGGCGTCGGCATGACCCTCGGCTCGGGCTGCGGCTCGAAGACGCTGATCCGCATCGGCGCGGGAAATCTCAAATCGCTGATGGTCTACGTGTTCCTCGGCATCGCCGCCTACATGACGCTGCGCGGCATCCTCGGCGCGTTCCGCGTCGAGGTGCTCGAGAAGGCGTCCATCACTCTCGCGCAAGGGCAGGACCTGCCTTCTCTGCTGCCTTTCGTTCCATTCGGCCGGGCGACTTTGGCGATCCTGGTCGGCGGCGCGCTGCTGGCCTTCGTCTACGCCGACAAGGAATTTCGCACCACCTTCGACTACACGCTCGGCGGCGCGGTCACCGGCCTGGTCGTCGTCGGCGGCTGGTACGTGAGCGGGCGCATCGGCTACGTCGCCGAGGACCCGAACACGCTGCAGGAGGCGTTCGTCCGCACGAACACCGGACGCATGGAGTCCTTCTCGTTCGTCTCGCCGCTCGCCTACACGCTCGAATACCTGATGTTCTGGACCGACAAGTCGAAGGTGATTACCTACGGCATCGCCTCCGCCGCGGGCGTCATCGCCGGCTCGGCCGCCTATGCGCTCGCCACCCGCACCTTCCGCTGGGAAGGCTTCCGCGATGCGGAGGACACCGCCACCCACATGATCGGCGGCCTGCTGATGGGCTTCGGCGGCATCACCGCGCTCGGCTGCACCATCGGCCAAGGCATCACCGGCTTCTCGACGCTCGCCCTGGGCTCGATCATGACTTTCGTCTCGATCGTCGCCGGCGCCGCGGCGACGATGAAGCTCCAATACTGGCGAATCGGCCGTCAAGGCTGATAAAATTCCGCCCTTTCCGCAGTTTGCAGCTCGTCTGCACTGAAACTACGGGTCGTTAGCTCAGCTGGTAGAGCAGCGGACTTTTAATCCGTTGGTCGGCGGTTCGAATCCGCCACGGCCTACCAAACAATTGGGGCTCTAGCTTCGGCTAGGGCCCTTTTGCTGCGGACCATTGCAGGTCAATTGTCTACCGGGGCGCAATTCGCCGCTGGCGCGCCCCGTACAGTGCGCACATGTACGTTTCCCAGGGTTTGCAGTTGGCGGCTCCCAATTCTTCCGGCGGCGGTGGCGGCGCGTGGCGCGATTGCGGAGACGGGACGCTCGAGGAGTTGCGCGAGAGGTTGCAGAGCATCGTGCGCACGCTGCCCGACGTCGTGTGGTCGGTTGCGGTGCCTTCGCGCGAAGTGCTCTTTGTAAGCCCGGCGTTCAGCGAGGTGTTCGGCCGCCCGCGCGAGGAGGTCCACCAGAAGCCCATTGCCTGGGGCGATCTCGCTATCGAGGAGGATCGGCCGCTTCTCATGGCCGCATGGGACGCAGCGCTCGGGAGCGGCGCCTTCGAGGCGGATTACCGCGTGCTCACGCCCTCGGGCGAGATGCGCTGGATCCAGACCCGCGGCCGCACGGCGAAGGATGCGTCGGGCAAGGTGGTGCGCATGGACGGCATCTCGCGGGACGTCACCGAGCGGCGGCTGCAGGCCCGCAAGATCGCGCAGCTCAGCCGCATCAGCGCATTGCTCGGCGGCATTACGACGACGCTCACGAGGGCGCGCACGCGCGAGGAGCTGTTCCGCGAGGCCTGCCGGATCGCGGTGCAGGAAGGTGGCTTCGGCATCGCCTGGATCGGCGTGCTCGATCGCGAAGCAGGGCGCATCCGTGCGCTGGCCCACCACGGCCTCGGGCCCGAAGTGCCAGCGCACTTCGACCTGCCGGAGGCGGGCAGCCCGGACTACCGCGCCAACACCGCATTCCGTGCGCTGCTCGAAAAGCGCCCCGTGTTCGTTAACGACATCGCCGCCGAGGAGCCGCGCAATGCCGCGCGCGCGATGGCGCTCAAGGCCGGCTACCGCTCGGTGATCTCGCTGCCGCTGCTGATAGGCGGTGCGGTCGAAGGGGTCATGTTCATGTATGCCCGCAATCCGGAATTCTTCGACTGCGACGAGATCGGTCTGCTGACGGAGTTTTCGCGCAGCATCGGCGTCGCGCTCGAGCACATCGACAGCCAGGAGCGGCTGCGCTACCTCGCGCAGTACGACGAGCTGACTGGTCTGCCCAACCGGGCGCTGTTCCAGGAGCGGCTCTCGGGCCTGCTCGCCGAGGCGCGCTCCCGCGGTGCGCACACCGCGCTCGCCATCGCCGACCTGTCGCGCTTCGGCTCGGTCAACGAGACCTTCGGCCGCACGGCCGGCGACGCGCTGCTGCGCGAGCTGGCGCAGCGGCTGCGCACCGCCTGGTCGAACCCGAACCAGCTCGCGCGCATCTCCGCGGACTCATTCGCACTCCTCCTGCCCGCGACCGACGCCACGCCCAGCGCGGCGGACATCAGCGCGGCGCTTGAGCGCTGCGGCGACGCGGTACTCGGCCGGCCCTTCGAGATCGACGGCAAGGAGATTCGCATCGCCGCGACCGCGGGCGTCGCCGTCTGTCCGGCCGACGGCACGGACGCCGAAACCCTGCTGCGCAACGCCGAGGCCGCGCAGCGCGCCGCCCGCGAGTCGGGCGAGCGGCTGGTCTTCTACCGGCGCGAGATGAACGCGCAGGTCGCGGAGACGCTGTTGCTCGAGAACCGCCTGCGCAAGGCGATCGAGCTCGAGCATTTCGAGCTTCACTACCAGCCCAAGCAGGCGGCGCTCGGCGGCAGCACCACGGGCCTCGAGGCGCTGATCCGATGGCGTGACCCCGAGTCCGGGCTCATAGCGCCCGGAAGGTTCGTGCCGATCCTCGAGGAGACCGGGCTGATCCTGGAGGTGGGAGCGTGGGTCATGCGCCGCGCGCTGCAGGACTCGCAGTCTTGGGTCACGCCCGACGGCCGCCCGCTGCGCGTCGCGGTGAACGTCTCGCCGATCCAGCTCCGCCAGCGCGACTTCGTGCGCGTGGTGCGCGATGCGATGGACAGCATTCCCGGCGCGCTCGGTCGCCTCGACCTCGAGATCACCGAGAGCACGATTATGGAGAACCTCGAGGACAACGTGAGGAAGCTCGCTACCATCCGCGATATGGGCGTGAATATCGCGATCGACGACTTCGGCACCGGTTACTCCTCGCTCGGCTACCTCGCCCGGCTGCCGGTCAACGCGTTGAAGATCGATCGCGCCTTCGTCGCCACCATGACCGCGAACGCGCACAGTATGACGCTTGTCTCGACCATCATCTCGCTCGCGCGCGCGCTCAACCTGAAGGTGATCGCGGAAGGGGTCGAGACCGAGGAGCAGGCGAAATTTCTGCGGCTCCTAAAGTGTGACGAGCTGCAGGGGTACCTGATCAGCCGGCCGCTGCCGGCGGACAAGATTCCGCAGCTGATGGCGCCGCCAGCCTCTAGAGCGGCATGACGACCGTGCCTGCGGCGGCGGTCAGCCGGGTCATGTCGGTGACGGAGATCTTGCGGTAGCCGAGGCGCACTGCGCCGGTACGTTCGATCCGGCGAAGCTCGGCGTTCACCTTGGAGCGGCTCGCGCCGAGCATTTCCGCCAGATCAGCCTGCGAAATCGGCAACTCGACTTCGGCATGTCCGGCCGCCAGCGCCTGGCCGAGCAGGCGCCGCGCGAGGCGCTGCGGCAGCGGCACGGCGACCGCGTCGCGGTAGAGGTCGATCGTCGCCCTGAGCCGCCGGTAGACGAGCTGCCGGATATGGCGCTCCACCAACTTGTCGCCGGCGAAATCGCGCTCCACCCGGCCCATATCGACCGCCGCAGCCGCCGTGCGGCCAATGGCATGCGCTTCGGACTCCACGACCTCGCCCTTCAGCAACGAGCCCGCGCTGTAGTAGCTGCCTTCGCCGATCACGGCAATGGTGACAGCGCTTCCATTCTTGCCGAGCTGCGCCACGCGCAGCCCGCCGGTGAGCACTAGCCAGGCCTTGTCCGCAGGCTGCCACCCCGCGTGGATAAGTTCGCCGCCCTTGTAGCGCTCGATGCGGCCGAGGCGCGCAAGGCGGTCGAGGATCCCGCCTGGAAGCGTGTTGAAGTGCGGACTCCTGCCGAGGACCAGCCGGATGCGCCGGAAGTCGGGCGGCACCTCATTCGTGTCCACGCAGTATCGTACGCCCCCGGCGTGCAGGGCGGGCCCGGGTCACGCCGCTCTGGTGGCCTCGCTCCAGGGCTTCCGAGCGGCGTCAGGCTCGATAACGGAGAGCATCCACGAGGAGAGAGAACGCCGGAGACGACTGGCGGCGGCTCGGATAGTAGAGGTGATAGCCAGGAAACGGTGGGCACCAGTCGTCCAGCACGCGCTTGAGGCGTCCTTGCCCGATATGCGGCTGCACGAGGTCCTCAGGCACATAGGCGAGGCCTAACCCGGCGAGCGCCGCGTTCAACATCTGGTTAGTGCCATTCAGGGTGACCTGCCCATCGACGCGTACCTTGAGCTCGCGGCCGCCTTTCTCGAACTCCCACGCATAGAGGCCGCCGAGGGTCGGCAGGCGCAGATTGATGCAGTTGTGCTCTGTTAGGTCCTGCGGTTTCTTCGGCGCCGGCCGCTTGCCGAAACAGGACGGAGTGCCGACCACCGCCATGCGCATATCCGGGCCGATGCGAACCGCAATCATGTCCTTTGCTATCTGCTCGCCGTTGCGCACGCCGGCGTCGAAGCGCTCGGCGACGATGTCGATCATCCGGTGGTCCACCGCGATCTCGACCTTGATGTCCGGATAGGCGGGCAGAAACTTCGCGAGCGCTGGCCGCAGGATCGTATTGGTTGCGTGCTCGCCGGCCGAGATCCGGATGGCGCCGGCGGGCTTCTCGCGCAGTGCGCCGAGAGCGTCGAGTTCCGCCTCGATTTCCTCCAGTCGCGGCGCCACGGTCTGCAGGAGTCGCTCGCCTGCATCGGTCGGCGACACGCTCCGCGTGGTACGCGTCAGCAATCTCACGCCGAGCCGGGATTCCAGCCCGCGCAGCGTGTGGCTCAGGGCGGACTGCGATACGCCGAGCTTCGCCGCCGCCTTCGTGAAGCTGCGCTCCCGGGCGACGGCGAGGAAAGCCAGGAGGTCGCTGACGGTTTCACGGCGCATTCATGAGCTCCCCTCATGAGTTTATGCCGATTGTCCCACTTAATCGGTTAACTGCGCCGGCGCAAACTGTTGCCCATGGCAAACGCGCAGATGCAAAGCAAGCCGACGCAAGGCCGGATCCTGATCGCGCGGGAAGTCTTCAAGCAATAGGGTCGAACCCATGGAACTGAAGCGCAACGGATCCCAGCCTTCCGCACGCGGCCCGGCCGAGTACTTCACTGGTACGGTGCGGATCGACCAACTCTTCAAAGCGCCGGGGCCCGCGCGCGCAAGCGGCGCATACGTGACATTCGAGCCGGGCGCGCGAAGCAACTGGCACACCCACCCGCTCGGCCAGACGCTGATCGTTACGTCGGGCTGCGGCTGCGTGCAGAGTCTGGGCGGTCCGATCAAGGTCATTCGACCGGGCGACGTCATCCAATGCCCGCCCGGCGAGAAGCACTGGCATGGCGCCATGCCGGGCACTGCGATGACCCATATCGCCATCCAGGAGGAGCTCAACGGCAAGGCGGTCGACTGGATGGAGAAGGTCACGGACGAGCAGTACAACGCACCTCGCGAGGAAGCATGACTAATGTGAACGTGGTTGTCGGTGCCGGCTCTATCGGGCAGGCGATCGCACGGCGCGTGAGCGTGGGCAAGCATGTCGTGCTTGCCGATCTGCGCCAGGAGAACGCGGACCGCGCCGCCAAGGTGATGAGCGACGCGGGATTCGACGTCAGCACCGCGGCGCTCGACATCTCGTCTCGCAAGTCGATCCGCGCAGTCGTGGAGGCTGCCGCGGCGCGCGGCGCGATCACGGGTCTTATCCATGCCGCGGGCGTTTCGCCAACGCAGGCGTCGCCGGAAACCATCCTGCACGTCGACTTGTATGGCACCGCGGTCCTGCTCGAAGAATTCGGCAACGTGATCGCGCGCGGCGGATCCGGCGTCGTCATCTCCTCGCAGTCCGGCCATCGCCTGCCGGCGCTGTCGATCGAGCAGAACAAGGCGCTGGCGACGACGCCCGCGGAGGAATTGCTCAAGCTGCCCTTCCTCCAGCCCGGCCAGGTGAAAGACTCCTTGCACGCCTACCAGCTGTCGAAGCGCGGCAATTCGCTGCGCGTCATGGCCGAAGCGGTGCGCTGGGGCAAGCGCGGCGCGCGAGTGAATACGATCAGCCCCGGGATCGTCATGACTCCGCTCGCCAAGGACGAACTCTCCGGACCGCGCGGTGCGGGATACCGGCGCATGATCGAAGGATCCGCGGCCAAGCGCGCGGGAACTCCGGACGAAGTGGGCGCCGTCGCCGCCTTGCTGATGGGACCCGACGGCGGCTTCATCACCGGCAGCGACTTCCTGATGGATGGCGGTGTCACGGCCGCCTATTGGTATGGCGAAGTTGCAGAAGTGCGTGAGGAGCAAAGCAAATGACCGAATCCCAGAAAGTAACCCTCGATCATGGAATCGAAATGCCCATTCTGGGCTACGGCGTCTTCCAGATCGCGGATGCAGCGGAGTGCGAGCGCTGCGTGGTGGACGCAATTCAGGTGGGCTACAGGCTGATCGACACGGCGGCCTCCTATCTCAACGAGGAGGCCGTGGGCAGAGGAATCCGCAAGGCAGGTGTGCCGCGCGGCGAACTCTTCGTCACGACCAAGCTGTGGGTTCAGGACGCGGGGTACGAGCGAACGTCGCAGGCCATCGATAAGTCACTGCGCCGGCTGCAGCTCGATTACCTGGACTTGTACTTGATTCATCAGCCATTCGGCGACGTCCATGGATCGTGGCGAGCCATGGAGGGAGCGCTCAAGGATGGCAAGGTGCGCGCGATCGGCGTGAGCAACTTCCACCCCGACCGGCTGATGGACATCAAGGCGTTCAACCAGGTGCCGCCGGCCGTCAATCAGATCGAAGTCAACCCATTCCACCAGCAGAGCGAAAGCGTGACCTTCATGCACGAGAACGGGGTGCAGCCTGAGGCGTGGGCGCCATTCGCGGAGGGGCGCAACAACCTCTTCAAGAACGACGTCCTGCTCGGCATTGGGCGCAAGTACGGCAAGTCGGTGGGACAGGTCATCCTCCGCTGGCTCGTCCAGCGCGGAATCGTCGCCCTCGCCAAATCGGTTCGGAAGGAACGGATGGCGGAGAACCTGGCGGTCTTCGACTTCCAGCTTGACGAGTCTGACATTAGAGGTATCGGGCAGCTCGAGACCGGCCAGAGCTCGTTCTTTTCGCACCGCGATCCGGCGATCGTGAAGTGGATGAGCGAACGGCGGCTCGAAGTCTGATCGATGCGATAAAGGAGCACACGATGAAACGTTTGGCCCGGAATGCCGCTGTTGCCGCAAGCGCGCTGCTGGTCGGTGCTGCTTCGGCCTTCGCCCAGCAACCGTCGCAGACCATCAGCATCGCGCGCAGCGGTTCACAGCCTTCCCGCGCGGGGCCCGCGGAAAACTTCACCGGGTCGGTACGAGTCGATCCTCTTTTCGCGGCGACCGAGGCGTCCAGCGCCTCGGGTTCCTATGTGACGTTCGAGCCCGGTGCACGCACGGCCTGGCATACGCACCCGCGTGGTCAGGTGCTCATAGTCACTGCGGGAGTCGGCCAGGTTCGAGCCTGGGGCGGACCGATTGAAGAAATTCGCGTCGGCGATGTCGTTCGCATTCCGCCGGGCGTCAAGCACTGGCATGGCGCGTCGCCGGATTCCAGGATGACGCACATCGCGATTCAGGAGCACCTGAACGGCAAGACAGTCGAATGGATGGAAAAAGTGGCGGCGGGCACGCCTGCGCCGAGCGCCCGGAGCGCACAGCCCTCTGCTGCGCAAAAGCTGGTCGGCGATATCAACCCGAAGCTTGCCGAGCTGACCGACAAGGTCCTCTTCGGCGATGTGTGGGAGCGCCCCGGCCTCTCCAAGCGCGACCGGAGCCTCGCAACCGTGGCCGCCTTGATCGCCCTGAATCGTCCCGACCAGCTTCGCTCCCATCTGCGGCTGGCTGTCCAGAACGGCGTCAAGAAGGAGGAGCTTATCGAAGTGATCACGCATTTGGCTTTCTACTCCGGCTGGCCAAACGCCGTGAGCGCCTCGGTCATCGCCAGAGAGGTGCTGCAATGAGCTCATTGATCGCTCCGGTTCTTCTGGCGGCGGCCTTTCTGCTTGGGGCATGTTCGACCGCTCCGGCAAATCCTGATCTCGGGCCGCTGATCGTCCAGGAGCAGGGAAGCTTTGCAGTCGGCGGAACGGTGATCAAGGACACCGACGGTCGAACATTCCATGGCGATCACGCGTACGTCTTCTATCAGATTCCGCAAAATCGCCGGAAACTTCCGCTTGTCCTCTGGCACGGCGCCGGCCAGTTCTCGAAGACCTGGGAAACCACGCCGGATGGCCGTGAGGGTTTCCAGAACATCTTTCTTCGCCGCGGCTTCCCGGTTTATGTCGTCGATCAGCCGCGTCGCGGCGATGCCGGTCGCAGCACACAGCCCATCACGATTACGCCGACCCCCGACGAGCAGGTCTGGTTCAACCAATTCCGCATCGGCGTATGGCCGAATTATTTTCCAGGTGTGCAGTTCTCTCGCGATCCCGAGGCCTTGAACCAGTACTTCCGGCAGATGACGCCGAACACCGGTCCGTTCGACGTCGGGGTGATCTCAGACGCCGGCGCCGAGCTCTTCAAGAAAATCGGAGCCGGAATCCTGGTCACCCATTCGCAGGGCGGCGGCCCCGGTTGGTTCACCGCGATGAAGAGCCCGAATGTGCGAGCCGTCGTCGCCTACGAACCGGGCAGCGGATTCGTGTTTCCGGAAGGCGAGGTCCCGCCGCCGATGAAAAGCGCGGGCGACACGCTCGAGGCGGTCGCCGTTCCGCTCTCGCAGTTCATGCAGCTTACGAGGATCCCCATCGCCATCTACTACGGCGACAACGTACCGACGCAACCCGTGTCCGCTCCGAACCAGGACTCCTGGCGTACGCGCCTTGCGATGGCGAGGCTCTGGGCGGCCGCTGTCAATCGCCGGGGCGGAGATGTGACCGTCGTGCATTTGCCCGAGCTTGGCATTCGCGGTAACACGCACTTCGCGTTCTCGGATCTCAACAATCTCCAGGTTGCGGACTTGCTGTCGAAGTTCCTCGAGAGCAAGGGTCTCGCGAAGTGACCAGGCTATTGTGCGTCGGCGCGACCGGCAGCATCGGTCGACACGTCGTCGATGCAGCGCTCCGTCACGGCTATACCGTTCGCGCCTTGGTCCGCAATCGCGACAGCGCGCCAAAATGGCCGCCGCAGATCGAGGTCGTGGCGGGAGACCTGACGCGCCCGCAATCTCTTTCTCGAGCGGTGGCCGAAATCGACGCGGTGATCTTCGTCCACGGGACGTACGGTGGAGACCAGGCGGCGGCGGAGGCCGTCGACTACGGCGGCGTGCGCAACGTGCTCGTCGCCTTGGGAGACCGGAAAGTCCGCATCGCGCTGATGACGGCGATCGGGGTGACCGATCGCAAGGGAGTGCACGACTGGAAACGCCGCGGCGAGCGGCTGGTTCGCGCGAGCGGTTCGCCTTACACGATCGTGCGGCCCGGCTGGTTCGATTGCAACGAGCCCGACCAGCACCGGCTGGTCTTTCTGCAGGGAGACCGGCGTCAGTCGGGCACGCCCCGCGACGGCGTCGTCGCGCGGCAGCAAATCGCAGAGGTACTGGTCCGTAGCCTCGGCTCGCCGGAAGCGGTGCGCAAGACGTTCGAGCTCATCGCCGAGACCGGACCGCAGACCGAGGACTTCGACAGCCTCTTCGCGACGGCCGATGCGGACGCGGAGCACGCGCCGGACGGCGTACACGATGCCGCCAACATGCCACTGGACGAGGAGCCGGAGCAGGTCAAGGCAGATCTGAAGAACGCCCGGTGAAAAACGGCGGGCGCCATTTGAGCGCGGACGATCGCATACGCGATCTGCTCGACCACCCGGGTTTTGCGGGTTTCGCTCGGTCGATATTGCCCTGGGATGATCGTGCCTATGACGCGGACATGCCGCTGCGCGAGCTCGAGACACTCTTGCCGTATCACAGCCATGTGAACCCCGAGGTTGTAGTCGGTGCCCTGAACCGCATGATCGACGACGTGACTGCGGGCAAGACGGTGTTCTACGACGTCTACACCGAGGCGCAAAAGCAATCGGACCCGTCGAAGCGGCACACCGGTCTTTTCTTGTTCCGTGGCAAGCCCGGAGCGCCGTTCGCACTCGTCGCGCCGGGCGGTGGGTTCGTCTATGTTGCTTCGATCCACGAAGGCTTCCCGTACGCGGCGGAGATAGGCAAGGCCGGATACAACGCTTTTGTCCTGAAGTACCGGGCAGGCGATGGCGCAGGCGTTGCGACCGAGGATATGGCGGCTGCCCTCTCTTACATCTTCCGTAATGCGGGTGCGCTCGGCGTCGGCACCAAGGGCTACTCGGTCTGGGGTAGTTCGGCGGGCGCCAGGATGGCGGCCGCGATCGGGTCGCATGGGGTTGCCAAGTTCGGCGGCGACGACCTGCCAAAACCGTCAACCGTCGTTATGGCGTACACCGCGCATATGGATCATTCGTCCGCTGAGCCGCCGACGTTCGTCGTGGCCGGCGAGCAAGACACGATTGCACCGGCATCCACGATGGAGAAGCGGGTTCAGGCGCTACGTAGAGCCGGGACAGAGGTCGACTATCGCAGGTTCAGAAATCTCGGCCACGGCTTCGGGCCAGGCAGCGGTACGACTGCTGAAGGTTGGATCCGCGACGCCATCGGGTATTGGGAAAAACACATCACCCGATGAGCGTCGCATTCGCAAAAAACGAGCCTAGTTAGGAGGTGGCGTCCTCATGGATGGCGGCGTGACCGCCGCCTATTGGTATGGCGAAGTCGCCGAAGTGCGTGAAAAGTAGGCGGTAGGTTCTAGCTCTTGCGAAGTCGAGGCGATTGGCGTCTACTGCCCGGTCGTGGGCAAGAAAAGATCGGTCTGGCTGCTGGTCGCGGCGGGGGTGACCGCGGGGCTGGCTTTTTTTGCGCCGGATCCCGGCTCGCGGGGCACTTCAACTTCGGCTCTCGACAAGGCGAGGCCCGAGCGCGCAGCCGACGCGGGCGAGGGCCGCTTTGCGGCGCTGCCGAAGCGGGAAGCGTTTGGCGCGGCGCAAGGAAAGCCGTTCGGCGAGCCGCCGCCGCCGATGGTCGCGGCGCCTGCGGCGAGGACCGCGCCGGCGAAGCCCGTGCCGCCGCCGATGCCGTACCGCGTGGCGGGGCAGCTGGTGCGCGACGGCGCGGCGCACGTGGTGCTCTCGGCGGGCGATCGCGTCTACACGGTGCAGGCGGGCGAGAAGCTCGACAACGGCTTCATGGTCGAGTCGATCAATGCCGAGGGCGTGACGATCCTGTACGAGCCCCTCAAGGTCAGGCAGGTGCTCCCTTTTACCTCCGCGCTCGGGATTGACGCGCCGTTCGCGACGGCGGCGCTCGCGCCGCCGTCGCCGCCGCGCGCCGAGGAGAGCGGCGCGATCCAGGTGGCGCAAGGCGGCGCGACGGAGCCGCACGGCGCGCATCTGCGCTGGGAGGGACCGGCCAAGGTGAAGGCGGGCGACGCGTTCAACGTGGTGCTGCGCCTCACTTCCGAGCAGCCGGTGCGCGCGCTGCCGCTGCAGCTCAGCTACGACGCGAAGCTGCTCCAGCCGCTCGGCGTGAAGCCGGGCGATTTCTTCGCCGGCGGCAGCTTCAACTACCGCATCAATCCGGGCGGCTCGATCTTCGTCGGCGCGCTCAGTCCCGGCGCGCCGGCCGACGACGCGGAATTCATGGTGCTGACGTTCAAGCCGATCCGCGCCGGCGCCACCGCCGAGCTCGGCATCTCGTCGATGGTGCTGCACGGCGCGGCCGGCGGCACCATCGCGCTCGACCGGCCGGCGAGCTTCCGCACCGCGATCCAGCAGTAGCGGGCGCCGCTTCTTCGCGGCCGGGGCGCCGCTTCAGGCCGCGTCGCGCCGCTTCACCGCGCTTTCCATGTCCGCGACGCCGGCGAGGACGCGCTTCGCGTGCTCGTACAGCAGATCGCCCTTCGTGGTCGGCATCACGCCGCGGTGCAGCCGCACGAACAACGGCGAGCCGAGCGATTCCTCGAGACGCCGGATGCGCTGCGAGATCTGCGACTGGACCGTGTCGAGCGAGTCCGCGGCGCGGCTGAAGCTGCGCCGCTCGTATACCACCGTGAAGCACTGGAGATCCCGCATGTGCAGCATGGGTGCTCCCTGTTTCTTGTTGCCCCCTGCCTTGTCCTCCCTTGGGCTGCTCGATGCCGATTGCGATCTGCGTTTTCGATCGCAGATTCGCAAACCAAGATATCACTCTTCGCTGATTGAGTCGGTGACTTTTTCGGCCGATAGTCGTCGCGAAAGGGAGGTAGCCATGAATCGCAAGCTCGCGGCGTTCGGAATGGCGGTGACTGCGGCACTCGTCGGTTCGTTATTTGCTCATAGCGATCCCGCTTTATCGGTCGATCCGGTGGCGCGCGACCCCGGCGTGCGCGGCGGCGATCCCGGCGCGGGCGGCGAGATCGCCGGCCTGAGCGGGACGCAATCGGCGTTCTTCGACGCCGGGCGCGACGATTTCAGCGAGACCGAGGACGCCGCCGACGGCCTCGGGCCGCGCATGAACCTCGACAGCTGCTCGGGCTGCCACCTGCAGCCGGCGGTCGGCGGCTCGAGCCCGGCGGTCAATCCGCAGGTGGCGCTCGCCAATGCCGCCAGCCCGTCGCAGCTTCCGGCCGTCAGCTCCTTCATCCGCGCCGACGGGCCGGTGCGCGAGGCGCGCTTCGTGCGCAACGCCGACGGCACGCCCGACGGCGGGGTGCACGCGCTGTTCACCATCAGCGGGCGCGCAGGCGGCGACGGCTGCAGCCTGGCGCAGCCCGACTTCGATACGCAGCTCGCCAACCGCAACGTCATCTTCCGCATCCCGACGCCGACCTTCGGCGCCGGGCTGATCGAGCAGATCCCGGACGCGGCGATCCTCGCCAACCAGGCGGCGAACGGCGCGGCCAAGTCGGCGCTCGGCATCAAGGGCCGGCCGAACTTCCACGTCGCCGGGCGCACCATCACCGGCCAGACCAACAACAACGGCAACGACGGCACCATCGCGCGCTTCGGCTGGAAGGCGCAGAACAAGTCGCTGCTGCTGTTCTCGGGCGAGGCCTACAACGTCGAGATGGGCATCACCAACGAGCTGTTCCAGACCGAGCGCGACGAGACCGCGTCCTGCCAGTTCGCCGCGGTGCCGAACGACGTCACCAACACCGACGCTAATACGGCGATCGCCGCCACGCCGGCGATCAGCAAGTTCGCCGTGTTCATGCGCTTCCTCGCCGCACCGGCGCCTTCGCCCGACACCCCGGGCGGCGCGAGCTCCATCGCGCGCGGCAAGATGCTG
>Ga0335084_10003993_pt1 | contig 14524 bp, 13 predicted proteins | sample Lox_Sample_44_FD_206721 | JGI IMG/M metagenome (GOLD analysis project Ga0335084, IMG submission 206721) | Soil microbial communities from Loxahatchee National Wildlife Refuge, Florida, United States - Lox_Sample_4.4 | ecosystem: Environmental > Terrestrial > Soil > Wetlands | place: USA...
GTGCTGAATGGTCTGGTGCTGGGCACCCTTCTTATCATCGTCCCGCTGGCATGGCTCGTGGGGCTGCTGGGCATCGGGACACGCGACCATGTGAACAGGGTGCGCGCTGCTGGACGCCAGATTTTGCGGGAGTCTGGCATTCCTGCACTGTGGGCCACCCTCTACACGCTGCCCGTCTGGCTGATTACCAATTGGATGGTCAGCTTGCTGTGGTGGCTTCTGGTGGTCTACATCGAGATCGGGCGCCGATCGCGGATCGTTCGGGAGCGCCCACCGAGCGGTGGCAGGTGAAGCCGTGAGCCAAGCGGTCAGTTCATGACCAGCCCGCCATCGACATGGTAAGACTGACCTGTGATGTAGTCGGAATCTGCGCTCCCTAGAAACACCGCCATGCCGGCCAGGTCCTCGGGCGTCTCAGGGCGCCCCATCGGGATGCCGCTGATGCGAGCCTGCCACGCCGAGCCGGCAGGGCGCCGATCCATCTGAGTCCATTCGCGGTCGATCTGGCGCCACATCTCGGTGTCGACCACGCCAGGGCAGATTGCGTTGACGGTCACGTCGGGTGCCAGCGCCAGTGCCGCAGATTGCGTGATGCTGATCGCCGCGGCCTTGCTGGCCCCATAGGCCGCGAACATCGGACGCCCGATGCGTCCCGCGATCGACGCGGTGTTGATGATCTTGCCGCGCGGCCTGCCCTCGCCCAAGGGAGCCTGGCGCATCATTTGGCGCGCACCGGCCTGCAATGCGAAAAACAGGCCGCGAGCGTTCACGTCGTTAACGAAATCCCAGTCCTCGGGTGTCAGCTCGAGCAACGGCCGCACGCGCATGACTCCCGCGTTGTTCACCAGGACGTCGAGCCGACCGAACCGATCGACAGCGCGCGCCACCATCGCCGCACTTTGTTTCGGATCGCTGACGTCCACCCGGAACGCTTCCGTATCCCCTTTCAGCGAACGGATCTCGCCGGCCACCGCGTGAGCGTTGCTTTCGTCTATATCCGCTACCACGACCCTCGCGCCTTCGCGCGCGTACCGAAGCGCGATCGCGCGGCCGATGCCGCGGCCGCTCCCGGAGACGATCGCCACGCAGCCATCCAGTTTGCCCATGATGATAAATATCCTCCCAAGAAAGCGTATTGGATCGCGATATCTCAGCGAGCCTCATCACACCGCGCCACGTAAGAACCGCTCACCATCTTTGGTCAGCGTCCGCTTGAGGGTCCCGATCATCTCGTGTCTGAGCGCGTCGAGCGCTTGCCTTCCAGTGATAGCGGTCCTTGTCTTCGAGCCGTCCGGAAAAATATTGACCACGAAGAAGTCGCCATAGCTGCGCCAGATTTCGTAAGCCATCGCTTCTGGATCTTTGGACACGTCAACGTGTTTGGCGAGCAGGATGGCCTCGCCCTCGGCTCTGCGCATCGCTTGCCCCCCGGCTAGATTATCCCTGGGTCCGGTTTCACCACATGCCAAGCCAGACTATAGCGTGGCCTCATTCGTCCGGCGGCGAGGTGACGACGATGAAGCGCAGGTCCGTCATCCCCGTGTTGTAGATTGCGTGCTCCACGCCTGGCGGAATGAAGATAACGTCGTCTTTGCGCACTACAGTGCGCTCGCCCTCCAGCTCCATGAGACCTTCGCCGTCCAGGACGTGATAGATCTGTTCCTGGATGCGATGTCGGTGTGGAGCTACATAGGCCTTGGGCTGATACACCGACACGCGGTAATCGAGGATTTTCGATCCGCAGGGCTCGGGGCGGACCAACATCTTCGAGTAAGCACCGCCGTAGTGGGCAGGCGGCTCCTCCCACATTACGCTGGCCGCTGGGCGGATCATCGGTTTAGGGTGTTTCGGCTCGCTCGCAGCCATCTGTTCTCTCCTTGATGCGGTCATCATCAGAGTCTGCCGGTCACTGCGCAACTCGGTCACGCCCGGTGTCTCTGGCCCCTCCCCCGCCCGGGGGAGGGATGGGGTGGGGGGAGACCGCTTGCGCCTGACGCATTACCGTCACATAGGCCGCGAGCCCGGTACGAATATCGTAGCGCGGTTTCCAGCCCAGCTCGGCAGCCGCGCGGCTCACGTCGAGAGCGCCTTTGCGCACCGCTTCGACGCGATCGCCGTGCCGATAGATTCCGGGACCGACCGAAAGCTGCGCTCCCGGTACCAGCTCGCGAACGATGCCGACGATCTCGGCAACGGTGGCCGCGGTGCCGCTGGCGATGTTGTAGGCGTCGTAGCGATGACGCTCGTGATCGAGTGCTGCCAGGATGGCCGAGACCACGTCGTCGACATGCGTGTGGTCGATCGCCGACTCCGCGCCCGTCGGGATATGCAGCTTGCGTCCCGCCAGCGCAGCGTCGATGAGGTTCTTGGGGATGCGATCGCGCGGCAGGCCTGGGCCGTAGACCCAGGAGGTGCGCAGGTTGATGATCTCGAGCCCGTATAGCGCCTGGTAGCTGCGTCCTAGCTGCTCCACTGCCGCCTTGCAGATTCCGTAGGGCAGCACCGGGTCGAGCGGATGCGTCTCGCCGATTTTTGCCGCGCGAAAAGCGCCGTAGGCTTCTTCGGAGCTGATGTGGATGCAGCGGCGCACGCCGCCCAGCCGTATTGCCTCGAAGACATTGAGCGAGCCCTCGATGTTGACGCGCACGACGTTGATCGGGCTGCCGAGCGAGGAGAGCACGCCGACGATAGCCGCACAGTGGACAACAGCGTCGGGTTTGTGGACCAACACCGCCTGGGCGATATTGGCCATGTCGGTGATGTCCCCCGGTATGCGAATGAGCCGCTCGTCTCCCTCTGCCTTTGCGAGGCCATCGAGTCGCGTATCAAAGGCAATGGCGGCATCGCCCCGAGCGACCAGGGCTCGGATCGCAGCAGCGCCGAGGAAACCTGCCCCTCCCGTGACCAGAACCCGCATTTCGCCCCCACCCTAGCCCTCCCCCGCTCGCGGGGGAGGGGATCCAAAAGCCACGATCACAGATTGAAGACGACCAGCCGCTGCTCCGTCATCTCCTCGATGGCGTAGCGCGGGCCTTCCCGGCCGCTACCGCTCGCTTTCACTCCGCCATAGGCGAGCTGATCGGTGCGCCAGGTCGACGTGCCGTTGACGATCACTCCGCCCACGCGCAATGAGCGGATCGCGCGGAACGTGACCTCGTTCGAGCGCGTGAAGATCCCCGCCTGCAGTCCATAGGGACCGCCGTTGGCGGCGGCGAACGCGTCGTCGAGTGCCTTGTAAGGAATCACGTTGACGACAGGGCCGAACACCTCTTCGCACACGACTCTCATGGTGGGCTTGACGCCAGTCAGTAGAGTGGGCTCGAAAGCAGCGCCATGACGGCGACCGCCGGTCAGCGCGCGCGCGCCCTTCGAGACGGCCTCGTCGACCCAGCTCTCGACGCGTTGCGCGGCCTGCACATCGATCAACGTGCCGACATCCGTGCCGGAGTCGAGCGGATCGCCGAGCTTCAACTTGCGCACCTCCGCCTCGATCAGACCGAGGTATGTCTCGTAGGCGCGCTCCTGAACGTACACACTCTGCACGGAGATGCAGCTCTGGCCGGCAAGCCGCATCGAGTTGCGCGCGCAGGCAGCGGCCGCCGGGGCGAGATCGGCGTCATCATGAACGATAGTGGCGTTGTTGCCGCCGAGCTCCAGCGCGACGCGGCGCAGACCGCTCGCGGCTTTGATGGCCGCCCCAGCGCGGCTCGATCCGGTAAAGCTGATGAAGTCCACGCGCGGGTCGGCAACCAGCGCCGCGCCGATCTCCGCGCCGCCATGCACGACGTTGAGCACGCCCTCTGGCAGGCCCGCCTCGACGATCAGCTCGACCAAGCGGTGAACGATGAGCGGCGCCTGCGGCGGCGGCTTCAACACTATGCTGTTGCCCGCGGCGATGGCCGGTGCAATCTTGTGGGTCGCGAGATTGAAGGGTGCATTGAACGGTGTGATCGCGGCGACCACCCCCACCGGAAAGCGCAACAGCATGGCGAGCTTGCCGGCTCCCATCGGGCTGCCATCGAGCGGTACGTGCCGCCCCTCGATGCGGATCGCCTCCTCGGCGGCGAGCAGCATGGTCTCGAGCGAGCGGCGGATCTCCGCATCGGAGTCCTTGATCGCTTTGCCGGTCTCGCGCGTGAGCAGTTCGGCGAGACTCCCGAGGTCGCGCTCGACGAGCGCGGCAGCCCGGCGCAGCAGCGCCGCGCGCTCGTATGGGGGAATTGCGGCCGCCCTTGGCCGCGCCTCGACAGCCGCCCCTACTGCGACCTCGACTTCGGCGCGCGATGAGACCGGAGCGGTCCCGACGAGATCCCCGCGGTACGGATCACGGATCTCGACGGTGCGCTCGAGCGCGCACCAGGTTCCGCCGACGAGATCCTTGGCGGCTACCGGCGGAAACACCCTGCTCGCGACGACTGCGCTCATGCCGGCGTGAGCGGACCGCGCTTGACCGGCTTCCCGAACACCGGCTCCTTGAAGGGAGTGGGCGGGAGCTGCCAAGTACCGGTGCCGGGCGGCTTCACCTTGTCGTCCACGTGGACGTCAAGCACGCATGGCTTGCCGAGCGCGAGCGCGTGGTGCAGCGCGTCCCCGAGCTGATCGGAGTGCTTCACCGTGATACCCTCGACGCCGAAGCTTCGCGCCATCGCGGCAAAGTCGGGGTTATAAGGCTCCCGCTGCGGTCCGGCATAGAAACCGGTCCCGATCTCCCGACCGTTGAACATGCCGTACTGGATGTCGCGAATGGCAGCCCAGGCGAAGTTGTTCCACACCAACCATACCGCCGGGATATCGTATTCGACGGCGGTCGCCAGCACGTGCGGCGTCATGACAAAACCGCCGTCGCCGATCACCGCGAGGCATGCCCGCTCGGGCGCTGCGAGCTTAGCGCCGAGGATCCCGCTCACGCCGAAGCCCATCGCCGAGAAACCCCAGGAGTTGAGCATCGCTTGCGGGCGCCGCGCCTCCCAGAACTGCATGAACCAGTTGTGGTGCACACCGCTGTCGAGCGAGATGATGCCGTCGTCGGGCAAGGCCCGGCGCACCTCTTTCACGACGCGCTCCGGACGCAACGGCGTGCCGCTCGCGTCGAAGTGCGGGCTGGTATAAGCCTGCCACTCGCGCCGCCACCCGTCGATCATCTCTTGCCAAGGGCCGAAGCGCTTCCCGGAAGCGCGGCGGCTCACCGCTTCGTGGGCGAGCTGTGCGAGGAACACCTTCGCATCGGCGAGGATGCCGAGCGTCACCGGATAGTTGCGGCCGATCTCGATCGGATCGATGTCAACGTGAACCAGCTTCGTCGGCGGGATGTTCCATGAATAGCCCGGGATCCACGACGAGGAGGAGCGGTCGTCGAAGCGAGCGCCCACCGCGATCAGGAGATCGCAGTGCCGGCCGACCTGGTTGGCCGGATAGGTGCCGTTGCGCCCGATGAACCCGACCGCGAGGCGATGCGGCATGGGCACTGCGCCCATGCCGTTGGGCGACGTGATGACGGGGATATCGAGCAGCTCCGCGACTCTCGTCAGCTCCGGCCCGGCTTCAGCAAGGGTCACCCCGTGACTGACGAAGAACGCCGGCCGTTCGGCCGCGAGAATCATGTCGACGACGCGCTTTACGTCCTCCGGTGAGGCGCCCGGTCGCACAAAGCCCGCGGCTCGATCGGACCGCAGCATCTGGACGTCGTCTTCCTCCTGGAAGAGATTGAACGGGACGTCCAGGTTGACCGGACCGGGACGCCCGCTGAGCATCAGGTTGTAGCTCTGCCGCAAAGCGAGCGGCAGCATGTCCACGCGCGTCGGCTGGAACGTGCGCTTGACATACGGGCGAAGGACGACCGGAAACTCGGCGGCCTGATTGCGGTGGCTCTCCTGAAAAGGACCGCGGTTGAACTGGGAGGTCGGGACGTTCGCGGTGATCGCGTAAAACGCCGAGGAATCGGCGGAAGCGCAAGCGGTCGCCATCACGATGTTGCAGGAGCCAGGGCCACAGGAAGTGAGGGTTGCGACCGGCTTGTGCGCGATGCGAAAGTAGGCGTCCGCCATGTGCCCCGCGGTCTGCTCGTGACGCGGCGAAACGAGCTTGATCCTGTCCTTGCGCTCGAACAGAGCGTCCAGGAGCCCGACGTTGCCGTGGCCGCAGATGCCGAACACGTACGGCACCTGCTCCTGGATCAAGAAATCGGAGATCAGATCCCCGCCCTTCATGCGCGGCATGACGTGTTCCTCCTCACGAACTGCTCTCGAGCCCCTTTGACATGCGGAAACTATATCAGACAAGGCGAGAACTGACGTTTTGCCGCTCTGAATTCCGCCCCAGATCAAGTCCGGGGTCCCAGCGCCGGAATGACGGTAGTCCGGCTTCAGCTGAGCCGGTGACGGGGATCGCGAGTGTTCGGTGCCCTGCGTTCGTCATTCCGGCGGAAGCCGGAATCCAGTGCAAACGCGGCTTATGGCTATAGTAGATCCGGGTAGAGGTCTCGCCAGCTTGGGTTTGTAGCCTCGATCAAGTCGAGTTTCCAGCGGCGTTTCCAGCTCTTGATCACCTTCTCGCGCGAGATGGCAGGCTCCATCTCTGTATGGACCTCGAACCACACCAACGTGTGCACTGAGTAGCGCTTGGTGAACCCTTCCGTCAGGTCATTCTTATGCTCCCATACTCGCTTGACCAGGTCAGACGTAACGCCCGTGTAGAGGGTACCGTTGCGAGCGCTCGCTAGAATATATACACATGGCTGCTTCATGGCTCCAAGTCCTGGATTCCGGCTTCCGCCGGAATGACAGTGGTTCTATCCGATCGCTATCGTCGTAGCCGAAGGCGACGCCCACCCCCATTGAGCCAGTTGCCGGTGGCTGGCGACGATGTGCTGGACCGGCGGGTCGGCTACGATCTCCAGCATCGAGGTCCCGCCGTAGCCGATTTCACGCAGCGCGGCGCAAAAGCCGGCAAAGTCGCAGCTTCCCCGACCCACGGGATCGTGACGCCAAGCTTGGCGCCCAGTGTCCGATAGATGCACGACGCCGAGCCGCGAGCGTACCTGCCTCACGCCAGCCGCCGTGTCCTCGCCGATGAAGTGAGCGTTGGCGATGTCGTAGCAGATGCCCACGAGCGGGCTATCGATGCGGTTGGCGAACGCGATGAGCTGGTCGGCGCGCGGGTAGACACCCATCGGGATATTCTCGAGCAACAGACGCACGCCGGTCGGCTCCGCTGCGCGCAGCACGCGCGCAAACGCCTCACCAAACCAGCTCTCCAGGTCGCGCCGCTCGGGTGCGATTAGCGGATTCACGCGACCCGTCACGGTGATGACGCCGCTCGCGCCGATCACCTCCGCGATGCCGATCAAGCGCTCGAAAAGCCGAACCGTGTAGTCGCGCATCTCCGGAGAGGCGCTGGCGAGGTTCTGGTCCAGGCTCGGCAAATTTATCGTCTCGACGGTGAGCCCGGCGTCGCGCAGAAACTTGGCGAACGCGGCCACCTCGCCGCGATCCATCATGGGATCCAGGTGCGGGGGCTGCGCCATCACCTCGAAACGCCGATAGCCCTCGCGCGCCAGCGTTTCCAGCGCTTCGCGCGCCGGAGCCCGCCACATGAAAGACATGGTGTTCGCACCGACTGGCAGCGGCGCGGAAATTTGCCCAGCCATCGCTTCCCTCCCCCCCAGCGTCGTCCTGATACTCTAGCCTACAATCCCGCACAAGATCGGAGAAGCCGATGCTGCCGGAAAGCTGTGATGTGGTGGTCGTGGGCGCAGGCAATGCCGCCATCTGTGCCGCCTTGGCCGCGCGCGAGCACCAAGGGTTGGAGGTTCTGGTGCTCGAGCGTGCGCCCGAGCCGGAGTCCGGAGGTAACACGCGGTTCACCGCGGGCGCGATCCGCTTCGCCTACAACGGGGTCGAAGACCTGCGCGAGCTGATGCCCGATCTCACCGAAGAGGAGATCGCGCGCACCGACTTCGGCACCTACACCGAGGACCAGTTCTTCGACGACATGGCGCGGGTGACCGAGAACCGCGCCGATCCCGATCTCGTCGAGCTGCTGGTCCGGCGCAGCAAAGCGACGCTGCTATGGCTGCGCAGCAAGGGGATGCGCTTCGCGCCGATCTACGGGCGGCAGGCGTTCAAGGTGGGCGGCCGCTTCAAGTTCTGGGGCGGGCTCACCGTGGAGGCCTGGGGCGGCGGCCCTGGCATCGTGGAAGCGCAGAAGACAGCGGCGGCGAAGCACGGCATCCGGATCGCCTACGAGGCGCGTGCGACATCCCTGCTCCACGACGATGACGGTGTGCACGGCGTCACCGTGCGTTATCGCGGGAAGACGCGCGCGATCCGCTCTCGGGCGCTCGTTCTAGCCGCGGGCGGGTTCGAGGCCAATCCCGAGTGGCGCACCCGCTATCTGGGCCCCGGCTGGGATCTCGCCAAAGTGCGCGGCACGCGCTTCAACACCGGTGACGGCATCCGCATGGCGCTGGAGGCTGGCGCGGCCCCATGCGGCAACTGGTCGGGCTGCCATGCTGTCGGCTGGGACCGCAATGCCCCCGAATTCGGCGATCTCGCCGTGGGCGACGGGTTCCAGAAGCACTCCTATCCGTTCGGCATCATGCTCAACGCCGCCGGCGAGCGCTTCGTCGACGAGGGTGCGGACTTCCGCAACTACACCTACGCCAAGTACGGCGCCGTCATATTGCGCCAGCCCGGTCAGTTCGCCTGGCAGATCTTCGACCGCAAGGTGCTGCATCTACTCCGCGACGAGTACCGCATCCGGCAGGTCACTAAGGTCACTGCGGACACGCTCGACGCCCTGGTCGCCAAGCTCGACGATGTCGACGCAGCGAAGGCGCTGGAGACCATCCGCCGGTATAACGCAGCGGTGCGCTCCGACGTCGCGTTCAATCCCAACGTCAAAGACGGCCGCTGTACGCAGGGCTTGCCCGTGCCGAAGTCGAACTGGGCCAACGCGATCGATGAACCGCCGTTCGAGGCCTACGCCGTTTCCTGCGGCATCACCTTCACCTTCGGGGGGCTGCGTATCACGACGGATGCGCAGGTGCTCGACACAGATGGCGCGCCGATTCCCGGTCTGTACGCCGCGGGCGAGCTGGTGGGCGGGCTGTTCTATTTCAACTATCCGGGCGGCACCGGGTTGATGTCGGGCGCCGTCTTCGGTCGCATCGCGGGCGACAGCGCAGGGCGAGCCGCGAGGAACTCGTGACGTGGTGGAGGAAAGCTTCGACGTCGTAGTCGTCGGCGGCGGCGGGTCCGGGCTGGCCGCAGCGATCGAGGCCAGAGCGGCCGGGCGCGAGGTCGTGCTGCTCGAGAAGAATGCGAAGCTGGGTGGTTCCACCGCATGGTCGATCGGTTCAATCACGTCAAGCGGCACGCCGCATCAAGTCCGCAGCGGCATTCACGACCGGCCCCAGGACCACTACGACGACATGCCGCTCTTCGCCGCAGAGCTTGCCGGCCGCGATAACGACGAGCTGCGTCGCATCCTCTGCGACGAGGTGCCCGAGACGTTCCGCTGGCTGCTGAGCTTAGGTATCCGCTTCTACGGGCCGATGCCTGAGCCGCCGCACCGCCGGCCGCGCATGCACAACGTGCTGCCGAATTCGCTGTCCTATATCTATCACCTCGAGCGTCATTCCCGGCGCATCGGGGTGCACATCCGTCTCGACACGCGAGCCGATGCGCTGCTGTCCGAAGGCGAGGCGGTGACGGGCGTGGCCTGCGGTGAAACACAACGCTTCCGCGCTCGCTGCGGTGTCGTGCTCGCAGCCGGAGATTTCACCAACGACGCGGAGCTGAAGTCGCGTTTCATGGGGCCGCAGCAGGCCAAAGTGGAGGGCGTCAACGTCTGCGCTACCGGCGACGGTCACAAGCTGGCGCTGCCGCTCGGAGCGCGCATCGTCAACGGCGACTTGGCGCTGGGGCCCGAGATCCGCTTCATCGCGCCCGCGCGCACGACGCTGGTGCGCCGGCTGCCGCCCTGGCCTGCGCTCGCGCGCACCATGGAGTGGGCCATGGATCATGTCCCGTCGGCGCTGTTGCGCCCGTTCATCATGAGCTTTCTCACCACGGCGCTGGCGCCTTCCCCGAAGCTGTTCGAATACGGCGCGGTGCTCGTGAACCAGGCCGGGCGCCGTTTCTGCGACGAGTTGGACGCGCCCGCGCTGGCACTGCCCGACCAACCCGGAAAGATGGGCTACATCCTCATCGACGCTCGTTTGGCGCGCCAGTTTTCGGCTTGGCCGCATTTCATCTCGACCGCGCCCGGAGTTGCGTATGCGTATGTCCCCGACTACCGACGTAACCGGCCCGACGTGTACACCGAAGCACCGAGCTTGACGCAGCTCGCAACCCGGCTGGAGGTGAACGCTCAGGCGCTGAACACCACCGTTGCCGAACACAATGCTGCGTTGTCGGCCGCACCTGCCGGGCGGCAGCGGCCCGCGCTGGTGGACCCGCCCTTTATCGCGCTCGGGCCGGTGCGATCGGTGTTCGTACACAACGAAGGCGGTCTCGCCGTGGATTCCCGGCATCGCGTGCTCGGCGGGCAAGGACGCCCCATCCCAGGGCTTTACGCGGCGGGCGCGACGGGCCAGGGCGGCTTGCTGCTCAAGGGGCACGGGCATCATCTGGCTTGGGCCTTCGTCTCGGGACGGCGCGCGGGACGCTTCGCTGCAGAGCAGAAGAACTGAAGCAATCGTCAGGAGCAAAAATGCCTTTCACTCGACGCGACCTGCTGAAAGCGAGCGCCGCGCTGGCGCTGACTCCCGCGGTACTCGATTCGACTCACGCCTGGGCCGCCGAGCAGCCCTTCAAGCCGGAAGCCGGCGCGAGACTGCGCTTCTTGCGCTGGAGCAAGTTCCTCGATGCCGAAAACAAGGCCACCACAGAAGCCATCGCAGCCTTCAGCCAGGTTACAGGCGTCGACGTTCGCATCGAGAACGAATGGCAGGACGACATCCAGACCAAGGCGGCGATCGCAGCCAACGTCGGCAGCGGCCCGGACATCGTCTGGACTCTGAACGCGACCGCGCACTTGTTTCCCGACAAGCTGCTCGACCTCACCGACGTTGCCGACAACATCGGTAGGAAATACGGCGGCTGGTATCCGATCGTCGAGACCTACGGTAAGAGCGGGGATCGCTGGATCGCGATCCCGAACATCCTGGTCGGCGTGTTGCCGACCTATCGCATGTCCTGGATGAGCGACGCCGGGTTCGAGAAGTTCCCCACTGACAGCGACGGTTTCCTCAAGCTTTGCCAGCAACTCCAGAGAGTCGGACATCCGGCCGGCTTCGCCTTCGGTCACTCGACCAACGACGGCAACTGCTGGTGTCACTGGCTGCTGTGGTCGCATGGCGGGCGGATCGTCGACGAACACAACCGTGTGGTCATCAACAGCCCGGAGACTCTGCGGGCACTAGACTACGCGCGCGCCATCTACACCACGCTGATCCCTGGAACATTATCCTGGAACGACGCAAGCAACAACAAGGCGTTTCTCGCGAGTGAGATCGCGCTCACCGACAACTCGAGCTCGATCTACGGCAAGGCGCTGGCGGACAGGATGCCGATCGCGGCCGACATCAACCACGCCGTCTGGCCAGTCGGCCCGGCAGGGGTGCCTACCGAGCTGCATCTGCTCCTCCCGCTGGTCGTCTTCAAGTACACGAAGTATCCCAATGCCGCGAAGGCGTTCGTCGCCTTCATGCTGGAGAGGGACCAGTACCAGAACATGCTGCGCAGCTCGGTGGGCTACATCTCCCAGAGCCTGAAAGCGTACGAGAACGATCCGTCGTGGTTCAAGGACGCAAAGATCACGCCGTTTCGCGAAGTGAGCGCCCGTGCGAGGTCAGGCGGCTACGCTGGTACGCTGGGGCAACCGGCCGCAGCCGCGCTAGCGGACTTCGTGGTAGTCGACATGTTTGCGGAGGCCGCGACCGGTCAACTATCCCCTAAGGAAGCCGCCGAGAAGGCCGAGAAGCGAGCCCAGCGGTTCTATCGCGCCTAGCTCAAGCTCGGCGATCGCACATGAATGATCGACCCTTCCCGCTCGTCGATGCCCACCAGCACTTCTGGGATCTCGAGCGCAACTACTATCCCTGGCTCTGCGATCGAGGATCAGTCCCGTTTCGCTATGGCGACTACAGCGCTCTGCGGAAGAGCTATCTGCCTGCGGACTACCTGCGAGACGTCGGCAACAGTCGCCCTGCGATGACGGTGCACGTGGAAGCGGAGTGGGACCGGGGCGATCCGCTCGGTGAGACGCGATGGCTCGAGGAAGTCGCGGCGACTTATGGGCTACCGACCGCGTGCGTTGCGCAAGCGTGGCTCGATCACGATGACGTGGAGGGTGTACTTGCAGCGCAGGCGGCACGACCCTTGGTGCGCGGGATCCGCCACAAGCCGCATTCGGCGGCCAGACCCGACGCGGTTGAACGCGCAGCTCGCGGCTCGATGGATGACCCGCGCTGGCGGCGCGGCTTCGCGCTGCTGGAACGGTATGGACTTTCCTTCGATCTCCAGACGCCCTGGTGGCATCTTGGCGCGGCCGCCGAGCTTGCGCGCGAGTTCCCGCGCACCTCGATCATCATCAATCACACCGGCCTGCCGACGGATCGCAGCGAGCCGGGCCTTGCCGGCTGGCGCAAGGCGATGCAGAGGGTGGCGCGGGCCGCCAACGTGTTCCTCAAGATCTCAGGGCTGGGTCAACCCGGCAAGCCGTGGACACTCGCCGACAACGGACGCATCATCCGTGATGCCATCGCCATCTTCGGCGTCGAGCGATGCATGTTCGCCAGCAATTTTCCTGTCGACAAGCTGTGCGCGCCGTTCGAGACGATTTTCGCCGGATTCCGCGCGGCCGTATCGGATCGGCCGGTTTCGGACCGGCGCAAGCTGTTTGGCGAGAACGCAATTCGGATCTACCGGCTGTCGAGCACCGATGCGGCAGATCAAGTCTGATGGCATTCTCGGCATCGCCATTCGTCTACTGATCTGTGCGCTTGGCGCGAGCGGCGCGGCGACCTGGGCGCAAGAGGCGAGTGCTCCAGAAACGACGTCGGCGACGCGGCAGCTCGATCCGACAATGCGTGCTCTGCTTCACGCGATCGAGACGCTGTCGGATTACCGGGCCCCTGAGACGCTGCCACGCGTATACCAGCTGCCCCAGCTGCAACTGGAAGCAAAGGTGTGCGACGAGCCGTGCAACGTGAGCGCGGCTTACGTTCCGCGCGAGGGGATCTATCTGGCCGAGAACTTGGACCCCGTGCACGATCCCATAGATCGGGCGGCGCTGCTGCACGAGCTCGTGCACTATCTGCAGCAAGGCCATCCAAAATTTGCACACATGGCTCCGTGCGAACGCGAGCACGCCAAGGAACAAGAGGCTTACGCGATCCAAAATGCCTATCTCGTTCAGATCGGTAGCCAAGAGCGTGTGGTCTTCTACGACAGCGAATTCGACTGCGACCGCTGAGTCCGAACGACAGGCAGCGCCGCTCGTTTTGTGTAAAGCTTCCTCCATCGCTGTGAAACTCTAGGAGCGCACTGATGCGTTATCGATTGCTCGGCCGTACTGGCCTTTACGTCTCGGAGATCTGCCTGGGAACAATGACCTATGGAGGCAAAGGGCGCTGGGCGCCGATCGGCCGCCTGGGCGTGACCGAAGCGCAGGCGCAGATCAAGGCGGCTTTCGACGCGGGGATCAACTTCATCGACACCGCGAACGTCTACTCCGAGGGAGACTCCGAGCGCATCGTCGGGGAGGCGCTGGCCAACCTCAAGCTGCCGCGCGAGGACTTGGTCATCGCCACCAAGGTGCGTGTGCGGATGGGGCCGGGCCCAAACTGCGTCGGGCTTACGCGCGCACACATCATGAACGAAGTGGATGCCAGCCTGCGTCGGCTGGCGCTGGATCACATCGATCTGTACCAGATCCATGGCGTGGATCAGGTGACGCCTCTGGATCAAACGCTGCGCGCGCTGGAGGATCTGGTGCGCGCCGGCAAGGTTCGCTACATCGGGTTATCCAACTACGCCGCGTGGCAGATCATGAAGGGTCTGGGCATCTCGGAACGCGAAGGTTGGAATCGCCTCGAGAGCATTCAGGCTTACTACTCGATTGCCGGGCGCGATCTCGAACGCGAGATCATCCCGGTGGCCTTGGATCAGAATTTGAGCATTCTGGTTTGGAGCCCATTGGCAGGCGGATTGCTGAGCGGGAAGTTCACCGAGGCCGCCGCTGGTCCGCAAGGCGCACGTCGCACCAGCTTCGACTTCCCGCCCGTGGATCGCGCACGGGCGTTTCGCTGCGTGGAGGCGATGCGTCCCATCGCCGCCGCGCACGGCGTGTCGGTGGCCCGTGTTGCGCTCGCCTGGGTGCTGCAAAGGCCTGCCATCACCAGCGTAATCATCGGCGCGAAAACGCAGGAGCAACTGGCCGACAACCTGGCGGCTGCCGATCTGAAGCTCTCCGAGTCCGAGATGGCCGCTCTGGACGAAGTGAGCAAGCTGCCGCGCGA
>Ga0335084_10003994_pt1 | contig 14519 bp, 15 predicted proteins | sample Lox_Sample_44_FD_206721 | JGI IMG/M metagenome (GOLD analysis project Ga0335084, IMG submission 206721) | Soil microbial communities from Loxahatchee National Wildlife Refuge, Florida, United States - Lox_Sample_4.4 | ecosystem: Environmental > Terrestrial > Soil > Wetlands | place: USA...
GCGGATCTTCTCGTGCTCGCGCTCGCCGAGGTCGCGGATGCCGACCTGCACGAGCTTCGCGACGCGCGGGATGCGCTCGATCACGTTGTAGAGGATCGAGGCGTGCGACCAGGTGAAGCCCTCGTACGACGGTCGGAGATCGGCGTGGGCGTCCAGGTGAAGGATGCCCAGCCCCGGGTAGGCGTGGGCGTGGGCGGCGATTGCCCCGTAGATGCTGCCGTGATCGCCACCCACCGTGGCCACCAGCTTCCCGTCCGCGAGGAGTCCGGCGACCGTCCGCTCCAGCCAGCCGTTGAGCTCCTCGCAGATCGCGTTCACCCGCTTCAGCGCTGGGTCCTGGGCCGGAGCGCCTCCGGCGGCCACGATGGGCGCGGCGAGCCGCTTCGCCTCCTCGTTCCACGCCCGGACCCGGGGCTCCTCGGGAAGCATGGCGATCCCGTCCCGGTAGGGCCGGCCGGTCTCGAGATCGAAGAGGTCCACCTGCCGCGAGGCGTGCAGGATCGCCCGGGGGCCCTCGGAGGCCCCACCGCCGTAGCTGGTCGTGGCCTCGAAGGGGACCGGGACCAGCACCACCCGCGCCTCGTCCACCGTGTGCGGCAGACCGAAGGCACGGCCGGGCAGGCCCGCGGCGCCGGGGTCGAAGCTCATCGTCCCACCCAGGTCAGGACGATCTTCCCCACGTTCTCGTCCGCGACGAGATGCTCGAACGCCTCCTGGACGCGGTCGACCGGAAGCACGCGATCCACCACCGGGCGGTAGACGCCGGCGGCGAGGAGGGGAAGGACGTGGCGCTCCACCGCCCGGGCCAGCGAGATCTTCTCCTCGAGCGGCCGGGCGCGGAGCACGGTCCCGACGAGCCGTGCCCTCTTCCCGAGCGCGGTGCCGAGAGGGAGCTCCGCCTTCACCCCGTCGACCGTGCCGACCAGGAGCATCCGCCCGCGGAGCGCCAGGCAGGCGAGGGACTCGGCCACGTACCGGCCCCCGACCAGGTCCAGGACCAGGTCGACGCCGGCCCCGCCGGTGAGCTCCAGCACCCGGTCGGCGAACCTCGGGGCTTCCCGGGGCACGAGGATCGTCTCCAGCGACACCAGCGAGGCCACCTTCTCCAGCTTGGCCGCGTTCCGGCCGGTGCCCAGCAGGGTGGCCCTGGCCCCGAGCACGATCTGCGCTGCGGCGGTCCCCACCCCGCTGGCCACGGCGTGCACCAGGACCCGCTCCGCGGCCCCGAGCTCGCCCTGCAGGACCAGGGCGTCGAAGGCGGTGAAGAAGGCCTCGGGGAGCGCTGCCGCCTCGGTGAGCGACAGCGACTGCGGAACGGGCACGGCCTCCCGCTCGTGGGTGACCACGACCTCGGCGAACGCCGCACCGGGGACCAGGCCCATCACCCGGTCGCCGGGACGGAAGCGGCTCGCCTGCGTCCCGGTCGCCCGCACCGTCCCCGCGTACTCCATTCCCGGCAGGTCCGGAGGAACGCCGGGAGGGACGGGGTACCTGCCGAGGATCTGCAGGTGGTCGGCCCGGTTCAGGGCGGTGGCGTGCACCTCGACGCTGATCTCCCCGCGCCCCGGCGTGGGCTCGTCGATCTCCACCAGACGCAGCCCCCGGATGGCTCCGGGCTGCTCGATGCGAACCGCGCGCATGGATCCACTCTCCTCGGGGCGACTCGCCTGCCCTGCTTCCGGCCGGATTGCAAGACCGCAGGGCGTGCCCAGCTTTTCCCCTCTTCCATGGCGGAACGACGGCGATGGGTGAGCGTGGCCCGCACCGCGGGAGGGGTGGTCCTCGGGCTGGGGATCGCGGGGCTCGTGGCCCACCTGATGGGACTCCGCCTCCGCCCCTTGCTGGGGATCCTCCGGGCCGCGCATCCTTCGCCGCTGCTCGCCGCGGTCGGGGGAACCTTCGTCCTCCTCGGGTTCCAGGCGCTGCGGTGGTGGTGGGTGGTCCGGCCGGTGCTGCCGCTCCGCTTCCGGGAAGCCTACGCGGCGTACCTGGTGGCCTCGGCCTTCAACGTCCTCCTCCCTGCCCGGGGCGGGGACGTCCTCCGGGTGCAGTACCTCGGCAAGCGCACCGGCCGGAGCCGGGTGACGCTGCTCGGCACCGAGCTGCTGGACTACTGGAGCGACAAGGCGGGGTGGCTCCTCGCCTTCGGGGTGGTCTGCGTGCTCTCCCTGCTCGGCTGGAGGGAGCGGCCGGCGACCTGGCTTCTCCACGCGATCGGGGTGCTGGCCCTCCTCGTGCTGGGCTCGGCGGCGCTGGTCGGCATCGCGCACCTGCCCGTGCTCCGCCGGCTGTCCCCCCGCCTCGATCCGGGGCCGCGGTGGCTCCAGGACCTCCGGTCGGGGTTCGCCGCGCACGACCGCCGCAGCCTCCTGATCGTCGAGCTGCTGCTCGCGCCGCTCCCCTGGCTCTGGGAGGTCCCGGTCATCATGGTCGCCGGGCACGCCCTGGACCTGTCTCTCTCGCCCATGGTGGCCTTCGGCCTGCTCACCGCCGGGAACCTGGGCACGGTGGTGCCGGTCCCGGGTGGGGCCGGGTCCTTCGAGGCCGCCGGTGCCTTCGCCCTCTCCTGGGCCGGCGTCCCGTACGACCGGGCGTTCGCCTTCATGCTCCTCTACCACCTGAGCCTGGTGCTCCCGATGGTGGTCGCCGGGGTGGGGGTGCTGGCGCTGCAGGGGCGGTCGCTCGTTCCACGCCGGCTGGCCGGGCGATTCGGGCGGCGCAGGCCGGCGATGCTGGAACCGGGCGGGCAGGGGCCTTAGAACTGCCGGGGCCGTGTCCACCCTCCAACGCAACGCTCGCTGTCCCGTGTGCCGGAAGCCGGTGCAGCCGCGGTCCCGCAACCCCGACTTTCCCTTCTGCTCGGCCCGCTGTCGCCGGGTGGACCTGGGACGGTGGTTCGGCGAGGAGTACCGGGTGGCGGCCCGGGAGGAGGAGGGTGAGGTGCAGCCCTCCGCGGACGAGCCGCCCGACCGATGAGCGGCTTCGTCGACCTGCACTGTCACCTGCTCCCCGGGGTGGACGACGGCGCGCGCACGCCGGCGGAGTCGCTGGAGATGGCCCGGGCCCTGGTGCAGGTCGGGTTCGCCACCGTGGCGGTGAGCCCGCACGCCCGCGCCGGGTGCGCGCCGGTGGAGATCTGCATCGAGCGGCTGGAGGCCGCGCGCTCGGCCCTCGGCGAGGCCGGCGTCCCGCTCCGGCTCGAGCTGGGGGCGGAGAACGCCCTGGTGGAGGAGGGGTTCCTGGAGGGCCTGGGCACCCCGGCGGCCCGCTCGATCCACCGCGGCCCGTTCGTGCTGGTGGAGCTCCCCTATGCCGCTCCGGTGCCGGCGCTCCCCACGCTGGTGTTCCAGATGATGCGGCGGGGAGCGGTGCCGCTGTTCGCCCACCCCGAGCGGTGCCTGGAGTTCCAGCGCGCCGGGCGCGGCGCGGAGGTGGTGGCCCTCGGCGCACGACTGCAGCTCGACCTCGGCGCGCTGAGCGGGCGCTACGGCCCGGTCGCCCGGCGGACGGCGAGGATGCTCCTCGACGCCGGTCTGTACACGGTCGCGGCCAGCGACCTCCACGGCCCCTCGGGCGCGCAGCGGTGGCTGGAGCAGGCGATCTCCGAGCTCCGCGCGGCGGCCGGTGATGCCGCGGTGCGGTCGCTGCTCCGGGACGGTCCGGCACGGGTCCTCGCCGGCGAGGCGGTGGAAATGCCTCCTGCCGGTGGGTTAGACGGCAGCACCCCGTGAAGCGAATCCTCAAGTTCCTGGCCAGCCTGGCCGTGACGCTCGTGTTCGGGTGGTGGGCCTTCCGCGACACCCATCTGGACGAGCAGTGGGCGAGCTTGCGCTCGGCCCATTACGCGTGGGTCATCCCGTACGTCGGGATCCTCCTGCTGATCCACCTCTGCCGGACCGCGCGCTGGGGAGCGCTGCTCGCCTCGCAGGAGCGGGTGCGGTTCCGCGCCCTCAACGACGCCGCCGCGATCGGCTTCATGATGCTGCTGATCCTCCCCTTCCGGCTGGGGGAGTTCGCCCGTCCCTTCCTCATCGCCCAGCGCAGCTCGATCCGCCGCAGCGCGGCCATGACCAGCGTGGTCCTGGAGCGCATCGCCGACGGGGTGTTCGTCGCCCTGCTGCTGCGGGGGCTGCTCTTCCTGGTGCACGGGAACGCGACGCCGATCCGGCTCGCCCGCTACGGGGCGAACGTGATGTTCGCCATCTTCTTCGGTGGTTTCCTCTTCCTGCTCTTCGCCGCCTGGCATCACGATCGGGCGGTGGCGCTCGTCCGGGGGACCCTCGGCCGGGTCTCGGAGGCGCTGGGCGAGCGGGCCTCGGGCATCGTGGACAGCTTCGTCGGGGCGCTGAAGCAGGGGCACCGGCCGGCGGAGCTCGCCGCATTCCTCGCCTGGACGGTGGTCTACTGGGGGCTGAACGGCTTCGGGATGTGGGTCCTGATGCGGGCCTTCCCCTTCCAGCTGACCCTGCTCCAGTCCTACGTGGTCATGTGTCTGCTGGTGGTGGGGGTGATGATCCCCGCCGCTCCCGGGCTGGTCGGCACGTTCCAGGCGGCGGTGAAGCTCGGGCTGTCCATCTTTCTGCCCGCCGCGGTCATCAACGGGCCGGGGCTGGCCTACGCCAACGTCCTGTGGCTCTGCCAGACCGGCCAGCAGATCGGCCTGGGGCTGATCTTCCTCTCGATCGATCAGCTCTCGTTCCGGGATCTCGCCGGGCGGCTGGAGAGGGAAGGGGACACCGCCTCCAGCCCCGGCTGACGGCTGGGGCCGAGCGCTAGAGCTGCCCGTCCAGCCAGGTGAGGATCGCCTGGACGATGCCCTCGAGGCGCGGAGCAGGTCCGGGCTCCGGAAGCACGGGCGGTCCGGGCCGGAGCTGGGCCGGGAGCAGCGGCCGATCCCTCCGGGAGAGAACGGTGGTGGCGGAGCTCACGGCTCCACGCCGTACTTCTTGAGCAGGTCCTCCACGGCCTCGCGGAGATAGTCACTCTGGGCCACGCGGGTCCGGGCGGACAGCGCCCGCAGGCGGCGGAGGTCCTCCTCGGGCACGAGCACGTGGGTGCTGACCGTGAAGCTCGGATCCGTCTCCGTCCCGGGGGCCTGCTGGGCCTCGGGAAGAGGCTCGGTGACGGTGGGGCTGGTGTCCATGCGCGCCGACTCCTCTGCCGGCGCGACAGGCCTGTCGCTGGCCCGGCGCCCCGAGGTTCCCCCGTCCGGCGCGGATGTCAATTAAGCGGCAACGGGCGGCCGCGGGGGGAGGTCGCTCCAGGTCCGGGTCCCAATGCTCCGGGTCCAAGGAGGAGTTCTGATGCCCGGTCGGAGACACAGCAGCAGCAGCAGGAGCGGCGGGAAGGCCACCAAGAACCCCCGGGAGTACCGCGCGCTGAGGCGCAAGGGGATGTCCAAGGCGCGCGCGGCGCGGATCACCAACGCGGGCAAGAAGGCCAGCCGGAAGGGCGGGCGCCGCTCGCACGGGGGCCGCTAGCTCGCGCGCACCCGAGCGGCCGTGGGGTGCCTGCGGCGTGGACCTCGCTCCGAAGCGCGTGGCCGGCGGCCGCCTCGCGAACCGCGCCTCCGGAGGTTGTCCGGGAGCCGGGGTCCAGGCTAGAAGCCCCGTCCTTCCGGCTGCGTAGCTCATCTGGCTAGAGCGAGGGTCTCATAATCCCTAGGTAGGTGGTTCGAGTCCACCCGCAGCCACACCCCGGTCCTCGACACGCCTGCTCCGGACCTGCCAGGACCCGCGCGGCCCGAAGACGCCTCCGCACAGGGCGAGGGGTGGCGAGCGCGGAGAGGGCCAAGCTCTTGAGCTTCACCCGCGTCCTCCCCGGTCGCGTCCAGTCGAGGAGACGATCCGGGGGCCTTTGTCGTGCTCGTTGAATCCGGGGCCGTGCCGTGCGACGAATCCGCCCGGTCGTGCTCTCCCTGCTCCCCACGCTGCTCCTCGCTGTCCCGACCGACGGCGTCGCGGTGGACATCCACGCGTTCCAGGTCGTGAAGCAGAGCTGCGAGCACGAGGACTACTCGCGGATCGAGACCGGCCCCGACGGCCCCTTCCTCCGCGCCCGGTATCGGCCCCCGATGGATACCTGCGTCCGGGGAATCGAGGCCCCGGAGCGCTTCAAGCGAACCCTGGCCGCCGTCCGGTGGCGCTGGCGGGTCCAGGCGTTCCCCAGGGGCGCGGACGACTGCAACCCCGACGTGGGGGACGCCCCGGCCGGAGTCTTCGCGACCTTCAAGGCCGGCCTGAAGACGATGGTGATCAAGTACGTCTGGAACTCGGTGAGCCCGGTCCACAAGACCTGCGAGCTGGCCAACAACCCCTTCTTCGCCAAGCGCGAGATCGTCCTCCGAGTGGCCGGCGAGCTCGACACCTGGCACACCGAGACCGTGGACCCTCGCGCCGACTTCGTCCGCTACTTCGGAGGCAAGCTCGAGGACGTGCCGGACTTCGTGGGCCTCGGCGTGCTGACCGACGGGGACGCGACGAAGTCGCCGAGCGAGGGGGACTACGCCGACTTCGTCCTCTTCGACCGCCATCCGGTGCCCGAAGCCTCCGAGCCGCAAGCCCATGCGGGCCGACCCCACCCGGATGGCGGCACGCTCGAGGTTGTGCCCGCGATCGAGCGGGGCTCCGCCCGAGACCACTGAGGGCCGAGGCCTCAGGGCATCATGCAGTTGAGCTCCGGGATCGGGACCGGCTTCCCGGTGACCTGGTCCAGCCGGCTCTGCGCCTGGAGGAGGTCGAACGTCGCCTGGGCATCCCCCAGCTGGGCCTCGGCGTACCCGCGGTAGGCGTCGATCAGGTCCCGGCTGTCCCCCACGCCCACCCCGAAGTTCAAGGTCGCGCTCCGGAACCAGCTCCGGCCTGCGGCGACGGCCCGGGCGGCGGCCTCGCGCTTGGAGATGGCCGCCACCAGCTCCGCCACCGCCGTCTCGACCTCGACGTGGATCCCCCGGAGCGCCCCGTCCCGCTGCTTGCGCAGGGTGGCCAGCTCCGCCTCCTGCTTGTTCACCCGGGTGATCACCGTCCAGAACGCCAGGTTCTGCTTGATGCCCAGCGCTCCGCCGATGCTCAGGGCGTTGAAGTAATCGCCCACGTACGGGTTGCCGATGATGTCCCTGCCCGGCGCCTTGGAATAGGCGAACTGCGCCACGACTCCGATCTGGGGAAAGAGCTCGCCTCGGGTCGAGCGGATCTCCGCTTCCTTGGCCAGGATCCCGTTGTCGAGCGCCTTGAGATCCGGCCGTTGCCGGTCGGCATCCGCCCTCGCGGTCGGCAGATCGGGAGCCTTCACCTGCGAGGTATCGGGAAGGGGCTCGTCCCGGAGCTGCAGCTGGTCGGGCTCGAGGGCGAGCGTCGCCGCCAGCCCGACCCTCGCCACCCGCAGCCGCTGCTCACCGTCCGCGATGCGCTGGGTGAGCTGGCTCCGGAAGATCTCGATCCGGTAGCGGTCCTCCGGCGTGATCTCCCCGTCGTTGGCCTTCAGCGACTTCTGGACCCGGGCGTCGACGTCCTTCAGCGCGTTCTGGATGTCCCCGGCGATCGAGAGCAGCCGCGTCACCAGCCGGATGCCCATCACCAGCTGAAGCACCCGGTGGCGGATGGCGTTGGCCGTGTCGTCCACCAGGTAGCGCCGGGCGCGGATGCCGGCCTCCGCCGCGTCGGGGAGAGCCTCCAGTCGCCCCCAGGTCCAGAGCGGCTGGGTCCCGGTCACGTCGATGCGGAAGAAGGGCCCGAGGTGGGCCAGGTTCCGTCCGTTGCTGCTCTGGCCCTGGTCGATCTGGGTGATGTCCACCGGATCGGCTCCCGGCAGCAGCTTCGCCCCGGGGACCACGCCGGCGCCGACGGTCGCATTGAGGTCGGGCAGGAAGCGGATGGCGATCGCGATGGCCTTGTCCGCCTCGGCGGCGGCGGCCTCGGCCCGCTTGATGTTCACCTCGTCGCTGCGCGCGAGGGCGGCGGCCTGCGCCATCTGGAGGTCGAGCGGGCCACAGGCAGGCGCTGCGACGGTCAGTGCAACCAGCGCTGTCGCGACGAGCAACTGAGCAGGCTCCGGGCGAGTTGTCCTGGCGGAAACCCCCCGGCTCTACACACAAGGATCCGCGAACTCAAGGAAACTGGCGCGCGCTCGCCGGCGGTCGGTCGACCGGCGCCGCTGCCGCGGGTCAGTGTCCCCGGCCGCGGCCGGGGGTCCCGTCCTCCCCCTCGAAGTAGATGCTGGCCGCCTCGTTGTTCTCGCCGTAGACGACGAGGACCGGCGAGTGGCACACCTCTCGTCGCACGCGTGCCTGCCGCTTGAGGGACTCGAGCAGCTCCGCGGCCTGGGTGGCGCGGGCCTTGATGGTCTTGAGAGCCATGTCCTGGAGAGACTCCTCGCGCCGGCTCCCTCGGGCCCCGGACGGGGTGGGTCGCGCCGGCATCGTGGGGTGATCGCTGACCACGAGCGCGACTGCTTAACCGACGCGACTGACCGTTGACAATGTGCTTGGAAAACTGCCAAGCCGGCAGCCCACTTATGCGCCGCCTCCTCCCCCTCACGCTGCTCGCGGGCGTCCTCCTGGGCCCTCCGGCGTACGCCCAGCGCGTCGCCGAGAAGCCGCCGTCCCTGGTTCCGTTCTGGCTTCCCCGGGAGGTCGCGTTCCTGACCTTCTTCGAGAACGGAAACATCACGCCCGAGCTTCGCATCGCCTGGCACATCCCCGTCGTCCAGCAGCGGATCGACAGCCTGAACATCATCGTCGAGGGCGGCGGCGGCTGGGCGGCCGGCAAGCGCAGCGTGGAGAACGAGAACGGGGACCCCCCGCTGACCTCGCTCAGCCAGTGGCACATCCACGCCGGCGCCTCCTACGAGGGCGACTGGGCCTCCGGCTGGCACGTGGGCGCCCGGGTGACCGCGGGTGTGACGCTCTTCACGGCCAACTACGTCCTCAACGGCGTGGCGAGGCACGAGGGCACCAGCTCCGCCGGAACGGTGGAGGGACGGCTGGAAGGGGGCTACCGCATCGGACGGGTCGTCCTCGGATTGAGCCTGGGAGTGCTGCAGCCCTGGAGCAGGGATCCCCAGCTCTTCTCGGCCAACGACATCGGGGGAGTCTCCGGGGGCATCTTCGCCAACTGGCGCTAGCCCGCTCCGGCGTTCCTGTTAACCTGCCGCGCCGCTCGGAGTGAGCGATGGACGGAGCTCGCCAGTGGCCTTGACCGCCGAGGCGTACGGCCTGACCGACGTCGGCCGGAAGCGGCAGCACAACGAGGACGCGTTCGCGGTCGATCGCGACCTCGGCCTCTTCGTGGTGGCCGACGGCATGGGCGGCCATGCCGCGGGAGAGGTGGCGAGCCAGCGCGCGGTGGAGGTGATCCGGCAGCAGCTCGCCTCGGGACGGCAGGTGCTCGAGGATCTCGGCCGGGCCAGCACCTCCGAGGCGCGCGCGGCGGCGGCGGCCCTGGTCGAGACGGCGATCCAGCGAGCCTGCGCCGACGTGTACCGGCTGGCCTCGAGCGATGCGACCAAGCGCGGGATGGGGACCACGGTGGTCTGCCTGGTGCTCGCCGGGACCAAGGCGATCGTCGGCCATGTCGGGGACAGCCGGGTCTACCTGCTGCGGGGGGGCCAGGCGCACCGGCTCACCGAGGACCACACCCTCATCGCCGCCCAGCTCAAGGCCGGAACGCTCACCCGCGAGCAGGCGCAGGCCTCGCAGTTCCGGAACGTCATCACCCGCGCGGTGGGGATCCAGGAATCGGTGCAGGTGGACACCCTGATGGTGGATCTCCTGCCCAGGGATCTCTTCCTCCTCTGCTCCGATGGCCTCCACGGGTATCTGCCGGACGAGGAGCTCCCCGGGCTGGTCGGCTCCTCGCCGCTGGCCGAGCTGCCCGGGCGGCTGGTCGCGCTGGCCAACGAGCGAGGGGGGAAGGACAACATCACCGCGGTCGTGGTGGGCATCGCCGACGGCGGGGCTCCGCTGGAGGAGCTGGAGGAGACCAGCAGCCGGATGGAGGTGCTGAAGAGCATCCCCATCTTCCGCCACCTCACCTACAAGGAGCAGACGGCGATCCTCTCCATCGCCTCGACCCGGAGCTTCCCGGCAGACACCGAGATCGTCAGCGAGGGACAGGCAGGCGACGAGCTGTTCATCGTGGTGAAGGGACGTGTCCGGGTGGAGGCGGGCGGGGTCGGGGTGGCCGAGCTGCGCGCCGGCGGCCACTTCGGGGAGATGGGGCTGGTGGACCACGCCCCGAGGAGCGCGACCGTCAGGGCGATCGAGCCCACGCGGGCGATGGTGATCGCCCGCGCCGAGCTGATGCAGCTGATGAAGCGCGAGCCGATCCTCGCGGTGAAGCTGCTGTGGAGCTTCGTGCAGGTGCTCTCCGATCGGCTGCGGGCCACCAACACCGAGCTGTCCGAGGTGCGGCAGGAGCTCGCCGCCAAGCAGGCGGTGCAGCCGTTCGCGGAGGAGTGAGGGAGGGGTGGGTCCGCGCTCGCTCAACGTCCGGCCGACCTACCGCCGCCGGCGGGTCTGGCCGTGGGTCGCGGCGGCGGCGGGCCTTCTCGCCGTCGGGGGATGGGAGCTCCGGGCCCGGCGTCCGGAGGGTGCCGGGCGCCCGGGCGCCTCCGCGAGCCCCGGGGAGCCCCCGAGCCACGCGGTGCCCGCGTCGGGGACGGCTCCACCCCTGACGCCCGGCGTACCGGTGCAGGGCGTGGGCGGGGTCGTCCTCGGCCCCGACGGTCAGCCGGCCGCCGGCGTGGAGGTGACGGTCCTCCCCGACGGCCGCGAGGAGCGCACCGACTCCCAGGGGCAGTTCGTCGTCCCCGTGGCCGACGGGGCGACGGTGGAGCTGCAGGCCCATCACTCCGATCTCGGCTACGCCCGGGCGGAGCTGCAAGCGCCGGCTCTGGGCGTGCAGCTCCGCCTCGCGCCTCGGGCGACGGTGGTGGCGAAGGTCCTCTCCGGCGGCAGGCCGGTCCCGGGTGCCGCCATCCTCGTCGAGGAGCTCGGGGCTCCCGGGGCGATCTTCCAGGCCGACCGCACGACCGACCGGACCGGCACGCTGCGGTTCGCCGGCCTTCCCGGAGGGCCGGTGCGGGTGGAGGCCAGGGCCGAGGGGAGCGCCGCGAGGGCGAGCGCCCGGGTGGACGTCGCCGAGGGGTCCGTCGTCACCGTCATCCTCAACCTGCCTCCCGTCGAGCCCCGCGGGCCCTGAAGTTGCGGGGGCCGGGGGGCGAGGCTAAGCCTTGCCGAGGTGATGGACCGGAGCGTGCTCCAGGGCCGGCGGATCGGGCTCGGCGTCGGCGGCGGGATCGCGGCGTACAAGGCCGCGGAGCTGGTGCGCGCGCTCCAGCGCTCGGGCGCCCAGGTCCGGGTGGGGATGACGCCCGCGGCGACGGGGTTCGTGGGCCCGCTGACCTTCCAGGCGCTGAGCGGGCACGCGGTCCTGACCGACGTCCTCGATGCCTCGCAGGAGGCCGCGTTCGGGCACATCGAGTTCGCCCGGTGGGCGGAGCTGTTCGTGGTCGCCCCGGCGACGGCGGACCTGCTCGCCCGCATCGTCGCCGGGATGGCGAACGACGCGCTCGCGGCGACCTTGCTCGCCTACCGCGGGACGGTGCTCCTGGCGCCGGCGATGAACACCGCGATGTGGGAGCATCCGGCGACCCAGCGGAACCTGGCGGTCCTGGCGAAGGATGCCCGCTACCGGTTCGTGGGGCCGGGGGCGGGCCTGCTGGCCTGCGGGGAGGTCGGCTCGGGGCGGCTGAGCGAGCCGGAGCAGATCGCCGACGCGGCGGCGGAGCTGCTCGGCGAGGGGCCGCTGGCCGGGACGCGGGTGCTGGTCACCGCCGGGCCGACGCGGGAGTTCCTGGATCCGGTCCGGTTCATCAGCAATCCGAGCACCGGGAAGATGGGGCTGGCGGTGGCGCGGGCCGCGCGGGCACGCGGTGCACGGGTGACGGTGGTGCTCGGGCCCGTGAGCGGGATCGATCGGACGGGACTGGAGGTGGTCGACGTGGTGAGCGCCGAGGACATGCGGGACGCGGTGCTTGCGCGGCTCGAGCATGCCGACGTGCTCGTGGCGACCGCCGCGGTGGTCGACTGGCGTCCGGCGCACCGGACGGAGCAGAAGCGGAAGAAGGACGGGCCGGGTGCCGATGCACCGCTGGAGCTGCTGCGGACTCCCGACGTCCTGGCGCTCGCGGCCGAGCGGGTGCGTGGGCTCGCGCGGCGACCGCTGCTGGTCGGCTTCGCGGCGGAGACGGAGAACGTGGTCGAGAACGCCACCGCGAAGCTGCTCCGCAAGGGCCTCGACCTGATCGTCGCCAACGACGTCACCCGGGAGGGGGCGGGCTTCGGCAGCGACACCAACTCGGTGGTCATCGTCGACCGGGCCGGGGGGCGCCTCGAGCTGTCGGGGACGAAGGACGCGGTCGCCGCGGGCCTTTGGGACCGGATCCAGGGGCTGCGCGGAGCACCCGCGCTCGCCGTTCCCTGAGGCGAGGCGCCGCCCCCCCGGCTCCAGCGACGAGCTCCGGGGGCGAGGATGGCCCCTGGAGGGCCGATCCCGGTTGTCGGAGGTGAATGCCAGAGTCGCCGGGTCGCCCCACACGGGGCCGGCAGGGGAGGCCGTCGACTTGGCAGACGAGGTGCTTCCGGCCGCGGAGACGCTGGCCACGGTGCTGGCCGACGTGCGCAGGTACCTCGGGTGGCATCGGGACGTTGCAGGCGACGAGCTTCACGCCCCGGCCGATGGTGCACCGGGCTCGATCGCTCCCGGCTGGCAGGTGGAGGTCACCGTGGAGGGGTCGAGCACTCCGCCCGTCGTGGTCGAGTACGCCGAGGCGCCTCCCGGGCCCGCCACCGCACGGGTTCCCGTCGCCGGTGTTCCCATCGTCGCGCCCGAGGCGCCTCTGCCTCGGCGAGGGACGACGGCTCCGCCTCCGGAACCCCGTCTCGCCCGTGACTCCGGAGATCCGCCACCCCTCGACGAGGTCCGCCGCGCGCTCGGCGACTGCAAGCGCTGCAAGCTCTGCTCCGGCCGGAAGAACCTGGTCTTCGGCGTGGGGAACCCCAAGGCCCGGCTGGTCTTCGTCGGCGAGGGACCCGGGGCGGAGGAGGACGCGCAGGGCATCCCCTTCGTGGGCGCCGCGGGCCAGCTCCTGACGAAGATGGTCGCCGCGATGGGCTACAGCCGCGACGAGGTCTACATCTGCAACGTGGTCAAGTGCCGCCCGCCGGGGAACCGAAACCCCGAGCCGGACGAGATCGAGTCCTGCCAGCCCTTCCTCGAGGCGCAGCTCGACGCAATCCGGCCCGCGGTCATCATCGCGCTCGGGAAGTTCGCCGCCCAGACGCTGCTCCGGACCGCCACCCCCATCACCCGGCTCCGTGGCCAGTGGCGGGAGTACGTCGGCATCCCGCTCATGCCGACGTTCCACCCGGCCTACCTCCTCCGGAGCCCGGGGGAGAAGAAGGCCGCCTGGGCGGATCTCCAGGCAGTGATGGCGCGCTTCCCGAAGGGAGTCGCCTGAGGGCAGACTCCGCCGCCGTGCCCCGCGGTCGCCTCGACGTCCAGACAATTCACTGCTCCGCCCTGGTGGGCAATCCGCGGGGCGATCCCGTGGATCGCCCCTGCGCGGTCTACCTCCCCGACGGCTACGACGCGGGAGCCGGCCGCTACCCGGTGGTGCTCCTGCTCCACGCCTTCCTCGGTTCGGGCCCGGGATGGTTCAACGTCGCTCCGTTCAGCGTCGGCATCCTCGACCGGCTCGATGCGCTCTTCGCCTCCGGCGCACCACCGTTCCTGTCCGTCTTCCCCGACGGGGTCACCGCGCTCGGGGGGAGCCAGTGGATCGACTCGCCGGGAAACGGCGCCTACGGGCAGATGCTGGTCCGGGACGTGCTCGGCCACGTCGATCGCACCTACCGCACCGTCACCAGCCCTCTGGCTCGCGCAGTGGCCGGCCGGAGCTCGGGTGGATACGGCTCGTGGCAGCTGGTGCGCCGCTTCCCCGGCGTCGTCGGGCACCTGGCCTCGCACTCGGCCGATGCGTACTTCGAATACTGCTACCTGGGAGACTTCCCGAGGGTCGCCTCGGCGCTGGCGAAGGCCGGCGGCGTCGCCCCGTGGTGGGAGGCGTTCCAGCGGCGGGTGCGGGAGACCAAGATGGGAGGCGACGACCACGCGGTGGTGAATCTCCTCTCGATGTGCGCGGCGTACTCGCCCGATCCGGCCCAGCCGCTCGGCGTCGGACTGCCGTTCGATCTCGCGACCGCGCGCATCGACGAGAAGGTCTGGGCCCGCTGGCTCGCCGAGGATCCGGTCCGCTTCGTGGAGCGCGATCCGTCGCCGTTCCGGGCGCTCCGCACCGTGTTCATCGACTGCGGCACCCGGGACGAGTTCGGGCTCCGGTGGGGGGCGCGGATGCTCGCCGAGCGCGTCCGGGGCGGTCAGGCCGAGGTCGTCCACGAGGAATACGAGGACGGCCACATGGGCACCGCCTACCGCTTCGATCGCTCGCTGGCGTTCCTC
>Ga0335084_10003995_pt1 | contig 14518 bp, 12 predicted proteins | sample Lox_Sample_44_FD_206721 | JGI IMG/M metagenome (GOLD analysis project Ga0335084, IMG submission 206721) | Soil microbial communities from Loxahatchee National Wildlife Refuge, Florida, United States - Lox_Sample_4.4 | ecosystem: Environmental > Terrestrial > Soil > Wetlands | place: USA...
GAGTCGCCCCCGGGGAGATCGAGGGCACGGCGCGGGCTGGCGACAGCATCGCTTGCAGTGTCACGCGAGGACGGTGTCCAGCCGCGCATCGACTCATCCATCAGCGTCCGGTCGGCCTCCGCATGCTCGGCGAGCGGCAGGTCGAACCTCTTGCCGCTCTCTGGAGCGCAAATGCGATTTCGTCCTGCTGCGAGGAGGAACGCCCAGAAGGGCAACTGTCGGAGCAATTCAAACGCGGACGCGACTCTTTCGTCCTGGCGCAGGAGCTTCAGCCCTGCCGGTAACGGACTTTGGCCAATGTCCCAGCGCCATGCACTTGGTCTTCACTCATCCTGTTCTCCTTTCACCGGGCGGTAGGCTAGGCTCTCTCTGTTCCAGACGAGAGGCTGGGATAGGTATCCCGGTTAGCAGAAGGTTTCCGGTAGCGGAGCTTGGCACGATTCAAGAGCGGACGCCACTCGTTCTGCCAGAAGGAACCTGGAGTCATGGGTCCGCCATCCCGGCCGGCGAGCGCCCAAGGGCGGAGCGGTCCTGGCCCTTGAGGATGGCCTCGGCATCCAGAACGGGAATTGTGGTTCTAGACTCGACATCCGAAGATCTCGCCGCTGGTGTGTATATCGAGGAAATCCCGGGGCAGATGCATCCCATCCAAGGTGTCTCCACCTGGCGCCGGAAGACATCTCGATCCTCTGCTGTCCAGACGAGAATCGCTTTCCGGATGCAGCGGCCGTGCTCGCCGCGCACTGTGAGCAGCGGAGAGATCGCGTCTGCATCCTGCAGTCTCCGCAGCCGGTGATGCCAGACGCGACCCACGATGTGCCGGAGCATTCCTCGTATGCGGCGTCCTGCTATCCGTGGCTGACCGTTGCAGGGCTGGACGGAGTCACGAGCGTCATAGTCCCTCCGGGTGGTCACATCGCGGAGGTCTACGCGCAAATGGATTCGCTACCAGGCGTCTGGGTGGCTCCGGCAGGTATGCCGTTGACCGGAGTGATGGGCCTGTCACAGCAGATCACCCGGGTCGAGTCGGACCTCCTCTCGTCTCGTGGCATCAACGTGCTCCGGGCCTTTCCCGGACAAGGGAACCGTGTCTGGGGCGCCCACACAACCAGCCAGGCTGCGGAGTGGAAGTACGTCAATGTCCGCCGCCTGGCAATTTTCATCGAGCGCTCACTCAGCCAGGGATTGCAATGGGCTGTCTTCGAACCGAACGGTCCGACGCTCTGGGCGGCGGTGCGCCTGTCCATCGAGGAGTTCCTGCTGAATCTGTGGAAGTCCGGGGGCTCACGGGGCCCAAGCCGGACGGGGCGTTCGCTGTCCGGTGTGACGACACGACGATGTCGCAAGCCGACATTGCCGCAGGGCGGTTCGTGGCGACGGTGGGATTCGCGCCCGTTCGGCCGGTGGAATTCGTCATGCTGCGAATTGCGGTGCAGACGCCTTCCCCGTGACCCGCGACACCGCCACACGCTGGCGGAGTGTCCCGGGTGAGCTCGACCTCGAGATGCTCGAAGCGCTCTCCCCCGCGAGGCGTCACTCGTAGGTTACCGTTACGGTGCTGGCGCCCGGGTTTTTCCACCGATTTCCACCACCACCAGCAGGCCCCTCGCCGCTTCCCGGCTTTCCTAAGTAGGTGCTTCTTCTCTTCTGTCCTCGCGGCACGCGCCTTGCTCCTTCTCGGGCAGGAGGTGCCGAGTGTGAGAACCGACGGGGGAGACGGGGCGAGAGGGAGGGGCGAGGAGGACCGGTACCGCGCGGGCAGGGTGAAGCCTGACGAGGACGCGCAAGCGACCAATTCAGCGGCGGTTCGCACTACCACGGGACAGACGCAGCAATGGGTAGGAGCACATGAGCCACTTCCCACATTGACAGTCTCCACGCGGAGGCACAAGCTCGCGCCACTGTTCGGACCTGCCGGCCTTCTTGGAGAGCCAGCGATGTCCCTGTTTCCTGGAGCATTTCATCGCTACCGCGTAGTCCACCATGTAATACAGTCGGCAACCGTCGCCGTGCTCCTTGGACTGATGTGGCCTTCCGTGGGCGCGGCAGCCCAGATCGTTGTCCCCAACAGCCTGACGTCAGTACCGGGCAATAGCCAGTTCGGTAATCCGCTCGGCTGCGTCCCGCCTCGAAGCGAACGCTACCAGCAGGTCTATCGGGGCGTCGAAGTTGGATCCGGAACCATCACGGCCATCGCCTTCCGGCGCGAGGAAACGCTGATATTTCCCGACGGCTCACCCATCACGATTCCCAACGTGACGATCACCCTGTCATCTACAACCGCGGGCCCGGATACCCTGAGCACCACGTTTGCGTCCAACGTCGGTGCGGACGTGGTCACGGTCTTCAGCGGCGATGTCACCAGCTTTACAAACGTGACCGGACCCGGCCTCAAGCCCTTCGACACCATCATCCCGTTGACGGCGGCCTTCACGTTTGACGCGACGACGGGGAAGAATCTCCTGCTGGACATCACGGTTCCGAGCTGTCCAGTGAATGCGCTCATCTCCTTCGATGTAGCAAGCGTTGCGAACGACAGTGTGTCTATCGTCCGCGCCAGCGACGCGGGCAGCAGCGCGGGATTCGCCGCCACCAGCGGCCTCGTTACCCAATTCACGCTCACGGCGGCGGCCGCTCCCTCCCCGACCTCGCTGGTGGCCGCCGTCCTGCCGAACTCGCGGGCGGTGCAGGTCGGCACGCCGGCCACCGTCAGCGCGACGGTCATCAATGCCGGCGGCGCGCCCGCGAGCCAAGTCGGCATTGCGCTGGCCTCCACGGTGCCGGCCAGCTTCGGCTACTGGCTGCTCGATACCTCTGTGGCGCCGCCCCAGCTCATCGGCCTCCCGAACACGCCCGTCAACATTCCCGCGTGCGTTCCACCGGCGCCCTGCCCCCAGAAAGACTTCCTGCTTTTCATGACCCCGACGAGTGCCTTCGGCCCGACCGAGCTCTCCCTCACCTTCGCCGGGATCAATACGCCCCAGGTCACGACGCTGGTCGGGATCAACACGCTGCTCCTGCTGGCGTCGGCCACACCCACGCCCGACATGGTCGCACTGGCAGCGACAGCGCCGAACGACGGCATCGCGCGGATCTCCGGAGTCATGGGCACCGGTTTCTTCGTGGTGGCAACGACGAATCTCGGGGTCGGGGACACCATCACGGTGAGTGCGGACACGGGAGCTGCCGCGGTACCCGTTGACGTCCTGATCTGTCAGACCGACCCTGGGACCGGCGGCTGCCTGTCGACCCCCACGCCGACGGCGACGATGTTCGTAGCGGCCGGCGCCCAGCCGACCTTCGCCTCTTTCGTCCGCGCCCTCGGCGGGGCCGTCCCGCTCGACCCAGCGGCGAACCGCGTCTTCGCCCGGTTCCGGCGCTCTGACGGCCTCATCGCGGGGGGGACGAGCGTGGCGGTAATGACGGAGTGAATCGCCGCGACAGGTCAGTCCCGGGCGGCTGAAAGGGGCCAGGGGGACAGGACTCTGCCGTTAGGCGTTCCCCATGCGAGCGAGACCTGTTTCTCACCGCCGTGATGCGTCAAATGACGTATAGACGTCAAACGACGGCTCCATGTATACGACGACTGCCGCGGGCGCGGTCTTGCGGCGAGCTGTGCTATGCCACTTGGCTCCTGCGGTGCCCGGGGGCGGCCGACCTCCTAGTCCAGGAGGTGATGTCACGGCGACGGGGGCCACGATCGAGGGAACACCACGGCCGGGGCGACAGCCGGAGAGTGCTAAGCTTGCCTACGCTGAGGGATGCGAGCGGCGGGCATGTCGTATCGATGGCTGTCTGACGGAGCCGGTTGGATGGAGCTGAAGCGGGACCCAGGCGGGGCCTTTCGAGTGCCTTGTCGAGCGCCGGGTTCTTGACGGGCGATCTCATCATCGGACCGGGGTGTGGCCGGACCCGGGGCTGACCAAGGAGCGAGCGCGATGAACCTGGCAGAGGCAAGAAGCATCCTCGGGCAGGTGCGTGATCCTTCCCCCACCGGTCAATGGGGAGTGGACGTGGGCACCGCGGTGCAGCGGGCTCTGGCCGAGTTGTACCTGCTCAATCCCTACGACGATGTCGACGGGCAGATCGGAGCGCGCACCCGCGCGGCCTGGGCGCTCTTCAAGGAAGCCACCAGTCAGGCCGATCCGGATCTCATCGACGCGGGAAGCGCGGCGAAGCTGCTGCGGGCGCTCGACAATCCTGTCGAGCTGATCGGCAAGCCGATCGTCGACCTTCAGCCAGATTTCGAATTTCGCCGGAACAAGGCAAAGACCAACCGGGACAAGAGCGTGGCGGCCATCATCGCGGCATCCCGGGCCAGGCAGCTGAGCAATGCGCAGATCGCCTATGTGCTGGCCACCGCCGAGCATGAATCGGATTCGTTCAAGACGCTCGAGGAGTACTCGAGCGGCGCGCAATACGAGGGGCGGGCGGATCTGGGCAATACCAAGCCCGGTGACGGCGCCCGCTTCAAGGGACGGGGCTACGTGCAGCTCACCGGACGGCTCAACTACACGCGCTACAGCGAGATCGCCGGCCTCCAGCTGGCCACACTGCCCATCATCGTGATGAACTGGCCCACCTTGTCCGTCTTCATCATTGTGGACGGCATGCTGCGGGGCGTCTACACCGGGCGCCGGCTTGCCGATTTCGTGAACAGCACCAAGCGGGATTTCTACAATGCTCGCCAGGTGATCAACGGGCACGACCGGGCCGAAAAGATTGCCGACCAGGCAAGCGACTGGCTGCGCCAGCTCAGCTGATCCAAGAGAAGGTCGCACGGAGGCTGAAGAGGTCGCCGCGCACGACTCTATTCGACATCCGGGGTTCGACGCTTACCACCAGTACCAGCGGGCAGGAGGTGGCTGCATGAGGCGACATCGCGTGGGGCAGCGTGTGCGATTCATTGCCGTCTTCTGGCTCGCGATCGTCGCGAGCGGGTGCGCCAATCTTGGCGCCATCCGGGACTTCGCCAGCACGTCGTCGGACGCGGCCCAGTACACCCAGCTCGTCGGCGCCTATGTCGCCACGCCGACGCGGATGATGCGGTACGAGCCGGAGTCGCAGCAGCCCGTCCTTGCTGGCCAGGCTACGGAGCGCCAGGCGCAGCGGGAGCCGCTCCTTCTCCGCCAACGGCTCATTCAGGGATACATGAATGCGCTGGGGCAGCTGGCCGCCGATGGGCTGCCGACGTACGACAAACAGCTCGACGGGCTGGGGAGCGCGCTCCAATCGGCGAAGTTTGCGGATAAGGACGAGGCGACGGCCCTCGCGGCGGTCTCCAAGCTCCTGGTCACGGCGGTGACGGATCGCTGGCGCCGGGACAAGCTCGTCACGCTGATCGAGCAGACCGACGGGCCGTTTCAGGTCGTAGTGGGGGCTCTGGTGGTGATCGTGGAGACGGGGTTCGCCGGGGATGTCGCCAACGAGCGGGAAGCCCTCAACAAGTACTACATGAAGATCAAGCTTACGAGCCAGGATCCGGCCGGGCTGGCGGCCCTCGCCGAATGGCGCGAGATGCGGGAAGGGCAGCTCGCGGACCACGAGTCGGCCATCCGCAACTATGTCGTTGTGCTCAAGACCATCGCCTCCGGACATCACAAGCTCTGGCTATCCCGCAATGAGCTGTCAAAAGTCGAGGTCCAGGCCGAGATCCACGAATACACGACACGGCTCAAGGAAGCGGTCAACGCGATTCGAAGCTTCTACTAGGACGGAGGGACTATGCCACTGACCTCGGCCGACGCGTTCAAGCTCTCCAAGGTGTTCCACGACCTCTCCGTGGCGATCGGCGAGTTTCGGTTTGCGAACTGGGACGCTCTCAGTGCGCCCAATCGTGCGACGCTCGAAGACGAAGAATGGTCGCTCCTCAACGCCTCGTCGGATATGGTCACCAAGGCGGTGGGGCTGGCGCTCGACGAGTCCGACCCGGCGGCGCAGAACGTCCAGAAGGCCGCCGCGGCCGCCCAGAAGGCGGTGAAGACGCTGAAGGAAGTCGGGAAGGTCATCAACATCGCCGCGGCAACGGTGGGGCTGGCCGCGGCCATCGGGTCCAAGGACCCTGGGGCGATCGCCAGGAACACCAAGACAGTCTTCGACGCCGTCACCGCCTCGGTATGAGTCCTGCCGGCATCCGTCACGTCGTCGTGCTGGTTCTGGAGAACCAGTCGTTCGATCGGATGCTCGGCTGGGTAAACCTGCCCGATCCTGCCCAGAAGCTCGATGGCGTGACCGAGGGCCAGAGCATTCCGGCATCGCCGCCCGATCCGGGCGACCCGGTGCCGGTGAGCAAGGTGTCGACGCCGGACGCGTACGTCACCGATCCGAGCCCCGGGCACTCTCTCGACGACGCCACGCTGCAGATCTTCGGGCAGCGGCACGTGCCCGATCCTCCCGTGCCCACCAACAACGGCTTCGTGCTGAGCTACGCGGAGCAGCTCGGGCGCAACAAGCGCCCGATCGGCCTCGCCGCCGGCAAGAGGATCATGCAGTGCCTCGACCCCAACCTCGTCCCCGTCATCTCCTCCCTCGCCCAGAACTTCGTCGTGTGCGACCGATGGTTCTCGTCGGTGCCCGGCCCGACCTGGCCCAACCGCTTCTTTCTCCACTCGGCGACCGCCAACGGCCTGCTCGACACGCCCGAGACGGCCGGTCAGCTTGCCTCCACCTTCTTCGGCTCGCCCTATCGGATGCGCTCGATCTTCGAGAGCCTGATGGAGCAGGGGCATACGTGGAAGGTCTACTTCGACGACTACGCGCAGACTTTCGCCCTGCGGAACCTGCATCGATACGCCGACAAGTTCGTCCACTTCGAAGAGTTCGCGCGCGACGTTGCCAGCGGCGCGCTGCCCGCGTACTCATTCATCGAGCCGCGCGGATTCAGCGCACCGGGCTGGCCCTCCAACGATCAGCATCCGCCGCACTCGGTCCTCGAGGGCGAGAAGCTCATCGCCAGCATCTATGACACGCTTCGCGGGGACGAGGCAGTCTGGCGGCAGTGTCTGTTCGTGCTGCTGTACGACGAGCACGGAGGATTCTACGATCACGTGAAGCCGCCGGCCGCCGTGGTGCCGGACGCGACGTCCGCCCGGGCGAAATTCCGCTTCGACCGGCTCGGTCTGCGCGTGCCGGCGATCCTGGTCTCGCCGTGGGTGGGCGAGGGGGTGGCCGACCACACGACCTACGATCACACCTCCCTGCCGGCCACCATCAAGGTGATGTACGGGCTGCCGAGCTTCCTCACCGCGCGCGACGCGGCAGCGGCCACCTTCGATCGCAACTTTCTGCCCCAGGCGCGGCAGGTGACGCTGACGGATCTTACCGCGCGCGTGGGGAAGGCGTTAGCGGCGCCGGCCGTGGCCGACGCAGATCTCTCGCAGCATCAGCTCTCGCTCAAATCGCTGGCCGAGGTCCTCGCGAGCCCGGCGGGCGGCGGCGGCAGCGGCATCGACGCGCACGCCCGCGACTTCCTGAATCAGCCCCAAAGCGCTTGACCGCGCGGAAATCTGACGTGACCGGCGGGGTTTGGACCAGGGCGCCGGCCTGCCGCCCGCGTCCTCATCGCGTCGCGAACCGTTACCTTCGCCTCATGACGGCAGCGGTCGCCCCCTGCGGGCGATGAACTCCGGGAAAGCCGCCTCGGCCTTGGCGCCCTTGATCACGTTCGTCGTGTAATCCCGCTCGTTCGCCCACTGCGCCTCCAAGGTGCATCCCATGTCCCTGAGAAGGAGGGCCTTCACGCCCATTACCGACTCGCGTCGATTCCTGGCAATCATCGACGCCAGCCACATGGTTTTCTCGCGCAGCTCGGCACACGGCACGAGGTGGTTGAGGAGGCCGATGCGATGCGCCTCCTCGGCGTCAACTACCCGACCGGAAAAGAGCAGCTCCTTGGCGATGGGCCAGCCGACCTGGTTCGGCAGGGTCCACGTGCTGTTGATACGGCCATACGCGGCGGCCAGGAAGCGGAAGCTCGCGTGCTCGCACCCGACGCGCATGTCCAGGGAGGAGGCCAGCACGGCGGCTCCGCCGTACGCGAGGCCGTTCATCATCCCGATGGTCGGCTTGGGGCACGCGCCGATTTCGTAGCTGCCGCGGGCGCGAACGGCAGTCCGGGCATCCAGCTCGGTCTGTGTGTACCGGCGGTCGTCCTCGCGCTGCTCGTGAATGTCACCACCGGCCGAGAACGCGCGGTTCCCAGCTCCCGTGATGACGATACAGCCCACCCCGTCATCGGCGCACATGCGGGTGACCGCATCGTGCAGCTCGGTGCTGAGCTGATAGCTCATCGCATTGAGCTGTTCCGGCCGGTTCATCGTGAGGATCGCGACACCTTCCGACTTCTCGACAAGGATGCAGTCGCCCGCCATCTCGCCCTCCTGGCTCCTGGCCGTTAGCTGCGCGGTCTTTGCGGTCGCCGCCCGGCGTCCGATGCAGTCATGATGATCGTACGCGTCGACCGGGCGACATGCGGCCGTGTCCAGAACCCGGCGAAGGCGGCGGTGTGAGCGATGCGGCCACACATGGCAAGACAGTGTACCGCGACGCACGTTCCCCCCGCCCGCCGCCGGCTCTGCCCCGCTCCCGTCCGGCCAGTGCGGAGGACCCGCCGGACCTCCATGGGCGTGGACTGAGAGCGATGATCAAGGTCCGCGCGGCGTTCCGGACCTTACCTCCGCCTCGCACCGAGCGCAGGAGTGACGACGGCCCTCATCGGTGTGCGCGCGTCCGGTGGTGTGCGGTATCATCCCGGTCGAACGGCGAGCCGGACACCGCTCACGGGGGAGCGCCGCCAATGGGCATCCGAATCTGGCACCAGAGCATGACCGACCTCACGCTGCTTCCCGGCTATGCGGGAATGCTTCACGACCACGCGCGCCGTATCTGCGGCGCCGACACCGCCGTGGACCTGCACGGGCTGGCGCCCGGCACCTATCCGCAGGGGATGGCGCCGATCGAGCTGGTGCGGTACCGATGGGGAGAACACCTGGCGTTCGTCCAGATCGTCGAGAACTGCATGCGGGCCGAGCGCGAGGGCTACGACGCCGTCGCCATCAGCTGCTTCCTCGATCCTGTCCTGGACGAGGCCCGGAGCGTGGTCGACATCCCGGTCGTGAGCTCGCTGGAGACGGCGCTGCTCGTGTCGTCCGCGATCGGCCGTGCCGTCGGACTGGTGGCCATCGACGAGACGATGGCGGCCACACTTCGCGAGCTCGTGCGCCGCTACGGCTACGGCGAGCGCGTCGTCGGCGTGTCGACCATCGATCCCCCGGTCACCGAGTTCGAGCTCGATCGGGCGTTCGCCGGCTCGCCGGAGCTCGTCGAGCGCTTCACGGCGCACGCGCGGGGCATGGTCGGCGGCGGGTGCGACGTCATCATCCCGGCCGAGGGCGTCGTCAACACCGTGCTCGTCCGGAACAAGCTCGATGCGGTCGACGGGACGCCAGTCCTCGACTCCTATGGCTCGCTGCTGGCGTTCGCGGAGATGCTGGTCCAGCTCCGCCGGCGGTCTGGCCTGTCGATCGGCCGGCGCGGCGCGTACGCGAAGCCACCGGAGTCCCTCATCCGTCACCTTCGGCGGATGACGATCGGGGCCCTTCAGGACAGCGAAGCGAGGCCGGCGAAGCAGCCGGACGAGCCGTCCGCTCAGCAGTGACGGCAGGCGTGACCACCTGCTGCGCCTTATACTCCTGCGGTGCCGCAAGATCACCGGCTCGAGCTTTCTCCGCCTTGCGCGCGGTCATCGACCGCGATTCGATCGCAGGGGGGGCCGTCGCCTCGGGGCATGGAGTGAGGCCATTCGGAGCGCGGCGCCCAGACGAGGTCCGAATCGCCGAGGGTGAGGAAACGTTCAGCCCGATCCGGCAAGTTGGGAATCAAGCTCGATGACGGCGTGCTCCTGGGGTGACGACGAGTCCCAGTGTAACTTCCAATCCACAGCGTCGATGGGCTCGACCAAGAGATCCTTGTTGGGCCAGTAAGCGAAGGGGGTCGTGAGCAGCGCGAGAAGTGCCTCCCCCTCCCCTTCTTTCGAGAGTCGGGGCGTAAGAGCCGAGCGGTTTCGCGTGTCTACGACGAGCTTGGTCTGGCAAGAGCCACGCATTCGGGAAGCGAGCTGGGCGGTATGACGGCTCGCCGGGTGCGTTAGCGCCCCGCGGGCCCGCGCCTCAGGTTTCGGCGATGGGGACGGCGCGCCCCACCTGGGGAAACTTGATCGGCCCCCCGGGTCAGCGGGCGTTTGTAAACGCCCATCGGGAAAGCGTTTCTCGTCTCGGCTCGGCTGGCAGTGGGGTTGCACCGTAGGAGGCCAGCTATGTCCAGCCCGCTCATCGAGACGGAAATGCTTTCCAAGGACTACTGGCTTGGGGCCCATGTTGTCCATGCGCTCGTCGACGTCTCGGTCAGGATCGAGCCGGGCGAGATGGTGGCGGTGATGGGTCCGTCCGGTTCCGGCAAGTCCACGTTCATGACCATTCTCGGCTGCCTGGATACGCCGACGTCCGGCCGGTATGTTCTCGAAGGCCAGGACGTGTCGGCGCTCGACGACGACCAGCTGTCAGAGATCCGGAACGAGCGGATCGGATTCGTGTTTCAGCAATTCAACCTCTTGCCGCGGGTCAGCGCGCTGGCCAACGTCGAGCTGCCGTTGATCTACAGCCAGGTCCGCGCAGCGGAGCGGCGCGGGCGCGCGCGGGCAAAGCTCGAGGCCGTGGGCCTCGGCGACCGCGCCGACCATCGGCCGGCACAGCTGTCCGGCGGTCAGCAGCAGCGGGTGGCCATCGCACGGGCCTTGGTGAACGAGCCGGTGATTCTGCTGGCGGATGAGCCCACCGGCAACCTCGACACGCGCACGAGCGTCGAGATCATGGCCGTGCTTCAGGACCTGCACCGGGCCGGTCTCACGATCATCCTCGTGACCCACGAGCTCGACATCGCGCGGTATGCGGAGCGCACGCTCATGTTTCGCGACGGTGGTCTCGTCGGCGACGAGCGGGTCAGCGACGCGCTGAACGCGCGCGCCGTCCTCGAGCGGCTCAAGGGGAGCCGGGCCGCATGACGATTTCCGCGACCATTGCGATGGCGCTCCATGCGCTCGAGGTCAACAAGGTCCGGAGCGCGCTGACGGCTCTCGGCGTCATCATCGGCGTGGGCGCCGTGGTGACGATGATGGCGATCGGCGCCGGCGCCCAGGCGCGCGTGGCGGAGCAGATTCGGAGCCTTGGGTCGAACCTCATCATCGTCCTGTCGGGCTCGATCACGTCGGGCGGTGTCCGGCTCGGCTCCGGGAGTCAGCTCACCGTCACGGAGGACGACGCGCGCGCGATTCAGCGCGAGATCACGAGCGTCGACGTGGCAGCCCCCGCGATGCGCGGCGCGGCGCAGGTCGTCTTCGGCAATGCGAACTGGTCGACGGTCCTTCAGGGCGTGACGCCGGAGTATTTTCGTGCCCGCGAATGGGATGTCGTGTCCGGGCGGCTCCTGGCGCAGGCGGACGTCGATGCGGCCGGCAAGGTCGTCGTGTTGGGGCAGACCGTGGCGGATACCCTTTTCGCGCGCGTGGACCCTGTCGGGCAGACGATCCGGGTCAAGAAGGTGCCGTTTGTCGTTGTCGGAGTCCTGGCGCGCAAGGGCCAGAGCACGCAGGGGGAAGACCAGGACGATACCGTGATCATTCCGCTGTCGACCGCAAAGAAGAAGGTGCTGGGGGTCAGTCAGGCCAACGCGAGAGCGGTCGGCGGCATACTCATCAAGGTCAGGGACACAGCGCAGCTGAAATCTTCCGAGCTGCAGATCCGTGAGTTGCTCCGGCAGCGGCATCACCTCCAGCCGAGCGAGGACGACGATTTCGCCCTGCGAAATCTCTCCGAAATCCTCGCGAGCCAGCAGGCCGCCTCCCGCGTCCTGAGCCTGCTGCTTGCGGCGATCGCGTCGGTCTCGCTCGTCGTCGGCGGCATCGGCATCATGAACATCATGCTCGTCTCCGTCACCGAGCGCACACGGGAGATCGGGCTTCGCCGGGCCGTCGGCGCCCACCGGCGGGACATCCTCAGCCAATTCCTTGTGGAAGCCGTGATCGTGTCGCTGGCCGGTGGTCTCGTCGGGATCGTCGTCGGGATCGTCGGGTCGTATGCCATCGGTTTCTTCTTCGAATGGCAGGCCCTCGTGAGCCTGAATGGCATTCTGCCCGCATTTCTCTTTGCGGGCGCCGTCGGCATTTTCTTCGGCTACTATCCCGCGCGCAAAGCCTCCCTCCTCAAGCCCATCGAGGCCCTGCGATATGAGTGAGCCCGATACGAGGATCGTCGTTGCGCCGGGGCAGCCCGTGGCGCCTTCTGAAGCGGCTCTGGCCGAATCCCGCCCCACGGCCGCCCTGGTTTCCCTCCGGCACTCCCGGTTCCCGCGCCCGCCGAGGCCGGCGCGCCGGCACCTGGCGCTGTGTGCCGCGGTCATCGTGGTCGCCGCCCTGATCGGCGGATATCTTTACCGGCAGCGCGCGGGAAGCCTGCCCCACTTTCAGACCGCGCGGGTCGAGCGGGGAGCGCTGGTCGCCTCGATCTCGGCGACGGGCAATCTGAATGCGGTCATCACGGTCCAGGTGGGCTCGCAGGTCTCCGGGCAGATCAAGGCCCTGTACGCGGACTTCAATTCGCGGGTGCGTCGAGGGCAGGAGATCGCCCTCATCGACCAGGAGCTGTTCCAGGCCCAGGTCAATCAGGCAAAAGCCCAAGCCGATGCCGCGCGCGCGGGAGTTCTCAACCAGCGCGCCGTCGTCGCGAAGACGCGGGCGGATCTCGAGAACGCGCGAGCCGCGCTCGCCGTGGCGCACGCGCAGGCCGTCAAGGCGCGAGTGGCCGTCGTGGACGGCGAGCGGAGCCTGGGACGGCAGCGGGAGCTCCACGATCGGAACCTGATCGCCCAGGCCGATCTCGATGCCGCCCAGGTCGCGTACGAATCGGCCGTCGCGCAGCACGACGCGGCCGTCGCGCAGGAGCGGGCGCAGGCTTCGGCCGTGGAATCCGCCGAGGCCCAGCTCAACGTCGCGAACGCCCAGCTGGTGACCGCCCAGGCCCAGGTGCTGCAGTACGAAGCGATGCAGCAGCAGGCAGAGGTCAACCTCAACCACACGGTCATCCGCGCGCCCGTGGATGGCGTCGTGGTCTCGCGAAACGTGGACGTGGGACAGACCGTCGCGGCGAGCCTCCAGGCTCCCACGCTGTTCCTGATCGCCCAGGACCTCACGAAGATGCAGGTGGACACGAACGTCGACGAGGCGGACGTCGGCCGCGTGCGTGTCGATCAGCCGGCGAGCTTCACGGTCGATGCGTTTCCTGGCAAGGCTTTTGCCGGCAAGATCGTGCAGGTGCGCGAGGCTCCCCAGGTCATTCAGAACGTGGTGACGTATGACGTGGTCGTCTCCGCGCCCAATCCCGAGCTCAAGCTGCTTCCCGGCATGACGGCCAACGTGCGCATCGTCACGGATCAGAAGGACGGTGTTCTCAAGATTCCGAACGCGTCGCTTCGCTTTCGGCCTCCGGGCGCGGACACCGGGCCGCCGGCTCCCGGCGCGGGCGCCGCACCCAGGGCGGCCTCCTCACCGTCGGGCAAGCCCGCGAGCTCGGCCGCCCGGGTCGGGCTTCCCGGGGAAGTCTGGGTGCTTGCCGCCGACGGCTCGCCGCGTGCCGTGTCCGTCCAGGTCGGCATCAGCGATGGCTTCTTCACGGAGGTCATCTCCGGCGATCTGAAAGACAACCAACCCGTGATCGTCGGCATCGAATCGACGGACACGAAAGCCGGGCCCGCGCCGGGCGGCCGGAGCCTCAGGCTCTGAGGGACCGCGGCGGCTACCGCCGTGCCTCCTCGCGCCGCTCCTCACGCATGGCCGCATGAGGCCCGTCCCACCGCCGTCCATAGGCGGGCTCCCAGCGGGGCGCGGCCTCGGCGTGCCAGCGCCTCCACTCTGCCGGGGGCACGCGGTAGTAACGCACCGGCACCCCCAGGAGAGGCCGGGGAACGAACTCGGGCGCCACCACCGCCCATGGGCCGTCGTGTCTCGGGCCCAGGTACCACACACCCTTCCTGAAGACGTAGTAACGCCCAGCGTAGAAGAAGAAGTTGCCGGGCACTGACGGCGCATACATGACCGGACTCGATGGCACCGGCACGAGCGTGGGCGGGCTCCCGAGATGAATTCCGACATCCACGCTGACCTGCGCATGCGCCAGGTTCGCCCATCCGACAAGGGTAGCGACGACGAGCCAGCCGAGTCTTGCTTTGCGACGCATGTGCCGTTCCCTCCTATGGCCCTCGAACCCACTGCGCGCGGGCCGGCAGCGCCGGACTTTCCCGGCGGCCCAGTCCGCCACTCGCAGATGGGACGGCCACACCCGCCCGCCCGTTTACGCGGGGGCGGATGCGTCAGGGGCACGTTCGATTGGACGGGGGGGGACACGCGGGGCCCGGCGCCCGCGCGGCGCCGGGCCCCTGCGCTAGGACCTGGCGGCTGCCGCCAGTTTCGCGA
>Ga0335084_10003996_pt1 | contig 14518 bp, 11 predicted proteins | sample Lox_Sample_44_FD_206721 | JGI IMG/M metagenome (GOLD analysis project Ga0335084, IMG submission 206721) | Soil microbial communities from Loxahatchee National Wildlife Refuge, Florida, United States - Lox_Sample_4.4 | ecosystem: Environmental > Terrestrial > Soil > Wetlands | place: USA...
CTGGCTGATGCCGAAGTACGGTCTCGCCCTCGACAACCTCCGCGCCGCCGAGCTCGTCATGGCCGACGGCAGCGTGCGGCACGTCAGCGCCACCGAGCATCCGGACCTCTTCTGGGCGATCCGTGGCGGCGGCGGCAACTTCGGCATCGCGACGTCGCTCGAGTACGCGGTGCATCCCGTCGGCCCCACAGTCATTGGCGGTCTGGTGTTGCACCCACTCGCGCGCGCAGGGGTCGTGCTGAAATTCTTCCGCGACTACTGCGCCACGCTACCGGACGAGATCATGCTCGCGGCCGGCCTGCTGACGGCGCCGGACGGCTCGAATGCCAAGCTCGCCGGCGTGCTCGCGTGCCATTGCGGCTCGCTCGTCGACGGTGAGAAGGCCGTGCAGCCGATCAAGGCGTTCGGGCCGCCGATCGTGGACCAGATGGGCCCGATCTCGTACTGCACGCAGAACAGTCTGCTCGATGCTGCGCTCCCAAAGGGCGCGTTGAACTACTGGAAGGCGCACTTCCTCACCGACCTGACAGACGACGCGATCGCGACGCTCGTGGCCTGCTTCGAGAAGTGCACGTCGCCCATGACGCAGATCGTGCTCGAGCACTTCCATGGCGCGGCGAGCCGTGTCCCGGTCACGGACACTGCGTGCGCGATGCGCATCACGGGCTTCAACGTGGTGCTGATCTCGCAGTGGAGCGACCGGCGCGAAAGCGATCGCCACATCGCGTGGTGCCGCGAGACCTACGATGCGCTCCGTCCGTACCTCGGCAGCTTCCGCTACGTGAACTACCTTGCCGAGGACGAGGTGGGGGACCCTGTCGCCGCCGCGTACGGGCCGAACTACCAGCGGCTGCGTGCGCTCAAAGCGAAGTACGACCCCGAGAACTTCTTCCACATCAACGGGAATATCACCCCGCTCCACGCGTAGTTCGACGACATGATCTATACTGGGAGGCGTTACCCACGGGCCAAAAACCCACTCGAAAATCGCACGGTTAGTTTCTCAGATTTCAAGCGTCTCGTACGTGGCACCGAGCGGAGCCAATGACAAACGATCTTGGAGAATCTCTGTGCAGGCTCCGTAGACGTAAACATCCTCGTCGAGGCCGACAACGGGCGGGGTCACAAGGATCTGCTGGTCTCCATGATCAAAATTTCATTGACTTCTCGGAGGCCTGGAGCTATCTAACCATATCATGCGGGTAGGTCGCGTCCGTATTGCCTGCATGGCATTACTTCTCGCGGCCCTCACTTCGGGCCTGGTGAGCTTGGCGTACGCGAGTCCGCCGGATCCGTCCTGGATTCGGGGCATCTACGATGACAACGACGGCGACAACGTGGTCGGCCTGATTGTGGCGGGTGTCGGTCTCATACACCTGGCCGGCCCGGCGGACCTGCGACCCGACATCGTCCCCGTCACGGCGCTCACGCCGATCGATGCGCAGCGCTTCGCGACGCTTCACTCCTGCAGTCTTCAGCCCCGCGCTCCGCCAGCTGCCTAGCGCCGTCCGCAGCCACTAGCCGCGCGTAGCGGCCGTCGGTCCGCTCCGATCTGGGTTCGCTATCACCCAGACATGGTGGGCCCAATTCCGACGCGGGCACCCAGATAACACGGCAAACGCGTCGATCCCGTACCCTCTCGACCGTGAGGTCCCTGGGGAAGACGACAAGAGCATGAGTCTCGTGATCGCAGTGCTCATAAAGGAGGCCCGATGACCGGCCCTCGCCAAGCGCATTACACGCCCAGCGCACTATGCGGCCGCGTTGATATATGTCGTGGGCTGTCTGGGCGCGGTCGCACCAGGTGCGGGTGGCAACTTCTGGATCGCAACGGCCACCACATCCTCGACATGGGCCCCGATTGTCTGTCGCGGGCAAATGCTCTCACGAGTGTGCGAGGTCGAAAACGACTGCGAGGAACCCGGCCTTTTTCCGCCGATCGTGCCGGTCGGGGACGTCCTCCAGTACAGGCATCACCGTGGCCAGGGTGAAATCGGCGCCAAGCCAGGTGATCGGCAGCGGCGATGTGCGCATCCTGCTCATCTACCCCTACGCTGGCATCGACTCCAATTCCACGATGGCGCTTCTGCTGGAGAACCTGGCCGGCCGCGGGGCCCACGTCGACGTGCTCGTCAAGCCCGGCACGGAATTCGCGAAGCCCGAGCGGTTCGGCGATACCATCCACCTGGAACCACAGGCGGAGTCCTCGCTTTATCCGCTGCTCCGGCGTGTGCTGCCCGAGCGCGTCCGACTCTTCCTCGCCCGTCACCGGAGCCGCTCCGCGTCCGCAGCTCCGCCACAGGCCCTCATCGAGCGGCTCACGGCACGCCGCTATGCGCTCCTGATCGGGGTGGATCCCTTCGGCCTCATCACGGCCGACCGGCTGGCGCCATGGACGCAAGCTCCGCTCGCCTATGTCTCCTTCGAGATGATCTTCGAGGATGAGCTAAGAACGAGGGTCGAACGCGCGCTGCTGGAGATGGAGCACGCCGCCTGCCGGCGCGTCGCGCTTGTCCTCTCGCCCGACGTCGAGCGCGCCGAGCTGTTCTGTCGCGAGCACTCGTTCCCGCTCGATCGGGTCGTCACGGCACCAGTTGCACCACCCCCGGCGGACGTGCCCAAGTCGAGCATCCTCAGAGATATGTTCGGCATCCCGGCGGGCGCCCGCATTGTCCTCTACGCCGGAGCCCTCGAGGAGTGGGCATGTCCCGAGGAGATGGCGGCCATGGTTGCCCACTGGCCGGAGGCGTATCACCTGGTGATACACCGGAACTCCATGCGCACGGGGCGGGCGATCCGCCATCTGCGGCGGTCGGCGAAGGCGGGCCGTATCCACATCTCGAGTGAGCCCGTCGCACGGCACGACCTGCCGCGTTTGATCGCGTCGGCGGACTTCGGGCTTGCGCCCTACCGGCCGGTCCCGGGGGACTGGTGGACGGGCAAGAACATCTATCACCTCGGGCTGTCATCAGGCAAAGTCTCGTTCTACGCGATGTGCGGGTTGCCAATCCTCGCACGGAGCCTGCCCGTCTTCGACCGCGAATTCGCCCGTTACAAGTGCGGGCTTGTCTACCGCGAGGTGGCTGAGACGGGCGATCTGTTGACCGAGATGGACGCGCGCTACGCGGACCATAGCGACGAGGCACGCCGGTTCTACCGTGAGCGGCTCAACCCCGTCGCCGGCATCACCCGCTTCTGTGACGGCCTCATGCGGCTCGCCACGGCCCCGCCCGCGCCCGGTGACCGCTGATGCGGATCCCTGTCAACGAGCCGGACCTCTCGGGCAACGAGCAGGCCTACGTGCTCGCCGCCCTTCAGTCGGGTTGGGTGTCAACCGGGCCCTACGTCACCCGGCTGGAGCGCCACTTCGCCGAGTTCATCGGCACCCGGTGTGCCGTCACCACGACGAGCGGCACCGCCGCCCTCGAGCTCGCCGTCGCCGCCCTGGGCATCGGACCGGGCGACGAGGTGATCGTCCCGGCGCTGACGATCGTCGCCACGGCCTTCGCCGTGTGCCACGCGGGCGCCAGCCCGGTGCTGGTGGACTCCGAGGCGGCCACCGGCAACATCGATCCCGCACTTATCGAAGCCCGGATCACCTCCCGAACCCGCGCCATCATCCCGGTGCACCTGTACGGGCATCCCGCCGACATGGACCCGATCTGTGACCTCGCCCGGCGGCATCGGCTCCACATCGTGGAGGACGCCGCCGAGGCCCACGGCGCCAGGTACCGCGGGCGCCGGGTCGGTGGGCTCGGCCGCATCGGCTGCTTCAGCCTGTACGCCAACAAGCTCGTGACCACCGGCGAGGGCGGGATACTCACCACCGACGACGAGGCACTGGCCGACCGCGTTGCACGCTCGAAGAACCTGGCACATTCCCCGGAGCGGCGCTTCGTCCATACCGACCTCGGCCATACCCTGCGCATGACGAATCTGCAAGCCGCGCTCGGGGTCGCCCAGATGGAGCGCGTGGAGGAGTTCATGGCGCGCAAGCGCCGGATGGCCGAGGCCTACGGTGAGGGACTCCGTGGCATCGAGGGCCTCCACCTGCCGACGGAACAGCCGTGGGCCCAGAGCGTCCCCTGGATGTACGCCGTGCGCGTTACCGCCGAGTTCGGCTGCGGTCGCGACGAGCTCATGGCGCGTCTAAGCGAGCGGGGCATCGAGACCCGCACGTTCTTCGTCCCGATGCACCAGCAGCCCGTGTTCCGGAAGATGGGCCTGTTCACCGGTCTCCGCTACCCCGTCGCCGAGCGCCTCGCCGACGAGGGCTTCTACCTGCCGTCGGGCCTGACCCTCCGCCCCGAGCACATCGACGAAGTCACGGATGCGGTGCGCGCGATTCAGCGGCAGGTTCGGGGGTGACGACCGTGGGCGTCTACGACCGCCTGGCCCAGTACTACGACGTGTGCTACGCGGACAAGGACTACGTGGCGGAGTGCGATTTCATCGAGGCCGCCTTCGCCCGATTCGGGCAGCGGCCGAAGACCATCCTCGATCTGGCATGCGGCACGGGGAATCATGGGCTCGGGCTGGCCGCCCGCGGCTACGAGCCGTGCGGCGTCGATCGCTCGGCCGCGATGCTCGCTCGGTACCGCGACAAGGCGCGGACAAAGGGGCTCTCTGTGGAGCTTCACGAGCAAGACCTGCGCGGGCTCCAACTCAAGCGCCAGTTCGATGCGGCCATCTGCATGTTCGACGCGGTCGGGTACCTGTCGGCCGACGCCGATCTCGTCGCCTTCTTCTCGCGCTTGCGCACCCATGTCCGCCCCGGTGGGCTCTGCCTCATCGAGTTCTGGCACGCGGCCGCCGTGCTCCGCGGTCACGACCCGGTCCGCGTGCGGGAATCCCGTACGGAGCACGCACGCCTCGTTCGCATCTCGACCACCACGCTCGATGCCGCGCGCCAGATCGCCAACATCGAGTTCCGCATTCTCGCCTGGGAAGGTGACCGGCTCGTCGATAGCTTCGCTGAGCTGCATGCGGTGCGCTACTTCCCCCCAGAAGAACTGTGTTCCATGCTCGCGGCGACAGGCTGGACGCTGCGCCACCTCTGCCCGTCCTTCGATCTCGACGGCCCCGTCGATGCTACCGCCTGGCACCTGATTGCCATCGCAACTCCCGTCGGGTCCCCAGCCACCGGCGCTCGCGAACCGAGCTGACCGGGATTCTGAGTCGATCGGGAAGCGTCGATAACGCAACTCCTATTGTTAGTCATGGCCCGCCTCGTTCGAAGGTCCTCCCCCCGGTTCGGCTCCGAGCCTTCCTTGGCAGAGCGAAGGAGAAGCATCGTCTCGCCGGTGGCATCATCGAGTCGACGCGAAGAGGCTTTAGGAGCTAGCGGGGTACCCGTTAGCCGAGACCGCCTCGGAAGGTCGGATTGTTCGATTTCGGTGGTTGCGGGCCCGTGATTTGAACCAGCGACGCCGGCCCACTCCAGCGCGCGGGGCGGGGGACTGAAAGTCGCGTTTCAACCCCGTGGTCTGGACGCCGCACGTACCCTAAATGGCGTTGGAGCCTCTGCCTGTCTAGTAAGGAGAGCGAAGGGCCCTTGAGCCAGGTCGCGGACCCCCTGATTGAGAGTCCCGTCCGGCGGCGACGCACCAAGCCACAGGGAGACGCATCCGTAGGGGGAATCGAGCAAGCCAGGTAATCCGACACCTCGGCATCCTTCCGTGGATTTCGCTGGGTTGGAACCAGATTGGAACCACGAACGGCGGACCGCTACCTGTTCCCATAGACTCCCTCGGCGGAGTACGACGGCGACCGCGCCCACCCGCCGCAGTTCCACATCAGATCGAAGAGCGGTCGCAGGAGGCTTTCCGGGGGCGCGGCCAAGTCCTGTACAACTACCTCTGGGATCATCACGACATCACGGTCAAAGGTCTCCGAGTGGGTATCCCAGATGCTGCCGGCCGCGAGCACCCGATAACCCTTCACACCCGAGAGCGTAAGCGCCAACACCACGGGAGCCGCGACGCCGAGCAACGTCCACAGTTGTTGCCACCGTGTGAGCGCCTTGATGACGTTCAGCTCTACCGCAACTCCGTAGAAACCAGTGCCCTGCGGATCTCCAGCGAGAACGGCGCCGCCGCTCATGGCCTCTAGCCCGCCATCGCGGAAGCACTGCACGTAGGTCTGCAGGCTGGGATTGTCGCGGTTGGTGTGCAGGACGAACCCGTCGAGGTTGTACCGCCAATCGCTCGGCTGGCCACCCATCGGCGTCATGCCATTCATTCGCTGGTGGTCGGAGAGCGTCTGGAATACAGGCCACACATCCAACCCGTTGAGGGGCAGCGCGTGGAAGATAACCTTTGCGCTGTCACCCATCTGGATCGGCGTCTCTCCGGCCAGGAGCCGGAGGACGCGCTCTTCTCGGAACCGCCGGATGCGTTCGTGCGCGCCCTCGGCTTGCAGAAAGCCGCTCCGGATCTGCCCCCAGTCCAGCTCGAAGCATCCGTTCGTCCCACGCCCGTAGAATCGGCTCGAGCCCTTGTAGGTCACCATGTGGATGCCGTGCGGACTGCGCGGAATCCGGATGACTAGGCACGGCGGGCCAAGCGGACGCAGGACGGGGTGGAGCACGAGCCCAGGGATGCGCGGGTCCATACCGGTGCGTAGAGTGGCATCCAGACGGAGCATCACCTCGTCGAGCACGATGTCCGGCAACCCGACGACTACCTCGGGTTCGCCGGTCGCTTTGCTACCCTTCCGCCGTTCCCTTATCCCGTGGATCAGGTCACCGCCGGCACTATTGGCGAACGCGGTCACGTCAGCCAGCAGTTCCCGCTTGTCGGCGTCGCCGTCGCCCGGCAGGCGCTCCTTGTAGTCGAGATAGCGGTTCTCGGCTACGGCGTTTGCGACCAGCGCATCAAGCGCTTCGGCGTTGACCTCGCTGAGCGGCAGATCGTGGATGCTCATCGCTCGGGAACGTACCACATAGTTCACCGGAAAGTTGTTCGGTCCCGAGGCGCAGACCTTCTGAGTTCTAATCAGCCTAGCGGGCGAATGAGCTTCTGAACTATGGGTTTTCGGAACCGTGCTTCGGTTGGGTACCGGGGTAGGGATCGTAAGTCGCCTTATGTGCCCTCAGATCAGCTCGGTGCAGGGTGGGACCTCGAACCACCCTCAGAGTTCAAATCCCGGGGTGCAGGGTGTTGAGTCAACATCTTCTAAGTTCCTGAAGCTAAACAGCTAGCGCGTGGCGGACTGTAAACACGGGTTCAAATCCCCAACGGGATTTGCCACCCGGTGGGCCAATACCTCCGCTTCCCAGTGCGGGGTACAGCCTTTAGGCCCTAGCACGCCTTTCAAGCCCCCAGCGGACATGTAAGGAGACTTTCAATCCCCTGCGCGGCGCGCTGGCGTGGGCCGGCGTCGCTGGTTCAAATCACTGGTCGGATTTGAACCGACGGCCCCGGGGGTTGTGAGCGGCTTCGAGGCTGTGACGGCAACCCTCTGATCTTGAGGAAAAGGCGCGATGCGGGGAGCAGTTCCACGTTGGCTGATAATGCGTCGTCCCTCATCTCGTTTTGGCGTGTTTCGGGATGGTGCGGGCGCAAAATGGGCGCAGACGCCCAGCGGTGAGGTCAACTCGCGGATCGTTCATGTTCAGCCGGTCCCCAGGGCCCCGCGCGCCGCGCGATAGGCGGCTTCGAGGTCGGCGCGATCGGAGGTGACGAGCGTCTCGGCCGACGTCGCTTCCCAGACGGCTTCCATCTGCTGCCCGAGCGCCGCGCGGACCCCGAGGTGCTCGATCTGCGGGGCAAGCCGGCCGAACGTCTGCAGGAGGCGGATGCTGACCGCGAGGTTTCCCCTCGCGGCCTGGCGGATCTGCTCGAAGGCGCCCTTGACGAGACCTGCGGCCTCGAGCCGAGGACGCATGAGGCGGACGGCGCCGGAGGGACCGAGCCAGGCGCCACTGTGCTCCTTCGCGCGGGCGAACACACGCAGCTCGTCCCCCAGCCAGTCGATGCAGGTGAGCCCGGTGAAGGTGTCGTTGACCGCCGGGCTCAGCGCACGTAGGGCGATCTCGACGAGCTGCGCAACGCCGAACTCGAGATCCTGGCTCAGCGTCCGGTGCTTGCCGATCCGCACGTGACGGCCGAGCTGCGGCGCCAGCGCGGCCGCCCGGTCCGGAGGGATCACGTAGCCCAGGATCGCGCCCTCCATGACGAACTGGCCCGGCCTGTACAGCAGGCGTACGGCGGCCTGCTCCCGCTCGGCCGCCGCCACGACGCTCACGTGATCGATCTCCTGGATGAACCCGGTGCGTCTGGCCCGGACCGCCGCGCCCTCCGCCGCGCATCGCGAGAGGAGGGCCTCCAGCTCCGCCGCCCCGGCCGGCGACCGGGAGGGCTCCGCGTGAGCCGCGCCCTCGGCCGTCCACTCGGCGATGGCCGTGTCCAGGTCGGACACGATCCGCGCGACGACGTTCTGCGTCTGGATGGACATGGCCACGCGATGGCTGTACACGACCAGGAAGCCGAAGCTCAGCAGCACGAGGACGACGCTGCAGCACAGCGTCAGCTGCGGCACGAACTCGCGACCGCCCTGCTGCCGCGTGACCACAAGGGCCAGGAGCGTGTGGACGAAGGACGCGAGAAAGAGGCCGATCGTCACCTGGGTGATGCCGTCGCGCACGAACCGGTACAGCATGCGCGGGCCGAGCTGGCTCGCGGCCATCGACAGCACCAGGAGGGCAACCGAGAAGATCAGTGCCAGCACGGTGCTGACGGCGCCCAGCATGGCGCTCAGGATGACCCGGGCGTCCTCGGGGCCTCCGATCGAGAGCCAGCCGGGCAGGCTCAGGCTCCCGCGGGCTGCGGCCCGATCGATCGCGACCGTGATCACGAAGAGCAGGACGGCGGCGAGGCTCAAGGCCAGGGGCACGCGCCAGAGATCCGCTCTCAGATGGAGAGGATCACCGTGGCGCTCGCGGCTAGGCATCGCGCGCCCTGCGAGCAGACGCCGGCGTCACCTGCCCTGCCCTGCCGGTATCCGCCAGAACGGCCTGTCCACCTCTTCCAACGGCCGGCCCGGATCGTTGGGCGCGAGCCGGTAGCGCAGCATGGCGATCAGGTCGGAGCTCACCTTGGGATTCGACGTCAGGTAGCTGTGGCCAAACGGGTCTGTCCTGCCTTCGACTTGTATCACGTCGATCAGACCGAACGTGCGTATCTGCTCGATCTCCTCAGGCGTCAGCATGGCCTCGTTGATGCGCCCGAGCCTTGCAACGCTCCCGAACAGGCTCCCGGACGTGGCCAGTGCCCTGTCGTCGGGCGACACGTAGATCGTGATGCGGAAGTCCGGCGCCCGTCCCAGGACCATCCTCGGGTTCGGCGCCGGGCCGTACGGCACGTCGGGGTCGGACAGCACCTTGAAGAACTTGGCTGCGTTGACGTCGATGTCGAGGTCAGGGGCAACCAGGACCAGGTTGCTGATCTTGTAGCGCTGCGAGAAGTTGCTTCCCTGGGTGTAGGCCTCGAAGTTCAAATCGGACGCCGCGGTGACGAGCACGTCCGTCCCCCGGCTGTGCGCGATCAGGTGGATGCGTTCGAGCCCCGGGGTCCCGGCAATCGCGCGGATCGTCTTGCGCAGGTGCTCGGCGGCAAACTCGCTCGATTCGTAGTCGACCTCGTACCCGAACAGGAATCCGCGCGTCCCGGCCGCCGGCCAGGTGAAGATCCCGCACACGAACTCGCGTCCCAGAAAATGGCACAACTCGCCCATCGTCAGCGCCGCGTCCCGGAACGTATTGGCGACGCCGTGGACGAACAGCACGACCTCCTTGCGCGGGCTCGACGCCAGGCGGCGCGCGACCTCGGCCTGCAATCCCTGCACAGCCGCCTCGTGCGCGTCGACGACGGCGGCGCTGCGCGTGAGCCCACGTTCGGTCATCGTGACCTCGTACGGGATGCCTGGAAACCGGCCGAGTTCCTTCGTCGGCCCGAGCGCGAGATGCAGCGGATGCTCTCGCGGGAACACGAGGCTTTCCTTGACCAGCGTGTCCCACGTCAAACCCTCGCCGAACAGCACCGTCGTCGAGCCGAACGCCATCGAGCGCGACCGCTCGGCGGTGTACGGATCGGTTCCCTCGCCACCCGTCGCAGCGGCACGGTCGGTGACGAAGAGCAGATCGAGAGGGGGTGCCGGAACTTCGGCGGGCGCGCTGGTGAAGAGCGCCCTGGCCCACTCGCCCGTATACAGCACGGGCGTCGGCATCATCTGATACTTGGCCGAGCACCCGGCCAGGACCAGCGCCGCGACCGCGGTGGACAGTGCTGCGCGTAGGCGGGTCACGTGGCGCTCTACCGGCCCATGTTCGCGAGGGCATCCCGCAGCGGGGCACTCGACAGCCTGATCATACCCTGGTACGGACGGTCCATCTCCAGGACCAGAACGACCGCGGCCGATACCGACAGCGCGCAGGCGAACATGATTACCATGACGAGGGCATTACGGGGGGCGAACAAGCTGAGGCAGGCAAAGATGATGGTGAACCACCCCGCCAGTACGATTAGAAATGGCATCGGGATCGTGGTCTTGTGGCGCTCTACCTGCAGCACGCGCGCTCGTGCAATCTCGCCGAGGATGCCCAGGGCCAGCGACTGAAGCCCGCGCTGGGCATCGGTCCGTGGCGAGAGATTCCGAACCCGGTCCTCGAGAGGCTCCAGTCCGGCTGCCGCATCATGAGTGTCCAGTTTCGCCACCACCTCGAGTTCTTCTTCCGGCCAGACCCGGTGGATCGCCGCGGCTACGGAATTGCGCAGTAGATCGCGGGCATCCCGCGTCTCCGGACCGTAACGGGCCAGGGCGCGGTCGAGCAGAACGAGATCGGCAGAGATCTGGTTGATTCCACTGTTCTTGGCGTCGAACGAGCTCTTGGCCGAGGCAAGGAGCAGGCCAAGGACCAGGGCGGCCAGCGTCCCGATGATCCCCAATGCCATTTTCATGACATCCTTGGAATCCGCGCTCAGATGACGAGCGGCAACTCTTTTGTTCAGATACAGGCCGAACAGCGCGCCACCGAAGACGCAGGCGAACACCAACAGGCCCACGGTCATTGAATGCACGATTCCCTCCAGAAAACTGCGGGCTGCGGGCTGCGGACGGGGCCAAGTGCGACCGCGCGCCGAATCATGCAGTACCTTTCGGATCGCCGAACTCTCTCCGGTAACTCTCGACAGCCTGTTCCAGGGTGAAATGCATTCGTTCCCGGCCCAACCGCCCCCCCAGGCCGGAATGCTGGACAACTCTGAGCACCTCGGGATTCAGTGCCACCAGCCAGAGCATGACTCCATTGTTACGCAGTTGCTCCTCCGCGTCGATCAGCCTCCTGAGCGCCGTGAATTCCAGATCAGGCACCGCGCCCAGGTCCAGAGCCAGCACCGTGGGAGCAGCCGCGAGGCGCAGTTCAAGTATCTGGTGAGCAAGACGGGGGGCATTGAAAAAATACATCGCACCTTCAGGCCGCAGCAGCAGCAGCCCGGGGAAGGTTTCGTCCTCCGGATGCTCCGGAGAGCGGGTGCGGAACACATTGGTGCCGGGCTTGCGTCCCAGCACATGGACAGGATAGCGATTGCCGTGAACGATGAGGGCTACCAGCGAGGCCAGGACCGCCACCAGAACGCCTTTCAGGGTGCCGAGCAGCACCACGCCAATCACGGCGACGAGTGCCCAACGATACTCCATGTAGCGGATTCGCCGGATGGCGAGGAATTGTGCCGGGCTGCACAGGCCGATACTGGCGGCAATGACTACGGCGGCCAGGGTTGCATGGGGCATCATGGCAAACAGGGGCGCGAGGAGAAGAAGCGTGCCCGCGACCACCGCGGCGGTCACAACCCCTGCCAACTGGCTGCGGGCCCCCGCGCCATCGTTCACGGCCGTCTGCGACGTTCCACCACCGGCAGGCATAATGTGAAAGAAGGCGCCGGCAAAGTTTGCCATGCCGGTTGCCAGCAGTTCGGTGTTGGTATCGGGGGCGGACTCGCCCTTCTGGAGGAAGGTGCGACCCACCGCAGCGGATTCGACGAAACTCATGAGGGCGATACCAAGGGCTGCCGGCCAGAGCTGGTGCACCAGAGAAAGGTCGGGGAGCGCGAAGGACGGCAACCCCGCCTGAAGCGTTCCCACGAGCGATACGCCTGCCTTGTCGAGCCCGAAGAATGCCGCGGCGGCAATACTGACTGCCACGGTGACCAGCGCCGCCGGTACCTTGGGCGCGAAATGCTTCAGGCCCAGCATGAGGGCCAGCATCACGACGCCGAGAATCAGAGTAGGGATTGATGTGCGCGACAGGTGCGTGACGATGGACCAGATATTCTGAAAGAATCCAGCCTTGGTGAAGTGTATCCCGAGGAGCCTGGGAAGCTGATCCAGTATGATGACCAGGCCGACTCCGGCTTTGAAACCCGTCAGCACCGGGTCGGAGATGAGGTTGGCAACGACACCGAGGCGAAACAGGCCGGCCAGCAGCAGACATGCTCCGACCAGAAGTGACAATGTGGCCGACGCGGATAGCAGCGCCGCGGGCCCTCCGGCGGTGGCCATCTGGCCCAGGGTGCCGGCTGCCATGATCGCTATGGTCGAGGTGGTCGTGACGCTCAGGGGGCGGGACGTGCCCAACGCCGCATACACCACCAGCGGGATGAGGGAGGTGTAAAGCCCCACCTCCAGGGGGAGGCCGGCAATGGCGGCGTAGGCGATTGCCTGAGGGATGACCACGGCCGCCGTTGTGAGACCGGCGACCAGATCGAAGCGGAGCCATTCCCTTTGATACGAGCTCAGCCATGCGAGCGCCGGAATCAAGCGAACCACCAAGCTTCGCTTCTGTATCGAGCTGAGTGTGGGCGTGGACATGATGCTAGTCCTTCGCTAGCAGCGCCTGCTTAGCCGCGACGAGTTCCCTGAGCTCGTCTGGGCCAACTTCCGGATGGGCAAGATGCTCGGCGACATTGGGTTCGTGGAACGTCGCGTTGGCACCCGCGATGTTGACGATCGTCGTGTTGGCCGGCCCCGCATTGTGGATATTCGCGAGGCCGTTGGCGCTGCCGTTGCCCACGTGCCGCAGCGTAAATGCAAGCTTGCCCGCCATGCGCCCGGACCCGTCAGCCGCACCGGTCACCACGTTCTCTTCCAGGCACAGAACGGCGCGTTTGTCCTTGGTCCGCCCCATCTCGTAGACGAGCTGCATCTCGGATGTGCCGGGATTGGCGAAACAGGTGTCGAGCCCTGCGTCTTTAAGGGCTTTGAACAGTGGTTGTGTGCCATTCCATAGTCAGTCTGCCTTTCGGCTATCCCCGGACCACTCCCTCTGTCCCGATCAATTGCCGTAGAATATCGGGTCCTTGATCAAGGACTTGATGACCGGGATGATGTTCAGCTTGATCTGCGCCACCTGTCCGAAGGCGTCCTGGCTGACAACTGAGTACTCGATGCCGAGCTGGAACTTGACGGGCACGTCGCCGATTTTCGTCATCTTTGCCACGGTCAGCCCGATGGGGACGTTCCACTTGTTCCCGGACGGGGCCTTGTCGTCGTAGCTGATCGTCGGGTTCGTACCCACCTGCCAGCCATCGGGCAGGTTGTACATGAAGGAATAGATCACGTTGAGAAAGCTTGCGTCGGGCGTAGCCTTGTTGTTCCAGCCTCCGATACCCCGGTAGTACTGTGGGAAGACGAAGGCAGTCCACTCCTTGGTCGCATAGCCCACGGCCGCCGCTGGACCCACGCCCCACTGCTGTCGGCCGAACGCGTCCTGGGTGGCGGTGGGGAATAGCCAGGTCGGTCCCAGGCCAAGGATCCAATTCCCCGCGGGAGGCGAGACCATCGTGACCAGCGTGCTGTCACCCAACCCACCCTGGTTATCAAACTTGTCGAAGCCCGTCGGAACGGGTTGGCTGAAGATCACCGGAACAGTGGGCCGCGTGATGAGCTTCCACGCATTCTCCCCTTTTCCATACAGGGGGATAGGCATCACGGGCTCGACCAGCATCCTGCCGCCGACCTTCGCATCGCCCTTGTTCACGTCGCCGTTCGAGAAGAAGACGTCGAACTCCGTGAAAAGCGCCCAGACGTCCGAGACCGGGTTCGTGAGCTTGTGGCCAAGCTGGGTAAGGCTGGAGGCCTGGCCGCTGTCTCCGCCCATCGGAGATCCGCCCGCCGCACCGGATGCTCCCGCGGCCTGAGCGAAGGACACGCCGCGCACATCGTCGGCGCGAACATCTGCGCGGCCGAAGTTGGCGTCGAGCCTGCCGACTCCGAGGTGGTAGGCGGGGATGGCACCGGCATCTTCTGCTGCCCGGATCAGCCAGTCTCGGGAGCCGTCCTCTGGCCATGAGGGGGTGGCGTTCGCGAGCATCAGCGCGACGACCGCACCGTGCGTAAGGGCTTTGAACAAGAGCCTCCTCACGGCTTCACGTCCAGTTCCTTCAGCTTCTTGGCGGCCGTGCCGAACTGGCCCAGCTGGTACACCGCCGCGCCCGCCGGCGAGAAGGTGAATGCCTTGAAC
>Ga0335084_10003997_pt1 | contig 14517 bp, 9 predicted proteins | sample Lox_Sample_44_FD_206721 | JGI IMG/M metagenome (GOLD analysis project Ga0335084, IMG submission 206721) | Soil microbial communities from Loxahatchee National Wildlife Refuge, Florida, United States - Lox_Sample_4.4 | ecosystem: Environmental > Terrestrial > Soil > Wetlands | place: USA: Florida...
CTTTGTAAAAAGCGGCCCTCTCCTCATTGAAAGCTTTGTAGTCGCGCTCAATATCGCGCAGATAGCACGTCGTGCGCACGATATCGTGCCAGGTCGCGCCCTCCGACGCGAGCAGGCCGGTGATGTTATCGAACGTGCGGCGCACCTGAGCGCGAAGATCGCCTTCGTAGAGAGTTTTGCCGTGATCGTCAATGCTGGCGGTTCCCGAGATCAGCAGGATCGTGAGTCCTTTAAGGTCAATCCGCATGCCGCGCGAGAAGGCGCTGCCGTAGTCGTAGGCCTCGTTCAGCACCCTGTGGTTGGTGATGGCCCGTTTCGTAACCGGTCCGGTTGTGATTTCTGCAAGTATGTCTGCGACATTCATGATGGGACTCCTTAGTGATGCACGACTGAACTTGATTCTTTCGTACTCTTCGAAAGTGACGAGACACGCACGCCGCCGGTTCCGGCCGGACGAAGCTGTGCCACCGCATTTTGTTGCCGGATACCGTGACTCAATCCCTCGGCCGTCGCGACCCAGATGTCGTCTCCCTGAAAGTCGACGCCGAGAATGTAGTTGTGAGCCGGGGCGCTATCGACTGGAATCCGTGTTTCCTTCTTGCCTTCGGTATCGCGCACCAGCATTTCCGGCTTGTGTGTGTCGAGCGCGGGACGATAGATGGCCCAATTTGTGCCGTCAAAATACGCCAGACCTTTATCGGTTGAAAACCAGGCGCGGCTGGCATCGACGCCTTTGATTTGGCTGAGGAAGTTGCTCGGTAAGCCGCTATCCTTGGTCAGGAAGTTGTGCCAGTAGCGGCCATCGTAGCGGCTGGCGCCAAAGTAAGTCGCGACCCAGAGAATCTTGTCGACGTAGCTGACCGAGGTCGTAATCTCGTGGATCAGACCTTGATCCTTCATGAGCACCATTTCGGTCTCGCCGTCGGGGTCGTTGTAGTCTTTCCAGTGTCCAGTAGCAACGTCGTATTCCAGGACGCCGCCACCCCATACCGCGTAGTAGACCTTGTCTTCGCCTGGGCTAACGGCATAGGTCCAGATCTCAAACATCGGGGTGTTGCGCTCGTTGTACAGGTCCCAATGTCCAGTGCGCGCGTTGAGACGGCTGGCGCCAGCGGCGGTTGCGGTCCAGACGTAGTCGCCGCGGACGCCGACGCCATAGACGATGTCGTTGCTCAGGCCAGAGTTCAGTTGCGTGAAAGTGTCAATGCGTCCCGCCGAGATGCGGCTCAGGCCGCCCATGGTGCCGGCCCACACATCCCCGGTGCGCCTATCAACAGCGAGCGAAAGCACAGCTTGGTGTGCGAGGCCATCCTTCGGACGATAGACTTTCCATTTGCCGCTCTCGTACATGCCAAGGCCGTCTTCGGTTCCGGCCCATATACGGTTCCCATCAACGAGAACGCAGAAGACATGGTTGTTGGGCAGACCGTTTGCCGTCGTGAAGTTCTCCCAGCGAAAGCGCGGCATATCCTGGGCTGCTGCGAGGGAGAGTGCGAAGAGCAGGGTGAGCGCCGCGAAGCAGATTCTCCTTTTCATATCGTCGTCTCCCAAATTCCCGGCTTCATAGCGTTTTTAAATACTCGATCAGGTCGTTCAGTTCGTCCTTCGTTAGATCGTTGGTCACGCCGTGCTTGTCCTGCGGGTTGTAAATGGTCCAAATCTCTTCGAGCGAGCGCGCCGAGCCATCATGCAAGTAAGGTGCGGAGTCGGCGACGTTCGGAAGTTGGGGCACATCGATCAGTGGCGATCGATCCGTGGGCTTGCCAGTGCCGACATCGAAACGCTGCTGATTCGTGAACTTCGGACCGCTGTGACAATATCCGCATTGGTTGCTCTCAGGGATCGGCTGCCCGCGTTTGGTCCTCGTTCGTTCGAAAACCGCCTTGCCTCGTTCTTGAGCGGGCGTCAGTTCGCCATTGGGCAGGCGGTTGCGATTCGGGCGATATGGCAGCGAATAAACGAAACTCACAACATCGGTAAGTTCCTGGTCGGTGAAACTCTGTGAGCGGTAAAAGAATTTCTCGGTGCGAGGCCCGCACTCGGTAGGCATGTCGGGATTGCCACCATTCCACTTGAATGGTTCCGTGCCCGCCAGGTTCTCCAGCAAACGGTTGTCGACGATATCTTTGCCGAAGCCATCGGGCTCGAGGTCCCACTGCAGGCCATCGACCGTCGCGTCGATGTGGCAATTGGAACAGCCAAACTGGCCTTGAAACGAGTAGCGGGCAGTGAAGAAGGCCTGCTCCCCGCGGCGCAACGCATTAGCCGTCTTGGGACCGCCGAGATCAATTGTGGAGACGACCTTGTTCGTCGCGGTGTTGATGAGGGTAATGTTGTCGTCGAGACGGTTGGCCACGTAAAGGCGCTTGCCGTCGGCGGAAAGCACGACGCCGCGCGGATTGCGGCCGACAGGGATTCTTGCTGTGACATAGTTTGCCGAGGCCGAAAGGTCGTTCACGAAAGGCTGTGGATGCGCATGAACGAACTTGAACAACTTCTGAATATCGATGACCGTTACGCTCTCTGAATTGGCCGTCGTTACGAAGAGCTTCGACTTGTCCGGCGTGATAACCGTGCCCCATGGAAGCACGTAGTAGCGATCCAGTTCATCGATGGGGACCTGAACGATGCCGTTTACGTCATCGCCAAACAAAGTGAGCGAGTCGCCAAACGCCCATCCGTGGCCAACGTGCGCCAGCGGGATCAGGTTCTTCGGGCGAAGTTGCGCAGCGACGCCAAGCTTGCCATCGGCAGAAAGCGCTACACGAAAAACGCCCGCGACGTTGTGTAGTTCCTTGCGATCCACAACGACCTGCCGCGCTGTGTCGATAACGGTGATCTCGGAGTTCGGTTGAGTCCGATGGGAGGCGGGATTTGGATAGATGTGCGTGCCGTAGACGAACTTTCCATCTGGAGAGAGGGCGAGGTAGCTCGCGCCGCGACCCGCCAGGAGACGCTTCGTTTCTTCGCCGGTCTTGAGGTCGATGACCGATACGTCGTTGCTGAGCCGGTTGGCAACATACAGAGTCTGGCCCGCCCGGTCGGAAACGATGCCCGTGGGCTCAGCCCCAGTGGAGAGAGTGCGCACGATTTTCAGGGTGGCGCTGTCAAGCACGGAAACGGTATCGGTCCATGAATTGGTGACATAGACTTCGCGGCCGTCGGGAGAAAGAACAATCCCACGCGGCACATGGCCGACGGCAATCGTTGCCACAACTTTCAAGGATTGCATGTCGACGACGCGCAGTTCGTCGCTCTTCTCGCAAACCACATAGAGCCAGCGGCCATCGGGCGAGAAAGCCATTTCGATCGGCGAAAGATAGCGTTCGGACTCCTGCGGCTGAGAGGTCTGTGGCGCGGGCTTGGCGGCAATCGCAACCAGGATCAGAGCGAAAATCGGGACGATCTTCGCTCCGAGTCTGAGGATCGCCGAGTTGTTGCGCGCATTCGGCATAGGACTCAGTGCCCTCTCGCCACGGCCACGGGCTCCTCCACCGTAAGCACGCGATCCACATCGAGATTCTCCAGGACCTGATCCAGTCCGCTGGGCCAGTGAATTGTGAGCTTGTCGGCTTTGGCGGTTGGGCCCAGGCCGAAGTGCACGCGCCCGTCGTTCTGCGACAGATAACCTTCGCCGGCTACCCGCTCGGCCAGTTGCTTGCGGCCGGCGGCCAGCAATTCCAAACGGGCGCCGATTCCGTCGCGATTGCTCTTCTTCCCGACCAGCTTCACCGTCAACCAGTGATTGCTGTTTTGCGTCACATTGTGAAGGAGAGTCGCAGGCGCACCCAAATTCACCTGGAAGGCGTCGATTTTCCCGTCATTGTCGTAGTCTGCGAAGCAGGCGCCACGCGAGACTGTCTTCACATCAAGCACCGATCCGACCTCACGAGAAACATCGTCGAACCTGCCATTGCCAAGGCCGCGAAACAGCGACTGCTCCTGCGGAACCAAATGGACCAGCCCGCCATGGAAGATCATGATGTCGAGCCAGCCGTCGTTGTCGAAGTCGTAGACCCCGGTTCCCCAACTGGTGTATTGCGCTGTGGCCTGGGAAATCCCAGAACTTGGCCCGAGGTCCTCAAACCCGTTCTGGCCGGTGTTGCGCATCAGCCGGTTGTACTTGGAGTCGGTCACCCAGAGGTCGATGCGGCCGTCGCCGTCAATATCCGAGAAGACCGGCCCCATAGCTGAAGTGCTCTCGCCGTTCTGCCCATAGGCGACGCCGCGATCAGCTGCGATTTCTTCAAACGTGCCATCGTGCTTGTTGCGGAAAAGAAAGTTCTCCGTCTTATCGTTGGCGACGTAAATGTCGGGATAGCCATCACCATCGAAGTCAGCCGCGGTGGCGCCCATCGTGCGGCCTTTGTAGGCGCCGATTCCCGATTTATCGGTCACGTCCGTGAACGTGCCATTGCAGTTGTTGTGGAAAAGGCGGTTGGTGTCGCCTGCGTAGTCGAGTGGTCCGGGGTAGTTGTCGGCAGCGTAAAAATTGCGGTACTTAGGGTCGAACTTGACGTAGCGCCCAACGAAAAGATCCACGCAGCCGTCGCGATCGTAGTCGAGCCATGTGGAACTGATCGACCAGCCGTCGACCTTGATGCCCGCCTTTGCCGTCACATCTTCAAATGTTCCATCGCCCTTGTTGCGATACAGGATTGCTTTGCCGTAGCCGGTGACGAAGAGATCGACAAAGCCGTCATTGTCGAAGTCCGCAGCGATGGCGGCCATGCCGTAGATGTTGGCGGCAACACCAACCTGATCGGTGACATCAGTGAACGTGCCATCACCGTTGTTTCTGTAGAGATGGTTGTGAGGCGGCGTCGCCGGTGGCTGCTTCAGCGGATACGGATGGATGCCCTCTTCGAGCGGTTTGCCGCTGACGACGTAGAGGTCGGGAAATCCATCGTTGTTATAGTCGAACCAGACGCAACCAGCACCCGTGCTCTCGAGCAGCGAGCCCAGTTGCCGCGCTCCGAAGCTGTGCGTGAACTGGATCCCGGACTTGGCAGTGGCGTCTTCGAAGCGGATCGTGCTCGGCGCGGTCGGCGGAGGCGCTTGTGCAAACAGAACAGACGAGATCAGCAAGACTGCCAATATTCGGGTCATCACGATGAGCATTCTCATGTCAGTGCCCTCCCGAATCGTCGTGAGTGCTGGCGCCGGTCAAATCGGCCGGCGTAGTCGATTTCAGGAGAATCATCGGGACTGCATTTTCCGGTGCGGTTTCAGGCCCGGCATGGCAGCCGACGCAGGCACGCTGCTCGCCTCTCCGCATCCAGAACCAGCCGCTCTGGCGTTTCAGGATCTTGCCGGAAGCATCCAGCAGTTCCATCTGCAAGGGTTGTTCCGTGGGAACTTGAATGAAGAACGATCCGTCGCGCTCTACCGGGGCGCTGCCAAGCAACTTCGCGGCCCCTCTGGTGTCCCTGGTGTAGAGCCGGACGGAGTGAATCGATCCGTCGATGAATTTGAATTTCGACGTGTAGGCATTGAGGCAGAGCAGGTTGGCATTCGGCCAATCGTGCAGACCGGAAGGATGGCGATTAGGTGCACTGCGCTCGACAATCAGCGTGGGTTGAAGGATGTTGACACCAGGCTCATCGAAAACTGGTCGCAGATCACCAGTGGCGGACGCAGAAGAATTGCGCACGTCGTGTTTCGCCGGCGCATTCGTTTTTCGCGCAGACGTTTTGGCCGAGGCCTTCGTTACGCCGGCTTCGTTCGGTTCAGTAACTGGCTTCCACCGCATCAATTGAAACGGGCTTCTGGCGTCACGCCGCCAGGAGACAAGCCAGTCGCCGGAGGGAATTTCGGCAACGTCGCCGGCATAATCTCCCGCGGGAGCGGCAATACGTACCTCATGTGCGAGGGCAGATGTAAATCGGCCGAGGCCCGAGGCGGATACAAACACGATGTCGCCGGAACTGACTTGCTTTCCCGAGTAGCGAGCTTTGCCGTGATCGCAACGATAGGACTCAACGCCGCTACCGTCGGAGTAAACGGTGTAGATCTCGGGCAGGCCTCCGGTTCCAAACGGGCTCATGGACTGAAACAGAATGCGTCCATCCCGAAGAACATCGGTCGGCAGCGCGCTGCCAACGGCGTAAGTCAATTGCAAAGTGCTTCCCCCAGCCAGTGGTGCAGCTTCGACGACGAAGCGGTTGGCCGATTTCTTGGCGTAGACGATGCGATCCTCCGGAAGATAGAAGGGACGAACGCAATCGTCAGGGCACGATGTCACACGACGCGGCGCTCTCTCTGCTAATGCGGTTTCCCAGATCTGCCAGTGATCCTGAGCTTTCTTCTTGCCTGCAAAAAGGACATGACGGCCGTCGAAGGAGACACTCGGGTCGGCGGAGGCCGCAAAGTCGGCAACCAGAGGATGCTGGCCCGACGCATCTCGAATGAATACGGTCGCTCCCTCTCTGAATCGATCTTCTCCGTGAATCCATGCGAACGGGTCGTAGTGCTTTGCCGCGGTGTAGAGCACGGGTGGCTTCACGCTGGATGGACCTGGACGGCGGGGTGACGCCTTATGTTTGACAGCCGTGGTTGCTTGTTTTGTGGACGCGAGTGCGCCCGCGATGAGCAGAACTGCAATGGAAGAGAGGGTGCAGACAGCGATCGGCCGTGCCACCACTAGTCGTGCCCTCCCACCGCGAATAGTCGCGATCGAAAAGGCTGTGCTTCGCCGCGGAGGGCAAGATACGGTTGCAGGTCGTCCATCATGTCGCGGAATTGGCCGAAATTGAGCGACTGGTTGCCATCGCTCAGAGCCTGCTCAGGCTGCGGATGAACTTCGATCAGCAACCCATCGGCACCGACTACCGCGGCAGCCCGGGAGAGAACGGGAACCAGAGCGCGGACACCAGCGCCGTGACTTGGATCGACGATTACCGGCAAGTGGGAGACAGTTTTGAGCACGGGCACAGCGGCGATGTCGAGCGTGTTGCGCGTGGCGGTCTCAAACGTTCTGATGCCGCGCTCGCAGAGGATGATATTGGGGTTGCCGTTCATCGCGAGGAATTGCGCCGAGCGGAGCAACTCCTCCAGCGTGGCAGTCATGCCGCGCTTAAGCAGCACAGGACGCCCGCAGCGGCCGAGCGCTTCCAACAGCGCGTAATTCTCCATGCTGCGGGTGCCAACTTGCATAATGTCGGCGTAGTCGGCGATCACGCTGACGTCTTCGGACGTCATCACCTCGGTAACGATGGCAAGACCAGTCGCTTGGCGCGCCTTTCGAAGTATCTTCAGCCCTTCAATTCCCAAACCCTGAAAGGAATACGGCGAGGAACGGGGTTTGTAGGCGCCGCCGCGGAGAATGCGCGCGCCAGCCTCCGCCACTGCTTCGGCGGTCTCGATCACCTGGCGCTCGGATTCGACTGCGCAGGGGCCGGCCATCACGACGAAATCGCCGCCGATTTCAATGTCCCCGACCCGAATCGAAGTCGACGATTGGCGATCGCTTTTCCGAGCAACGAGATCAAAACACGAGTACTGACCGTTCCACTGGGAGATCATCGGGTGCCGATGTCGAGGCTAGAACTGGCTTGGGGGAGCAACGGTGACTAGGATCACAGCGGCGAGTGACAAAAGGCACGAAAACGAGTAGAAAAGGCGTCCAGACACGCGCTTGGGGCGGCGTCAATAACTCAAATCCATTAGAGACTTAGGGGAACAACGCCATACAGAAAGACGGACGAAGGCTTCCAAAAACAACAAGGCCGGAGTCTCTCTTTCGTTTTCTCGGGTAACCATATGGAAGTTACGAATTGCTAGTGATTGCGCCATTGTAAACGTTTGCAGAAACGATTAGGATGGACCTTCGCCACCTCAGAAAGGGTCTTGGCCCGAGCCGCGCCGGACCAGAAAGGTCGCATTCATGGCAGATAAGTACCAGCCTCAAGCAAAACATAAATTCTCGTTCGGCCTGTGGACGGTCGGCAATCGCGGTCGCGATCCCTTTGGCGAAGCGGTGCGGCCAACCATTCCTCCCACCGATCTTGTGGCTCTTCTCGCTGAAGTTGGCGCTTGGGGCGTTAATTTTCACGACAACGACCTGGTACCCATCGACGCGACACCTGCCGAGCGCGATAAGATCGTCCGCGATTTCAGGGCCGCTCTCAAGACGCACGGCGTTGTCGTGCCTATGGCTACGGTGAATCTGTTTTACGATCCCGTGTTTCGCGATGGTGCGTTTACGGCAAATGACCCACAGGTCCGCGCTTACGCTCTTCAAAAAACCATGCGCGCCATGGATCTGGGCAGGGAATTCGGCGCCGAGACCTTCGTCCTCTGGGGAGGGCGGGAGGGAACAGAGACCGATGCCTGCCGCCGCGCCGACGAGGCGATCAAGCGTTTTCGCGAAGCCATCAACCATCTGTGCGAATACAACATCGAGCAGAAACACGGGTACAAATTTGCGCTCGAAGCGAAACCGAACGAACCACGCTCGAACATCTATTTCCCGACGACCGCGGCTTATCTAGGTTTCATTCCTTCGCTCGATCATCCGGAGATGGTCGGAGTCAATCCCGAGGTCGCGCACGAGCACATGGCCGGACTCAACATGCACCATGCTGTCGCCCAGGCCTGGGAAGCTGGCAAGCTTTTCCACATCGATCTCAACGATCAGGCGCCCGGCAAGTATGACCAGGATCTCCGCTTCGGCTCAGAAAATCCCAAATCGGCGTTCTTCCTGGTGAAGTTCCTCGAGGACGTGGGCTATGCAGGGCCCAGGCATTTTGACGCGCATGCGTATCGCACCGAAGACTGCGCCGGTGTGAAAGATTTCGCGCGCGGTTGCATGCGAACCTATCTCATCCTGAAGGAAAAGGCGGAGTGCTGGAGCGCTGACAAGGAAATCCAGGCGTTGCTCAAGGCCGTGAATGCCGGGAACATGTCGAAAATTGATCGCGCCAAAGCATCCAAGGAGCAGTTTGACCGTGGCGCGCTAGCCCGCAAGCAACTGCCCTACGAAAAGCTCGATCAGCTCACCATGGATGTAATTTTCGGAGTTCGGTAGGGGACCGCAATGATGGCGCGCCCGGCTACCAGGGTCGGGTGTCGCCTCGGCGGGTTAGTTTGAAGCCTTAAGGTTTTTGAGCGTCCGCGCTGGGCCTGCCATTCCCTGATCCAACAACGTCGGCCGAGGTTCGCTGCAGGAAGAAATCCAAATTCCCGCGCATGACCAGGTGTGGCGCCAGGGTCATTTGGGAACTGGAACACTCCCCTTCGATCAGGAACTCGTGCATCAGACGAAATGCCATACGTCCCTGGGTGCGCGGGCGTTGATAGATTGTCGCCTGCACCGTTCCCGAGCGAATTTCCGGGACCAGCGCGGGGAACAGATCGGTCGTGATGATCTCGAGCTGGTCCAGCATCTGCGTGTCGCGAGCCGCCCTGATGACGGGCAAGGACGCTTCTGTGGTGACGTACATCCCCACTAAGTCAGGATGCGCTTTGAACAGTGCACGACACTTGTCATAAGCTTCCGACTCGACGTCATGGTCTTCGATGGTCTCCTGCAGTTGAATCTGGGGATAGAGCGATCGCATCGTGGTTTCGAAGGCGCGCAGCTTCTCGGCATGCTCGTTGATGGCTAGCGAGCTGAGGGTAACCGCGACCTTTCCCGAGCCTCCCACGAATTTGCCTAACAAATCGGCGGCGAGAGACCCGCTAAACATGGTGTCGACAGACACGACTGCCAATCTTCCGCTTCCCGGCGCATCGGTCACAACGCAGATCACCGGCACATTGGCCTTGGGAACCCGGCGCATCCACCGTCCCAGACGTTCCGGCCGGGTAGGAAAGGTGATGATGCCATCCACCTGCGATTCCAGGGCGGCGCCAAACGCTTCTTCTTCTCCTTTTCCCAGTCCGGGATAGGTACGGAACTCGATTTCGAGGTTCTGGATTTGCTGGGAGTTCACTTCATCGGTTATGCCAGCGCGAACCTCATCCCAAAACGATGTCGTTCCTTTCAGTGTGTTGACAGAAATGCGAAAACTGCGATTGGACTTGAGAAAGCGCGCGGCCAAATTGGGCCGATAGCCGAGCTTCTTCGCCATCTGCCGGACACGCGCTTTGGTGACTTCCCGAACGGATGGATGATCGTACAGCGCGCGATGCACGGTTGCCGTCGAGATGCCCAGTGCGTTCGCAAGGTCAACGAGTTTGACTCTCCCCATGGGACAGAGCTCCCGCCGGATGTTTTCGAAGCTTGGCGAGTCACGATCGCCAAGATAACCGATTACCTTGCACAAAAGACAGATAACTGAATACACCCTCAAGCTCGTCTGCGCAAGGAAGCAAACGCGAGCATCGAGGTGATGAGGTATTGTGTACTCTTGATCGAAAAAAGCAAACGTAGCCGCCCACCCACAACCCTGGTTGGGTTCATTCGCTTTCTGCTGCTGGCGGCGAGCGTCGTGCCGTGCGGCGCGCTCATGACCAGGGCAGCCGTGCAACCAGCCGGGGCACGGATTGACCTCGATCTCGACTGGTTTCTACAGTCGTCGCGCAAGATCTACAACGGAGGGGACGTGATTTCATCCCGGCACTTCAAGCCTGAAGGCTGGATTCCGGCGTCGCTGCCTTCCACAGTAGTCGCGGCGCAAGTGGCGGCGGGAACATTGCCCGACCCATATGTCGGGACGAATCTACAACGCTTTCCCGGGATGACCTACAAGGCCGGCGACAATTTTGCTCTGCACGCGATGGATGCGAACAGTCCGTACTCGTGTTCGTGGTGGTATCGCACTGACTTCGTGGTGCCTCGTGACTATGCGAAGCGCCATCTCATTTTGCACTTCCACGGGATCAACTACCGGGCGAACGTTTGGCTCAACGGTAAGAAGATCGCTGACTCCGCGGACGTCGCTGGAGCCTACCGACGTTATGAACTGGACGTGACCGCGGCGGCTGAGCCGAGTGCAAGGAACCGGCTCGCGATCGAGGTCTTCCCTTCCACCGAGAAAGACCTGGCGATCAACTGGGTCGACTGGAGCCCGGCTCCGCCCGACAAGAATATGGGGATCTGGGGTGATGTTTACCTCACTGCCTCGGGGCCGGTTACGGTTCGCTATCCCCAGGTGACTACGAATTTTCCCGGCGAGCCCTCGCAGCAAGCCAACCTGACAGTGAGGGTTGAGCTAAGGAACACGAGCACGCACGCGGTGCGCGGCGTCCTTGAGGCAGAGTTGCTTGGCACGGTCCTGCGACAGGCAATCACGTTGCAATCCGGGGAAGCGCGTTTCGCCACGTTCAACCCGGAAGCGTATCCCAGTCTCAAGGTGAAGGACCCAGAGTTGTGGTGGCCGGTCAATATGGGAGCGCAGATCTTGCAGGAATTGGTCGTTCGCTTCCGCGTAGGCGGCGAAGTTTCCGAAGAGCAACACGCGCGGTTCGGAATCCGCGAGATCACCACTGAACTCACCGACAAGGGTTACCGGCTTTTCCGCGTCAACCGGAAGAAAGTTTTGATTCGCGGCGGCGGCTGGGCTCTGGACATGTTGCTTCGGCGCTCCAGCGAGCGCACGGAAGCGCGACTGCAATACGTTCGCGCCATGAATCTCAACGCGATCCGGCTGGAAGGCCAGCTCGATACCGACGATTCGTTTTTCGACCGCGCCGACCAACTGGGAATCCTGGTCATGGCCGGATGGTGCTGTTGCGACATTTGGGAAGAATGGGATCAATGGCAGCCACAGACGCAAAGCATCGCGATAGAGTCTCTGCGGTCGCAGATGTTGCGCCTGCGGAACCATCCCAGTCTGTTCGTCTGGCTCAATGGGAGTGATAACCCTCCGCCGGAGAACGTTGAGAGGGCGTATCTCAAAGTGGCCAAAGAGACAGGTTGGCCAAACCCCATCCTGTCGTCAGCTTCGGCGACTCCAACGCCGGTAACTGGGCCTACCGGCGTGAAGATGACCGGTCCCTATGACTATGTTCCTCCGTCTTACTGGTTGACTGACACCCAACACGGTGGCGCGTACGGCTTCAATACTGAAACGAGTCCGGGGCCCGCCATTCCCGTCGAAGAATCGCTCCGCAAGATGATTCCAAAGGACCACCTGTGGCCCATCGGCGAAGTTTGGACCTACCACGCCGGCGGCGGGCGGTTTCAGGACATTCACATATTTAACGAAGCGCTAAACAAGACCTATGGAATGCCCACCAGCTTGGATGACTTCGTCCGCAAGTCACAGGCGATGGCTTACGACGGAGAGCGCGCCATGTTCGAGGCGTATGCTCGCAACAAATACACCTCAACCGGCATCATCCAGTGGATGACGACTAACGCCTGGCCTTCGCTGATCTGGCATCTTTACGACTACTATCTTCAACCTGGTGGGGGATACTTCGGCACAAAGAAAGCCTGCGAACCTCTGCACGTTCAGTATTCCTACGACGATCGCGGCGTCGTTCTGGTCAACAACGATCCGCGCGCCCACGCGAACCTTACGGTGACGGCGCGTGCGCTTGACTTCGAACTGAATGAGATTTTCGCGAAAGAGTTAACTGCGGACATCGCCGAGGACAGCGTCAAAACGCTTTTTGCGATTCCACCGTTTCCCAAGTCCGAATCCGGGGTCTACTTCGTAAAGCTGTCGGCCCGAGATTCCGGGGGCAAGGAACTCAGCTCCAACTTCTATTGGTTGCCGGCAACGCCCTCAACGCTCGATTGGAACAAAACAAATGGCACGGCCTACACGCCGATCGCTGCGTTTGAAGATTTAACGCCGCTCAATCACTTGGCACGTGCGGGCCTTCGCGGGTTGGCGCGAATTCAAGTCCAGGAACACGTGCCCACCGTCACCGTCGAACTGCACAACCCAAGCAACTCCCTTGCATTCCAGGTTCGCCTTGCAATTGAAGAAGATGGCCGGGAAGTTCTCCCCGTGCTATGGGACGACAACTACGTGACGCTCCTTCCCGGGGAGTCCAGAAGCGTGCGTGCAAGTTATCCCTCGTCGGCAACGCCTGGTGGCAGCGCCGTGGTTCGCGTCGAAGGCTGGAACTTCGACGGGTTGACCATCCCTGTGTCCGAAGAGTGATAGGGAGAGTCGCTAACAGGGTTGCCGCGATGGTCTTTCAGCATGCGATGCCGCCGACAAATGTGCGCTGCACATGTCCGTCGGGACTCAGGACGACGAAGTCGGCATCGGAACCCGGCACCAGCACGCCCTTGTTTGCGAGCCCCGCGATTCGCGCAGGATTGCGAGTGGCCGCTACGACGGCCTGGTCTAGCCTCCAGTCAGCAAATCGGGCCAGATTGCGCACGGCCTGATCCATGGACAGCACGCTGCCGGCCAGTTTCCCATCTGCGGTACAGAGTCCGTCTTTGACTTGGATTTCCATCGAACCGAGCCGATAGCTGCCATTCTGCATGCCGGTAGCCGCCGTTGCGTCGGTAATGAGCACAGTGTTGTCTGCGCCCTTCGCATTTGCGAAAAGCTTCACGATGGATGGGGCGACATGGATGCCGTCGGCGATAATGTCGGCGCTAACGCGAGAGTCGGTAAGCACCACGCCGACGATGCCGGGATCGCGATGGCCTAAGGGACGCATGGCGTTAAATGTGTGCGTTGCGTGTCGCGCGCCAGCGGCCACGCCTCGTTCGGCCGCCGCGAAGTCAGCATCGGAGTGACCGAGGCTTACGCAAATATCTCGACGCCGGGCTTCGGCAATGACTTCGGGCGCCCCTTCGAGTTCTGGCGCGATTGTCATCATGCGGATGTGCCCGCGCGCTGCCTGCCAGAATCGTTCGAAGAGCGCAAGCGTCGGCGGCAACAGATTGTCCGCCGGATGAACGCCGCGACGGGCATGACTGAGAAAAGGCCCTTCCAAATGAATTCCGAGTGGACAAGGTCGTGGTGACTTGCGTTTCGCCCCACCGGGCGAATCGATCGCGTTTGCTAACCGCTCCAAGGCGCGCAAGGTCACATCGAGAGGAGCGGTCACTGTGGTCGGGCAATAGCCGGTAACCCCGTGCCGCGCCAAGAGGTCCTCGATCGCGGACAAGCCGCTGGGAAGTTGGCGGTCCATGAAGTCATAGCCGTTGCCGCCGTGAATATGAAGATCGATGAACCCAGGCACGATCGTTCCCTGCAAAAGATCGAGCGTAGAAATCTGCTGAGGAATATTTGTGGATGAGCGCGGACCGATCTCGATGATTTTTCCGTCCTCAACAATCATCACGGGATGCTCGATGGTTGCGGCAGAAGCAAACAGGCGGTCAGCGGTAAAGGCAAGCATAAGAACGTTTCAATGAATCAGGGAGCTTCGAAACTGTACAACCGGGCTGGCTGCGCAACCCTTACAAGCGCGAAACACCCGACAGGTGAATGCTATACTACGAATTGGTGTAACGTGTCTGATCACGAGTTCCGCGATTGTCTGTCGGGGAGTGGCTCAGCCTGGTAGAGCACCTGGTTCGGGACCAGGGGGTCGGAGGTTCAAATCCTCTCTCCCCGACCAATTATTTTCAATCACTTACAATTTTGCGGACCT
>Ga0335084_10003998_pt1 | contig 14517 bp, 11 predicted proteins | sample Lox_Sample_44_FD_206721 | JGI IMG/M metagenome (GOLD analysis project Ga0335084, IMG submission 206721) | Soil microbial communities from Loxahatchee National Wildlife Refuge, Florida, United States - Lox_Sample_4.4 | ecosystem: Environmental > Terrestrial > Soil > Wetlands | place: USA...
TATCTCCGTGGTTTCCGATGCTCCTGCTGGTGTACCCGATATCTGAAACGCTGTTTTCGATGTTCCGTAGGAAGGTGGTCCACGGAGTGTCACCGGGGCAGCCGGATCGCATGCACATGCATCAGGTCATCTACATGCACTTGGCACAGACCCGCGAGGACATCACCGATCCGTCGACGATTACGCGACTAAACAGCATTGTCGCCCCGTATGCCTGGTTAATGACGCTGTACTGCGCCGTCCTCGCTATGGTCTTTTGGAAGGAGACCCAGTGGCTAGTTTTGGCTTCGATTATCTTTTGCGTGGTGTATTTCCTACTTTATTGGCGAATGTCTAGTGGAGTAATGCGCGCACCGGACTAGTTCCGCGAGGCGATCGATTTGCGAGCGATCATACCGGGGCGGTAAGCACATTTCGCCAAAGGGATATAGCCCGCTTTCGCGAGCACTTCTCCTCGATAAGGCGCCGCGCATTCGCTCCCCATTCGCGCCGCAGATCGGCGTCGTCACGCAGGTCCAGGAGCAAGCGCGCTAGTCCGCTGGAGTCACCCGGCCGCAAGGCCGCTCCGCAGTTAGAGGAGCGGACAATTTTTCCAATCTCACCTTGTGGATCGCCGATGAACACTATAGGTCTCCCCGCCGCGGCGATCCCGTAGAGCTTGCTGGGCACGATGAAACGCTCCGCTTCTGGCCGAAGGGAAATGAGGTGGACATCAGCAGCGCTCAGGCTTTCCGCCAATGCCTCTCGGGCTTGATAGTGCCTGAACATGATCTGCCCAAGGTGGCGCCGGTCAGCCCCCTTCTGAATGCTGGACATGCGATTGCCGCCGCCGATGAAGAGAAAAACGATGTCGGTTTGTGACTTCAGTTCTAGAGCCGCGTCAAGAATAGTCTCGAATTCGTGAGCCCTGCCCATGTTGCCGGAATATCCAACCACAAACTTGCTCGCCAAACCCCACTCGGTGCGCAGGCGATTTTGTTCTGGCCGAATCGGCACTAGGGTTTCGTCGTCGGCCCAGTTGTGAATCACCTTCACGTTTGCCGCCCCGTTCTGAGCCAGGTACTCCGCCATACCCTCGCCGAGCGCCACGTTCACATCCGCTCGGCGAAGCGAAAGATCACGAAGGTATCGCAGCGCCCTGTCCAGAGGACCCTGCAAGCCGTTGATACCGAGAGCGACAGCCACCTCCGGGAACACGTCCTGGATCCAGTTGACCAAGCGCGCCGCTCGCATGCGAGCGACAAATGCAGCCACCACCGAGATCAGCGGCGGATCGGTCTTGGCGACAATCGTGTCGCCCCGTCTCGTCAGAGCGAAGATCTTCAAGCCGGCGCTCATGTAGAACGATATATAGTCAATCGTCCGGCCGAACAGGTTGTTTCGTCCGAACGTCGAGGTCCAAACACGGTGGACCTTCACGCCACGTACGACTTCCTCGGACAGCATCCCCGCAAACGGCTCCTCGTACCGCTGCCTGCTTGTGACCACGTGCACCTTCAGATCACTTGCGGCAAGATCGAAGCATAGGTCAGAGAGGAGCTGGCTTGTCGCAGAGTGGTCTGGGAAGAAAAATCGATTGACAAACACCAGCTTCGGGCCGAGGGGTTGCTGCTTCATTTCGCTGTGCGATGAATGAAGACACCTCCAAGTACCAGAACATCCATCTTGGTGCGCAGGAAGCAATCCAAAGCCTCCTCCGGTCTACACACCACCGGCTCATTCTCGTTGAAGGAAGTATTGAGGACCACGGGCACCCCGGTAAGCGAATGGAAAGCCTCGATCAATTGGTAGTACAGGGGGTTGGTCTCGCGATGTACCGTCTGCAGGCGACCCGAACCATCAACGTGTGTAACGGCCGGGATCACAGACCGCTTCTCCTCACGGACTTGGTATACCTGCATCATGAAGGGGACATCGTCGTCGGTCTCGAACCATCCCTTGACCGCTTCTCGAAGTATGGACGGAGCAAATGGTCTGAACGACTCTCTGCGTTTGATTTTGACGTTCAAGATCTCCTTCATGTCCGCGCGACGTGGATCGCAAAGGATGGAACGATTGCCCAACGCCCTGGGGCCCCACTCCATGCGGCCGTGGAACCAGCCCACTACCTTGCCCTCCGAGATCGCTTGTGCACTTCGCTCGCACAAGCCGACTTCACTAGGTACCCGCTCGACAACACACCCTTGATTGCCCAACTCCGACGCAGCGCGGTGAAGGGCTCCCGCAATGTATTCGTCGTCGTAATGGGGCCCCCAGTAAGCGTGATCCATCAGGAACCGGGCCGCACCGATCCGATTCATGCGATTCCACACTACGTAAGCCGCTCCGATCGCGCCTCCCGCATCGCCGGCCGCAGACTGGACATAGAGACGGCGAAACGGCGTATTTCGATAGACCTTCCCGTTCGCGACGGAATTCATTGCGCAGCCTCCCGCGAGAACGAGGCGATCTACACCGTACCTGCCGTGGAGGCGGTTCAGCAGGTTAAAGAATGCTTCCTCGTAGACCGACTGCACCGTGCGAGCCAGGTCTTTGTGCCGCTGATCGAGGGGTTCGTCCTTCTTTCTCGCCGGGCCAAGCAGCGCCTCGACACTCGGAGAATAGAGCGTCCCGACAACCGGCTCTCCGTCCCCCCATTGATACGCGACCTTTTCGCGATGGTGCCTGAAGTATTCGAGATTCAGCTCGAACGTGCCGTCGCCGTGAAGGCGCAGTATGTCCCGCATCTGGTCCCGGTAACTTGCTTTCCCGTACGGGGCCAGCCCCATCACCTTGTACTCATCGCCGTAGTGAGGGAAACCCAGGTATTGCGTCATTGCCTGGTAGAAGATGCCTAGGGAGTGAGGATAGTAGACGCGCCCGTCGGTTCTGACCGATACCCCGCAGCCAACGCCCCACGCCGCGCTCGCAAAATCCCCGAATCCGTCGACGGAGACTGCCACTGCGTGATCGAACGGCGAGACGAGAAACGCGGACCCCAGATGTGCAAGATGGTGCTCAACCTCGTGCACCCGTCCCCGGAACGACTCACCGACGAAACACCGCTCGAGCTCCTGGTCCACGCGCGCGCGCACGCGCTTGTTGCGAACTCGATCGAGCACCATCGATGGATCGGGTCGCTTCGACAGCGTGTAGACGACCTTCCGCAAAAGATTGGCTTTCGAGTCTTGATTGATCGCGACGTGATCCAAGTCGCGTAGCCCGACGCCCGCCTCTTTCAAGCAGTACCGGATCGCTTCTGATGGAAATCCCGCCCAGTGCTTTATGCGTCGGAAACGCTCCTCCTCCGCAGCGGCAACGATGGCGCCATCGCGAACGAGGCACGCCGAAGCGTCGCCGTGGTAGGCATTAACGCCAAGGACAATCACCTAGTACTTACCAACGTTGGAATCGACCCCCGTGAAACGGAGGGCTGGACATTCGCGTTGACAACGATCTGCTCGTGTTTCGGCCGTTGCAGGAAGTCTTCCGGAATGCTGGCCGCCCTTGGTGCTTCCTTTGAAGGAATCTTTCCCCAGATCTTCCTGTACGCATTTACCGCAAGACTGCAGCCCAAGGAGAACTTCCCTGGGACAAGAGCAAAAACATCCTCGGCGAGCGGCCGGATGAAATACTGGTAATTCCGCTCACCGGCCTGGCTGACCACTTCGGTCTTGAAGCCCGTGTAGATCTCCGTCATTTCGGCACTCTTGAGCTGCGGGAAAACCCGCATCGCCGTCTCTCTCAGCCGCTCTTGCGCCTGCCAGACTGCCGTCTGATCCTCGGCGTCAGCCGCATATCCGCCTCCGACAACGGAATACGGGAGGCCGTTGGCATAGTGAACCAGATGATTCACGGTCCTTTCGACGAACGGGGTTAGGCGCGCCCAATTCAAATCGCAGAGGGCCGGATATGTGACCAGCAGCGGCGATGCCACGATTCTGACGCGCACATGATCCCCGGCAGAATGTGAGAGCGCCCGGCCGGTGGCGAAGAGAAGCTTCTTCGCTACGAGAGTCCCTTTGGATGTTGCGATTTCTTGCGCACCTCGGGTCTGGTGATACGACTGGAAGGCGCAGTCTCTTAGGAACGTACCCCCATGAGCAAGGAAACTAGATAGGAGGTCGCGAATAATCGACCGCGCGTTCATCGGACGATCGAAGCCCGATACCTGGAAATGCGTATTCCGGTCGATTGCGCAATCGATATCCTGGACTTTGGAGATGACGCTGCGAGAGTAATCCATCCAACCCGCCATTGGAATGCGTTGCGACGCCGGGCCGCTTCGCCAATCGAAATTGTGAAACCGCACGTGCCGGCTGATAAACTGCTTGATGTTAAGGTCCCAGCCTAGAGTGAATATCAGCTTTTCGGCATAGCGTCTTACGTTTTCGAATCGTCGCAGATCGAAGTCATGGTCGTTGCGCGCGGCGACGATGTATTGAATCGGTTCATCGCGGATCCAAGCTCCCGGGATCTGCGGAAAAACAAGCTTTCCTTCCTTCCCCACTTTGATGTTCATTCCCGGAAAACCGGAATAGTGGTCGAGCAGATCGTCGATGCCTCCAACCAGTGTTCGGATGAACTGATTGTTCGGGAATATTGAGTAGAGACTCCCGAAGTGAAACCACCCATGGTGGCCCCCGCTGGCTTCCCCGCATGCTACGTGGCCCTTCTCGATCAGAACCACGTTGAGCCCGGAACGGGCCGCGATCTCTGCGGTTGCGAGCCCAGCTATTCCCGCGCCCACAACAGCAGCGTCGAAGTGCTGTGTCATGCGGAGGACAATACCTCGACCAAGGCTTTCCCAATGCGCGCAGCGTCGCCGGCTCTCAAACCGGAAGTCACCGGGGGACAAATGTGCCGAGGGCACCACATTTCCGTAGCGCGGAGTTGATCTTTCTCGTATGGGATCGCCGCGAACACTGGATGCTGATGGCAGGGAATGTCGTACACGCCTCCGCCGCAAACGATCCCCCTCTTCGCCAGCGCATCCCTTACTGCGGAGGCGCGCTTGCCCTGAGGCAACCTCACGATCAGCTTGTAGTTGCTGGCGCGATCCATGTGGGAGGTATTGCAGTATTCGACACCAGCGGCTTTCAACGCCTCGGTCACGCGACCGGTGGCTTCGGCCCTTGCATCGATCATGCCGTCGAGCTTCGCGAGTTGCACGAGCCCGAGGTATGCCGATATTTCGGAAATGCGCCAGCTGCTCCCGAGATCGTAATGAAGACCGCCGTAGTCCCCGTCTCGCTTTCCTTGATTCCTGAGCGACTTTGCGAGCCGCGCATGATCCTCGTTATCGGTCACGATCATGCCCCCTTCGATGGTCGTCATGACTTTGGTGGGGAAGAATGAGAAACATCCACCGTCCGCGAAGCTTCCCGCTTTTACACCATTGAACACGCTTCCGTGAGCGTGGGCGGCGTCTTCGATCAGAAAGAGCCCTTTCCCCCTGCAGTAGTCGACAACGTCTGCAAAATCCGGCGCAATGATTCCCCCGATATGCACCCACAAAACACCGCTGATGGCGTGCCGTTCCACAACGGCTCGAAGGATCTCAAGGCTTGGAACGAAGTACTGCTCTGTCATGTCCATGTAGACGGGATGCCCGCCCGTTCGAATGATGGCGGCGACGCTGGCAAAATTCGTGTTCGAAGGGACCGCAATCCGCTTGCCGCGTGCCTGATGAGCGGTGAGCATGACCTCGAGGGCCGAGGTTCCGCTATTGAGTGCTACGGCAAAGCGCTTCTTTGCATACCTCGCAAATTCCGATTCGAATTCTCGCGTGTAGCGCCCGAGAATGAGCTGGCCGCTGCGCAATATGCCTCGGAGTGCTTCCGCCGCACCATCGATTTCCCGCTCGTCCAAGTCCAGGAAGAAGGGCTTGATTTCACGCGCTACCTCCTCCCTCTCGGATTTAACTGGGGTCCTTTCTTGCATTACAGATTCCTATAGTCATTCCTGCGGTTAAGCCAACCGTCGCGCTCCTCATACAACTTCGCGTCGATGTAGAACCTGTACCAGAAGCCCTGGAGAACGTGGAATATCAGACCCGGTCTGCCGTCGAGAAACCCAAGACAGAGCACATACCGGTAGAAAAAATAAAGCAGCCCGCGGACGAACATCGGACACCGGTTGTACACTCGAAGTTTGAGCCATCGGGTGCGGTTTACCTTGGGCGCCAACAACCTCGGCGCGATCCCGTCCCCCTCCTTGATACCAGAAAGAGCCTCCGTGACCTCGCCCGCGGCAGTCTTCAGGTGCTTTTCAGTGAAATAGTCTAGCGTATTCTTGCGATTGTCTTCCAGAAAGTCGTTCTTCAAATAGCCCGCTCCACCGTCGAGCACGAGATGCTCCTCGGTACGCTCCTCGTAGCGCGCCGAGCCGCGCTTGAACAGGCGAAGAATGTAGTGCGGGTACATTCGTCCGTGCCTGAGCCAGCGATTCATCCAGTACATCCGGCGGTTCATGTAGTAGCCGGCTACCGGCTCCTTCCCGACTCGCGCATGCATCTCCCTTGCCAAGGCTTCCGGCACGATTTCGTCCGAATCGAGGCGCAGCACCCACTCGTACTTTAGCGGGATGTTGTCCAGCGCCCAGTTGAATTGAATCGCCTGGTTCACGAACTCGTGCCGGAAGAAACGGGCGCCGTAGGTACTGCAGATATCCTGGGTTCGGTCGGAGCTAAACGAGTCGACGACGACCACATCATCCGTGAGGCGCGCAACCGACTGCAGACAGTACTCGATCTGTTGCTCGTCGTTGAAGGTCAGGACAATTACCGATATCACTGTAAGGCCCGCGTCAAACAGTCGGCGGTCTCAACGTTACCTCGTTGCCATATACTAGTCGGAACATCAAGAATGGGTCGCGTCAAGGGCCACAGCGGCCCGGATGCGTTCGCTTCTCAGCTAGTAGGGAATGAAAATGCACGATAGCGCCGCTTTCCGTTGGAGTGCACAATCTTCGAATCAGCCTGATGACTACATCGCCGATGTTGTTCTTGAATATTGCAAGAGGATCGGCGCTCGGCGGATTCTAGACGTCGGTTCCGGCAACGGGCGCCTGACGTCGGTCCTGATCCGATCCGGCTTCGATGTCGAAGGCTGCGATGTCAGTCCGGAGGGAATCGAGCTCGCGCGAACCCAATACCCAGGAATTCCTTTTCACAATATCAGTGTCTATGGAGACCCCCCTTCGAATGACTTCGACACCGTAATTTCTACGGAAGTCATCGAGCACCTTTATCTCCCGCGCAAGCTCCTTCAGTTTGCGAAGAAGGCGGTTCTTCCCAAGGGCCATCTCATTATCTCCGCGCCCTATCACGGCTACCTTAAGAATCTCGCCCTTTCCTTGGCAGGGAAGTGGGATCCCCATTTTCAGCCCTGGGTAGACGGCGGTCACATCAAGTTCTTCTCTCGAGCCTCGTTGAGCGCACTGGCCGAGGACGAAGGTCTTGGTGTCGTCGACTTTTCGGGCGCCGGAAGATGCGCATATCTCTGGAAGTCGATGGTCATGCTTTGTGTGGTGCGCGGCTAAGGGCGCGATCGGAAGGCAGGTTGCGAGTCGCAGCACCCCGACCACTTACCCTACCGCTTTCTTCGCGAGGACGCCTATGCAGGTAGTCAGGAACTTGCTATGGAGCTTCGGGAATCGGCCGTAAAAATATCGAATATCGACATCGAAACCCTTGGCGGCAAACCTGCCCAGGTCGGACCTGCTCAACAGGTATTGATTCTTTGAGTGTTCTCCCATAAGGAATCGATAGAGAACTATCGCATTGTACGGATTTGGCTCGATCCCTATGAAGCACCCGCCGGATGTCAGGACCCTATCAATCTCATCAATCACTCGGTCTAGATCTGGAAGTTGGCTGAGGACGAGACTCCCGAATACCGCGTCGAAGGACCGGTCAGCAAAGGGGAGCGCAAAACAACTCCCGGCAACGAAATGGAGATTCTCTGCCGCGTTCTCCCGAGCAGCTTGCAACATTCGCTCCGGGAAGAGCTCACAGGCCACGATGCGGTGCGGAGAGTAGGTCTCCGCAAGCATCCGCGTGTAGGTCGCCTCGCCGGCTCCTATGTCCAGAACGGACTTCCCTGAGATCAGGCTGGGCGCTTCGGGCAGCCACGCAGCGACGTAGTCTTTCAGGTGCTCATATGGTTCTGCCTGAGTCGGCCAGCGTTTCGAGTAGTAAGCCTTTTCATCTTCAAAGGAATACTTGGACTCGTTGCCCCTCATGGCGCTCCTAGCTGGTGGAATGAGCCGTCAGGAGGCCATCATCTCCGAGAACACCGCCTTGAACTGCACGGCGATATTGCGCCAGTCGTACCGCTTTGCATGATCCATCGCCGCCTTACCCATTGCTTTCGCGTCACCCTTCAGAATGTCTTTCATCGCCGAATACGTCGCCTCGACCGTATTCTCGACCCACTTTCCGCATCCTGCATCTTCTACCTCGGCCCACGGCGTACCCTTGCTCGCCACGATGGGCAATCCTGCGGCCATGGCTTCCAAGTAAGCATTGCCGAAGTTCTCGCTGTGCGAGGGCAGCGCGAACAGGTCTCCCCCTGCTAGAAAGTCCACCTTGTCCTGCCCGCTCACCTCACCGACCAGAAAAACCTTCCCAGTGAGGCTCAATCTGGCTATTTGACTTTCGAGATTGCGCCTTTCCCCCTCATCCTCGCCCGCCACCAACAACGCCGCGTCCCCGGCATCGGCAAGAAGTCTCGCGAAAGCGTCTACCAGCACACTAAAGGCCTTTACTTTGTGTAGCCGCCCCATGGAAACGACAATGATCTCCGGCGACCGATCTACTTTCGCGAACCTCTTCATGTATTGATTTCTTGACAATCTCTGGACTCTCCCGAACTGGTCGAAGTCTATTCCATTGGGGATGAGCACGACCTTGGCCTTCGGATAGAACTCGAGGATCTCGGCTCTTTCCTGCATGGATGTCGCATGCCACCAACTCTTGCGTAGGAACGGCTTAATCAGGAATGTCAGCCACACTTGTTTCAAGAAGGCCTTCTTGCTTCCCAACGCCCACTTGCTCAAGACGCCCCGCGGGGATATTAGCATGCGCTTTGAGAACAACTTCGCGTAGAGCAGGGAAGGCGGAATATACGTGGAAAAGATGTCTTCTATGCGAACCACATCGCAGGCTTTGATATCTTGCCATACAGCCAGAATAAAACGCCACGAGAACCTGCCGACAATCGTATCGTCGTAGTATTTGACGAAGAAGCGCTCGCCGAAGCGAATCGCTCGATTGGGTACAACGTCCAGCTTCTTTCCCCCATTTGCGTTCGTGGTTGAGACGAAGACCTCCACGCCTTGAGCGGCCAGCTCGGCGCAGGTGTGATAGGTGGAGAAGATGGAACCTCCATAAATGGTCGCTGGATAGAATGATGGGGTGACCACACAAATCTTCACTCAGAACCTTCTTTCGAGGCAACCAAGGTGCCAAGCCAATCGTACTACGTGGGATTAGTGCCTAGGGCTCCCCTATAGACGCGTCGCCACAACTCAGCTGCAAACCACAACACCAGCAGCAGCAGAATATTTCTAAGCAGAATGAAAATGTCTCCGTATGAGTTCTCCACCTTGATCAGGTATTGCAGACACAATGTAGAAACAAGCAGAAACAACGTATTGCCGATTTTTGAAATGGAAAAATGGGAGTACGAAACTATCAGGAAAACAAGAATATTGATTACCGGAAGAAGGACCAACATGGCAACGCCGAAATCAGCAAGGTAGGTGGCTAGATCATTTGTCGGATAGTCGGGAAGACCGGTCACGGGAAACCCATAAAATTGGGCAATAATGTCATCCGGATCGACAACCTGCTTCGACTCGAACAAGGCTGCCGGCAAGGAATTGAGAAGGGTTTGCCACAACATTGCGCCAGACAATATCTTTGTAGGGCTCTTGATCTGCTCTGCAGTAATCATATAGTTGAAATTCCACATCGCTAAGCGCTGGCGATAGTTATCAATGGTCGCATCTATGTTTCCAGCGGCTGAGATCAAACCGGAGACTTCGCGATGGTCCATTCTTGCTTGAATTGAAATTACTTCCTCTCGATACGTTTGATATATATTGCTGAGGAGAAAGAAACCAACAAGCATGACGAGCGCGATCGGCACGTGCCTCACAGAGTAAACGTTCTCTCGTCGAGAGCAGGACCACAATACAAACGCAAATATCACTAACTCGATGAACGCCCGTCTTCCTTCAAGCGTTAACACAGCGGCGATCGCGAGAGCGAGGGCGCCAAAGAGCGAGAAGGCACCTATCCGTCGCTTGGCGATAGAAGTGCCGATGCAAACGTAGAGGCCAAAGCCGATCGCATTAACTAAAGCCCTCAGAGGACCAATCCATGTGGGCACAGAGATGTCCAAACGCTCGATCTCCGCGCCCGCGTACGTTAACATCCCATATGCGAGAAACAGATAAGTGTGCAGTGCGAAAAATATGGTAGCAAGATAGACAATTGTTCTCCGGGGAACAACGGCCCATTGTTCCATAAGGCTGTCGAACCTCAAGGCTATTCTGACTCTCGATGACAGCATCTGATACAGCATCCAGGTAACTAGCATTGCAAGAAAGATCAGAACAAATGTGACGACGACTATCGCTGGATCTTTTCCTGCGGCCTTGTTAACCAACGCGTCTACCATGCTGTACACACCAAAGAAAAGCATGGTCATCAAAAAGTATGCGTCGAGCATGTTGAAGCCTGCTCTCTTCAGGGACCCGAAGGCAATCACCCCCAGTGTGAGGATCGTCGCCATGGTCAGTAGCGCAACTTCTGCCATTCCACCGCCTCCGCACTCACTCAATCCAGATTATGCGGGCGCCAGTCGCTGCCTAAGACGCGAACGCCGAGGTATGTCTGGATTTCACAGTTTAGGCTGTTCAATCGATAGGATGACATGATAATTGCTCTTCTCTTATTTGAAGAGACTGGATAACCTCGCTGTACTTGTAGAGCACTTACTTCGACGCAAGAATGAAGGCGCTTATCTTAGTATCAGATGCCTACGGGGGTCGCGGAGGCATAGCGTCGTACAACAGGAGTCTGCTTCAAGCGGTGTGCGAATATCCGCAAATGGAGCGGGTCGTGGCTATCCCCAGAATAGTCTTCTATCAAATGGAGGCGATGCCGGACAACTTGGATTACCGGGCCGACGCCGCAGGAAGCAAATTGACATTTGCTTGGGTTTGCCTCAAGGCTGCGCTTTTCTATCGGCGGTTCGATCTCGTCATTTGCAGCCACATCCATCTGCTGCCACTCGCTTGGCTGCTAGGTCTCCGCTACGGATGTCCGGTTATACCCATTGTCTACGGGATCGACGTGTGGTCTTCCACATCGCGTAGATTCTTGCGCTATCTGTGCCAGAGACTCACGTCGTTCATTGCCATCCGACGGCTGACCGCGCGACGCTTCATCGAACGGGCGGGGATTCCTCACGAGAACTACTACTACCTTCCAAACTGCATCGACGAATCAAGATACGGGATTCGCCTCCGCAGGGACGACTTGGTAGAGCGTTACAAATTGGCGGGCAAGACAGTCGTCATGACGGCAGGTAGGCTCGATACGGGACACGATCTCTACAAGGGATTCGACGAGATGATCGAGGTGTTGCCGGAGCTCAGGAAGCGAATATCCAATCTTGCCTACCTGGTAATGGGCGACGGTGCAGACAAGGCAAGGCTCGAGGACAAGGCTCGGCGCCTAGGCGTAGCTGATATCACCATCTTTACCGGCTACGTTGCTGAAGCAGAAAAGGCCGACCATTACCGCTTGGCCGATGTCTTCGCAATGCCGGGAAGCAATCCGGAGTTCGACCGTTATCCCTATCGATTCGTGTTCCTCGAGGCATTGGCCTGCGGAATCCCGGTCGTAGGTTGCAAGCTTGAAGATCCCTCGGAGGCGGACGATCCTGGGTCGCAACTGATCATCCAGGTTGACCCCAACAACAAGACCGAAATCATCAATGCGGTCATGGCTGCACTGACCAGACCGAAAGGTCGTCTACAGCCAGGCATCGAAAAATTCTACTTCAGCGAGTTCCGCGCCAAGTTGCACGAAATCGTCACCCATATCGTGTGCGCCGCCAGGCAAAGATCATAGCGAGCGTGAACGTCGGAGCACATACCAATCGGGTGCGACGCCGGTGATCGGTGGAACAATATCGGCAAATTTCGTCATCCAGGCGATGACTTTTGCAACCTCGGTTCTGACGGCTCGCTTGCTTGGTCCGATTGGACGAGGAGAGCTTGCCCTAGTATTGCTTTACCCCCAACTCGTGGCCGGCGTAGCCTTTCTGGGTGTTGACCGGGCTATTGCGATCCTCGGTGGCCGTGGCGATCTGCGTAGCCCGCTGGCTTCCATCACCAAACTCGCGTTGCTCTTCTCCGCGCCAGCGATTGTGGCGGGGTACATTGCGGTGATCTGGCGCGTAACGGACCCTCATCTCGCAGAGCTCTCGATCATGTATCTTGCCTATGTCCCGGCGACCTATTTTTTTACGCTTGCGGTAAATCTATTCAACGGCACCGGCGACTTCTACCGGTTCAGCGCGGCTCGCTTGTGGTTCTACGGCTGCAATCTTTTTCTGGTACTGACCATCTGGCTAGTCGCTTCGGAGAGATTCCTGGATTGGATCGTAGTTGCCAACCTTGTCACGGCATACAGCGCGTTCTTTGTAGCCCTTAGGCTGATACGCAGAAGATTTCCTCGATCGGGACGCGCAGGCAGCTTGAATCGGGGTGAAGCACGAGCTGTTGTCAGTCTGTCTCTTGTCTTTGCTCTACCCGTAATGCTCTACAACGTTAGCAACTCTGCCTACCAAGTTCTGCTGGAACACTGGATGGGTGTGGAGCCTTTGGGCCTGTTTGTAGTGTATTTTGCCTACAGCCGCTTACTCGCTCCGCTCGGCAGCGCAATCGGGTTTCACGTATTTCACATCGGCATCACCGGAAAGAGCGTAGATATGTCTCGCATGCACCGGCAAAGTCTCTTGATCTACCTAGTCTGCTCGGTTCCCTTATGGCTGCTTGCTGACTGGCTGATCCCTTTCGTATTTGGGCGGGGCTTCGTCGGCAATACCGGGGCAACGGCGTTGCTCTTCGCGTCCTGCATATTTGCCTTTTCGGCAGACAGCATGGCGGAGTTCCTGAGGGGAAGACAGCAGGTTCGCGCAGATATTAACGGGCGTCTGATCTATCTCGCAGTCTTGGGCACACTTGGCTCGGCGCTAATACTTCCGCTAGGGCTTTTCGGGCTTGCGTTGGCGATGGCGGGCGGAGACGTACTTCGTAGCGTCTACCTAGTCAATTGCGTTGGCCGAGAGACCAGTCAGGAGAAGGGCGAATTCTGGCGGGTGAGCCGGAGAGACGTCGTTGAACTATTCAATAGAGGAAAAGGGATGCTTCAAGGGCTTCTTGCGCGGCGCTGAGGCTGGCTTGTTGCTCGCTCAGACCAGATGAAGAGCCTCCTTATTTCCACTTAAGGTAGCGATGCAAGCTTTCAAGACGGGACGCCCGTTGCGGGTCTGCTTTCGCGCGACTCACCGTCTCACGGGCAAAAGCCCATAGGACGGAGAAGAATAACGCCGAGATAGTCGAGATCACGGTGATGAGGGTTCGTCGCGGCTTGGACCTGCGGTCCGGTTCGATTGCCTTGTCCATCACCTGGATTATCGTCGCGTCTTTGGCCTCGTCTATCTTTGCAAGCTCATATTGTTTTGCGAGTAACTCGTATAGGAATTCGTAGTACTTGACGTCTCGGAGCCGACCAAGATTGTCCAATCCGCTGCTTCCCGTTTCGCCTGACTTTCCGGCCGCGGCCAGCGGTGAAGCACCCTCAACTCGAGAGAGCTCACGCCGAAGCGCCTCGAGTTCCTGCTGTGTTCTCTGAAGCTCTGGATTGCCTTCGGCCGCGAAGGTGCGCATGGCTCCGAGCTGCACTTCCTTGGCCGATATCTCCGCGCGCAGACGCGCCGTCACCGCGATCATGCTGCGTCCCTGTGCGTCCACCTGGGCGAGGCCGCCCTTCTGGAGCCCAACTCTGGCGGCGACCTCCGCCGCGGTGAGACTGTCCTTCGCCTGCAGGAGCTGGCGCTCGAAAAACAGCCTGCGCTGGGACGCCTCGGTCACGGCCAGCACTTTTGTGAGCTTGGCCAACTCGTCCACGTAGGCGTTCGCGAGCTCGGCGGCACGCTTGGGGTCCTTGTCGTCGACCTCGATCGAAATGACGCCGTCTCTCCCGGCCGCAATCGTCGTGAGATTCTGCAACGCCGTGCGGGTATCGCTCTGCAATTCCCGTCCGTAGACCTTGCTCAGGTCGAAACGTGCGATCAAATTGTCCGCCACCGTGCGGCTCTTCAGCATGCTGACGTACAGATCACTAGGATTCCTGATGCCGAGCGCCCCCCCGGCGCCCGCAAGACCGCCCAGGGCGCCGCCCAGCTGGGTCAAAAGGGCCGACGCCGCAGAAGCGCTCTGCTGCGGAGGGAGTAT
>Ga0335084_10004001_pt1 | contig 14513 bp, 15 predicted proteins | sample Lox_Sample_44_FD_206721 | JGI IMG/M metagenome (GOLD analysis project Ga0335084, IMG submission 206721) | Soil microbial communities from Loxahatchee National Wildlife Refuge, Florida, United States - Lox_Sample_4.4 | ecosystem: Environmental > Terrestrial > Soil > Wetlands | place: USA...
CGCCCGGGCTGCTGCGCCGACGCGGTTCCGCCCGATGTCGACAGATCAGCTACGAGCACAAACAACGCAAGTAGCCCGAGTGAAGCGAAGCGCAATTGCGAGCGCATTCGCGGCCCTCAATTGCCTCAGCTCACGGCGAGATGATCTCCCCGAACAACACCCACTGCTTGCCGTCGAAGCGCTGCAGCTGCATCTGCTCCAGCGGCGAATGGTCGTCCGGGCCCGTGTTGACGTGGATGCCCGGAAGGAGAACGGGGAGCTCCAGGTTCTTCAGGTTCTCCGCCTGACGTATGACGTTTTCCCGGGTCAGGTCGTCTCCGCACTGCTTGAGCACCTGCACGAGCGTCGCTGCGGTGCCGTAGGCATACACGTTGTAGAGATCCTCCGTGTCGCCCTCGGGATAGTATCGCTTCATGAAGGCGAGCCACTCCTTGTAGCCGGGGTCGTTTTGCCAGTGACTGTCGGTGGGATCTTTCAGGTAGGCGCCGCTGATGATGCCCACCGATTTCTCCAGGCCGGCCGGCTTCATGACCGTCGCCACTGACGCAGATGGATTGGCGACGAATTGCAGAGGATGCCATCCGATGTCCCAGATCTTCCGAATCCCCTGCGCCGTGGTCTTCCCGGAGCCGAAGTGGAAGAACGTGTCGGCGCCGGATGCGTGCAGCGAGATGACTTGCGAATCCACCGTGGGATCGGTGACCTCGTACGAGGCTTCCGCCACGATCATCTGGGCAGCACGTTGACCAAGGCCCTCGCGCAGGCCGCGCATGTAGTCCTTGCCCACATCGTCGTGCTGGTACAGGGCCGCGATCTTGGCATTCGGGCGGGCTTGCAGCAGGTACTTGCCATAGACTCGTCCCTCGGCTGCGTAGTTGACGCGCCAACCCATCGTCCATGGGAATGTCTTGGCATCGGCCAATTCCGCGCCGCCGGAGGTGACGAACAGGTGAGGAACTTTCCTGGCATTGAGATACTTCACGATCGCCGCATTGGTGGGCGTGCCGAAGGAGCTGAAGATCATCAGCACCTCGTCCTGCTCCACCAGCTTGCGGATCTGCTCGACGGTGCGAGGGGGACTATACCCATCGTCCAGACTGAGCAGCGTGATTTTGCGGCCGTTGATGCCGCCGCGCTCGTTCACCATCTGGAAGAAGGCGACCTGAGCTCTGCCATAGGTGCCATAGACGGAGTTCGGCCCGCTGTAGGGCATGGTCTGGCCGATCTTGATTTCGGTGTCGGTGACGCCGGGCCCGTACTTCTTGTCGGCGATGGCCGGGCTGGCGACGATCAGCCATCCTGCGAGCAAGGCAACGATTGCCACTCGGTCGGTTCTGCTCATTTCGCTTCCTCGACTGAATCCGCCCGCTCTCGGATCAGGCGGCAGCGACCTCCTGGACAATCTCACCGCGCTCGATCGTGTAGCTCTGCTGGACGAAGGCGACGCGCTTGACGTCGGACTCGGCGACCAGGATGGATACTCCCGTAGTTTGCACGTCACGGATGGTCGCGGCCAGCTTCTCGCCCATTCCCGGCGACAGACCCTCGAAGGGTTCGTCGAGCAGCAGCAGCTTGGTGGCGCTCATCAATGCTCGCGCCAGCGCGGCCATCTTCTGCTGCCCGCCGCTCAGTTGCGCCGCACGCCGGGCGGCGAGAAGCGCCAGGTCCGGCATGAGCCCATAGACGTAGTCGAGGCGGCGCGGCGCGTTCGCAGCGCCACCCGACCACGCCGGCAGCAAGAGATTGTCGGCGACGGTGAGTCGACCGATGAGGCGCCGATCCTCGGGCATATAACCGATCCCGAGCAGCGCGCGCCCGAACGCGGGGGTCTGCGCGAGGTCGACACCGTCCACGCTGATCTTTCCGCCCATCAGGGCAACAAGACCCATCACGCTCCTGAGCGTGGTCGTCTTTCCGGCGCCATTGCGCCCCACGAGCGCGACCAGGCCACCGTGAGGAACGGCGAGCGAGACGCCGCGCAGAACCTCGGCGCCCTGGATCGCCACCTTCACGCCCTCGAGTTTTAGCATGTGCTCAGACATGGCCCAGCACCGCTCTGCGCACCTCGGGATCGGCCAGCACGGCGGCCGGCTGCCCCTCGGCAATGACCAATCCCTGGTCGAAGACCAGCACGCGCTGGCTGTAACGCTGCACGACGTCCATGTCGTGCTCGACGAAGATGGTGGTGATGCCGCTGCCGCTGAGCACGTCGACGAGCGTGTCCATCACTTCGAACTTGTCTTCGGTGCTGACGCCGGCCGTCGGTTCATCCATCAGCAGCAGGCGCGGCCGCAGCGCGACAGCGAGCGCGATGTCGAGCAGCTTGCGGCTGCCTTCAGGGAGCTCGCCGACGCGGCGCTCGGCGTACATGTCCAGGCCGAACTGCGCTAGTGTCTGCACACCCTCTTTGTTCCGGTCCTGACGTTTCAGTGGCCCCCAGATTCCGATGCGACCGGCGCGCGCGGCAAGCGACAGCAGCACCGTTTCCAACACCGTCATGCCCAGGTAGAGCTGCGGAATCTGGAAGGAGCGGGCCACGCCGAGCCGGGTAATGGCACGTGGCGGCAATGCCGTCGTATCCTGGCCGGCGAGCAGAATGCGCCCGCGCTCCGGTTTCAAGTAGCCGGTGGCCAGGTTCAGGAACGTCGTCTTGCCGGAGCCGTTCGACCCGATGATGCCCACCACCTCGCCCTGCTCCACCCGCATGTTGAGGTCTTCCGCGGCACGGACGCTCCCGAAGAAACGGGTCAGGCCGACGGTCTCCAGCAGCACTGTCATCGGCCGCCTCGCTTCCAAGCGATCGTGGTCAGGCTCCACACTCCGCCCGGCAGGAAGAAGATGATCAGCAGCAGGACGATTCCCAGCGTCATCTGCCAGGTGTAGGGCGACAGCTCGAAAGCGTAATTGCGCACGAACTCGAACAGAACCGAGCCGATGACCGGAGCCAGCATGCTGCCCGTGCCGCCCAGGATCGCCACGAAGACGAACTCACCCGACTGGGACCAGAACGCCAGGTCCGGCGTGATGTGCCCCACGGATATGGCGATCAGGCCGCCCGCCACCGCTGCCAGTCCGCCGGCGATGATGTAAGACACGTAGACGGCGCGCCACACCGACACGCCCATGTATTCCACGCGCACCTCGTTGTCCTTGATCGCGCGCAGCGTGTAGCCGGTCGGGGAAGCAAAGAACCGGTAGGTGAAGTAGACCAGCAGCGTCATCAGGACCAGCGTCAGCTCGTACATCGCCAGCCGCAGCGACGATCCTCCGAGCCGGAAGCCGGCGAGCGTCGGCTCCGCGATGCCGAGGCCGTCGGTGCCGCCGGTGACGGAATAGAACTTCAGCAGGATCCCGTACAGCACCATGGAGAAAGCGAGATTGAGCAGCGCGAAGTACACCGCGCGGTAACGGGCGACGAGCAACCCGAGGAACGCGCTCATCGCTACTCCCGCCAGCAGCGACAGAGCAAGCAATACGAGCGCCTCCCGTACGTCCAGGTATTTGACCGCCATCCCGGCCGCATACGCCCCGACGGCGTAGTACAAAGCGTGGCCGAACGTGAGCAGCTTGCCGCGCAACAGGAGCACCACGCCGAGCACGGCGAGCGCCTTCGCTCCCGCCACCGTGAGCAGGAACAAGATCCATCCGGACAGCAGCAGCGGTACGCCGACCAGCAGTACGAGCGCCCCCAATACGAAGTAGATGGCAGTGCGGGCGCGAGCGTGCATGGATCGATGTCGGGTCAGATCCTGCGGACCTCGACCTCCCCGAAGAAGCCCTGGGGCCGGAACAGCAGCACCAGCGCCATGATCAGGTAGATCGCAAACAGGTCCAGCTCGGGGAAGAAGTACACCGCAGCCGAGCGCGCCAGCCCCACGATGAGGGACCCGAGCGCCGCCCCGCCGATGCTCCCCAGCCCGCCGATGGCGATGACGGCGAAGGACGTGACGAGCACTTCGGCCCCTACCCCGGGCGCCAGCGAGAACATCGGCGCGGTGAGCGCGCCCCCGAGCGCGGCCAGCACGGCGCCCGCGGCGAAGGCCCACGTGTACACGCGCGGCACATTGATGCCGAGCGTCAAGCTCACCTCGCGGTCGACGATCACCGAGGCGAGGACCTTGCCCAGCCGGGTGCGCGTGACCACAAACCAGAGCAGGCCGCCCACCGCCAGCGCAATGGCCGTGAGCAAAAACGGATACCACGCGTAGTTGATGCCGCCCAGGCGGACCCTCCCGAGGTAGCTGTAGGGCATGTCGGCGAAGATAGGGTTGACACCCCAGACGAGCTTGACGACGTCTTCGAGGATGAGCGAGATGGAGAAGGTCAGCAGCAGCTGCACCTCCTCGTCGCGCGAGTAGACACGCCGCAAGAATAGCCGTTCGATCGCTGGCCCGACGACGAGCCCGATGATCACTGCCGCAACGAAAAGGAGTCCGTAGGCGAGCGCAGGCGTGTAACCCGTCGCCGCATAGCGCAGCACCAGGGTGGCACCCAGGTACGCACCCAGCGCGTACAGGTTGCCATGCGCCAGGTTGAGGACGCGCAGGACGCCGTACGTGAAGGTGAGCCCCGCAGAGACGAGGAACAGCCACGAGGCGTACGTGAGCCCGTCCAGTGCGACGACCAGAAGAAGGCGCACTGGGGCCTTTCAGCGCGTAGCGGATCCGCTAATCCGGAGCGCGCTACCGGGGCGCTAGCACTGCGCGCCGGGGAAACCGCGGTCGATCCAGTCCAGGCTCTTCATCCCGTCCGGCGGGTTCACGCATTTGGCCGGGAACATGCGGATCTCCGAAAATACATTTACCCCGAGCGCCGAGTCGAACTTGAGTACGGCGTAACCTGCGGGTTGGACGGCCTGGTGCCCACCGCCGATGGCCATGGCGACGCGGCCGCTGGGGGTATCGAACTCCAGCCCCTCGAACGCGGCCGCGACCTGTTCGGTGGTCGGCCAGCGGCCGGCGGCCTTGATGGCTTTTTCGTAAGCGGCACGCAACCCCTGCAGCGCCTGCACGTAATGGTAGGCGCCATGCGCGATGTAATCGTTCTTGGCCAGCCCATACTTCTGCCGGTACAGCGCGATGAACTCCTTGCGCAACGGGTTCTTCTCCATGTCGGGCGTCACGATGCCATTCGGCCCGCGCGAGCCGATCAGCACACCGGGCGCGATGTCCTTGATGTCCGCGCCCGTGTTGTTGACCACCACCAGACTCTCGTCGAACAGCCCCCTCGCCCTGGCCTGACCGGCAAAGGTCACCAGATCGCCGCCCCAGAAGCTGGTGAAGATGACGGTGGGCTTCTCCACCAGCAGCTTCGAGATCTCGGCCGAATACTCGCCCGCGAACAGCTTGGGCCACAGCGCATCGACCACTTGCACATCCGGCTTGAGCTGGCGCATGCTGCGCTGGAACACCGCCCACGAATCGCGGCCCCACGCATAGTCCTGGTTGATGCCGGCTATCGTCTTCACGTCCGGGTGGATGCTCAGCACGTACCGAGCGGCACCCACACCGTCGATGACGGTGTGGGAGTTGGTGCGGAAAACGTAGGGATGTTTGGCTTCCTCGAACACCCGGTCCGTCCCGCAGTCGGACTCGATCGTCAGCACCTTGAGCTCGTCCGCGACCGGAGGCACGGCCAGGCAGTTGGCGCTGGAGATGTAGCCCATGACCGCGGCCACTTTCTCCTCCAGCGCCAGGCGGCGGAATTCGGTCACGACCTTGTCGGCGGGACCCGCCTCGTCGGTGAACACCGGCACCACTTTGACGCCGCCGATGCCACCCTCCCGGTTGATTTTCTCGATCCAGACGTCGGCAGCGTTGCGGGACGGGATGCCGAAGGGGCCCGATGCTGGGCCCGAAAGGAACGCCACCACCGCAACCTTGAGCTCCGGTGGCGCCCCCGCCACCGGTGCGGCCAGCGCCGCGCTGCTAAGAGTGAAAAGACCGACTGCCGCGATTAACGCGGAATGGATACTCGACTGCCGGCTCATGGCGCCTCCTCCCGTGGAGCGACTGACCGATCGATGACTTGCCCGAGGTCAATCTATCGGCTCGGCCCCTACCCGTCAAGCGAGCGGTCACGCTGCGTCGCAGCGCACCGTGCATGGTGAGGCGAGCCGCCCGGAAGGCGCTTCGGGGCGAGACGTAGACGGTCATCCAGGCTCCGCCCCGCGCCTGGTTACTGCTGCTTCAGCCCGAGCGTGGTGGCGATCTCCATGCCCTTCTGCTTGACGGCATTACCGGCTTCGATCGCCTTGTTGAGGTCGCCGGCGCTGGCGGCGTCCTTGGCGGCTTGGAACTGCTTCATCGCTTCGTCGTAGCCCGAAGTGAGCGCGGCGAGCTTGTCCTTGTCCAGGCCCGCCGGCAGCTTCTTCGCCTTGCCCAGGATGTCCAGGCGGCTCTTGATGGCGTCCATCATCTGCGGGATGCCGGCGCTCATGTCCTCCCATGACTTGGTCAGCTCGGCCTTCTTGGCGGCCGCCGCCTTGGCGACGTCCTGAGCTTTCGCGGCCAGAGTCCCGGCTGCATCCAACGCCGCCTTGTATTCCTTCTTGGCGAAGCTGTCCTGCGCGGCTTTCAGCGAATCCTCCAGCTGCTTGAGCTGGTCGGGAGCGTACAGGGCCGCATCACCGCGAACCTGCTCGATGGCCTGCGCGGCGGCTTTGATCGCGGCTTCTGCCGGTTCCTTGTCGCGCGCGCAGGCAACCAGCAGCGTTGCGAGCACGGCGATGTAGATGTACTTGACGATGCGCATACACGGTCTCCAATAGTCGTTCAGAGGTATTCCACACTTGCGTATTGCACGCTGGCGGGCTCAGGGAATCCGCAGCTTCTGGCCCACTTTGATCAGGTGGGATCCTTCAGGATATTGCGGTTGGCCTCGAAGATTTTCATGTACAAGGTGGCGTCGCCGTAGTATTGCTTGGAGATCTTGGACAGCGTGTCGCCCGCAACCACGTCGTGCCACTGCTCGAACTTCCAGGAATCGCCCGCCCGCCTGGCCGGGCTTGTCGGTCTCGCTCATGGCTTCCTCCGTATGTCAGACAGGTACTTGCTTCCTCCTCGGTTGCACGCCGGTTCTGCGACCAGCTGTGGGCGCGCATTGTAACGCCGGAATCGACGGCCGGCCATCGCTGTGATTTACTGCTTGGCGGGGATACCGGGAGCAAAAAACTAGCACATGGGAACCGCCGCGCGCGCCTCGTCCAGCTCTGTTCGCGTCGCACCTGCGAGCCGCTGGGTGCAGCTCGCGATCGGCGTCGTCTGCATGTCGATGATCGCCAACCTCCAGTACGGCTGGACGCTGTTCGTGAACCCCATCCACGACAAGTTCGACTGGCCGAAGGCGTCCATCCAAGTCGCGTTCACCCTCTTCGTGCTGACCGAGACCTGGCTGGTGCCCATCGAAGGCTATGTGGTCGACAGGTTCGGGCCTGCGCCTGTTGCGGTGATTGGTGGAATCCTCGTCGGACTCGCCTGGGTTATGAACTCGATGGCCGATTCACTGCCGTTTCTCTACATCGCTGCCGCCATCGGGGGCATCGGTGCGGGGGCCGTGTATGGCACCTGCGTCGGCAACGCGTTGCGATGGTTTCCGGAGCGGCGGGGATTAGCGGCAGGCCTGACCGCGATGGGCTTTGGTGCCGGCTCGGCGCTGACAGTGGTCCCGATCGCGTCGATGATCAAGACCAGCGGCTACGAGGCGACGTTTCTCTACTTCGGCCTGGGCCAGGGATTGGTCGTGTTCGTCCTGGGCTGGCTGTTGAAGCAACCCGCTGAGCACGCGACCCAAGCACCGGCAATTTCCATGGCCGCGCCGCTGACGTCGGAAGACCGAAGTCCACTCCAGATGATCGCGACCCCGGCCTTCTGGGTGATGTATGCGATGTTCGTCATGATGGCCGCGGGCGGGCTGATGGCTACGGCTCAGCTCGGGCCCATCGCGAAGGACTTCAAGATCGCCGACGTCCCGGTCAGCATTCTGGGCCTCACGCTACCGGCGCTCACCTTCGCCCTCTCGATCGACCGGGTGCTCAACGGCGTCACGCGGCCGCTGTTCGGGTGGATCTCGGACCGGATCGGTCGCGAGAACACCATGTTCATCGCCTTCTCGCTGGAGGCGATAGGCATCCTGCTGCTCAGCCGCTTCGGACAGGACCCGATGGCTTTCGTGGTGCTCTCCGGGCTGGTGTTCTTCGCCTGGGGCGAAATCTACAGCCTGTTTCCCGCCACCTGCTGTGACACCTATGGCACGCGCTACGCCGCCGCCAATGCCGGGCTGCTCTACACAGCAAAGGGCACCGCAGCGCTGCTCGTACCGCTCACCAGTGTGCTCAGCGCATCGCGCGGCGGATGGAATACCGTCTTCCTCGCGGCCAGCATCTTGAACCTCACCGCCGCCTTCATGGCCTTGCTCGTGCTCAGACCGCTGCGCGCTCGTATGCGACGTGCAGGCACGCGATAGCAGCACGGGCGCCGAAGCCATAATCTTCGGCTACACTTGCGGCAGACCGCTCAGCAGCGATCCTCCGCTCGTCATTCCGGGGACCGCGAAGCGGTAACCCGGAATCCAGTTGGGGCAATAAGCCTGCACGCGTGGAGCATCGCATGAGGATCGCAGTGGTGGGCGCCGGAGCCATCGGCGGATACCTCGGCGCCCGGCTCTCTCTCGCTGGCGAAGAGGTCACCTTCATCGCGCGGGGACCGAACCTCGCCGCGATCCAGGCCAACGGGATGAAGTTGATCTCGGAGGACGGCACCGAATCACGCGCCACCGGCGCTCGCGCCATCGAGAAGATGCGCGAAGCCGGCCCGCACGACACCGTGCTGCTGACGGTGAAAGCGCACCAGGTCGCCGCGCTCGCGCCCGATCTGCATCATCTTTGTCACGCCCAGACCGCCATCGTCACGATGCAAAACGGGATCCCGTGGTGGTACTTCTACAAGCACGGCGGTGAGTACGAAGGACATTCGGTGCGAAGCGCCGACCCCGACGGGACCATCGGCCGCAGTATCGACCCGGCACGGCTCATCGGCAGCGTCGTGTATCCGGCTGCGAATCTGATCGCGCCGGGCATCGTTCGAGTGATCGAGGGCAACCGCTTCACGCTCGGCGAGCTGGACGGGTCGACGACACCACGCGTCGAAGCCATCTCGGCAAGCCTGGTGAAGGCGGGATTCAAGGCCCCGGTCATCGGAGATATCCGCAGCGAGATCTGGCTCAAGCTTTGGGGCAACCTGAGCTTCAATCCGATCAGCGCACTTACGCACGCGACGCTGGTAGACATCTGCCAGTTCCCGCTCACCCGCGAGCTGGCGACACAGATGATGACCGAAGCCGAAGCCGTGGCGAAGAAGCTGGGCGTAACCTTCAGGGTCAGCATCGAGCGCAGGATCGCAGGCGCCGAGAAAGTGGGCGCGCACAAAACTTCGATGCTGCAGGACATCGAGCACGGGCGGCCGATCGAGATCGAAGCCCTGGTGGGCTCGGTGGTGGAGCTGGGCGCGCTGACCGCAACGCCCACACCCTATGTCAGCGCGGTCTACGCGTGCGCAAGCCTGCTGGCGAAGACTTTGAACGTGCAGCACGGCAAGCTTGCGATCGCGTCCTGACCCCCACCCTACCCTCCCCCGCACGCGGGGGAGGGCCATGGCCACAGAGGATCAAACGAATGAGCGACACCGCTACCACCGTCACCGCGCTGCTGGATGCGGGCGCACCCGAGGCAACTGCGCTCGCAACGCCCGGGGGCAGTCCGCTCACGTATCGCGCGCTGCGAGCGCTTGCGGCCCAGACGCTCGCGGCGCTGAATGCGCGGGGCGTAGGCAGGAACGACCGCGTCGCGATCGTGCTCGACAACGGGCCGGAGATGGCGGCTGCGTTCGTGTGCATAACCGCCGGTGCTACTGCCGCGCCGTTGAACCCGGCGTATCGCGCAGAGGAGTTCGAGTTCTATCTGAGCGACCTCAATGCCAAGATCCTCGTCATCGAGCGCGACAAGTCCTCTCCCGCCGTAGACGTCGCGCGCAAGCTCGGGATTCCGATCGTGCGGCTTGCGGCCATGCCGGACAGAGGCGCTGGCAGCTTCGCCCTGGAATTCCCGGAACGCCTTGCGCTGGCCAAGCCGCAGACGTTGGGTCCGGCGGCGCCCGACGACATCGCGCTCGTGCTGCACACATCGGGCACGACATCGCGGCCCAAGATCGTGCCTTTGTCCCAGCGCAACGTCTGCGCGTCTGCTCGCAACATCTGCCAGACGCTCGCGCTCACGTCTAGAGACCGGGGGCTCGGGATCATGCCGCTGTTTCATATCCACGGCCTGATTGCAGGAACCCTGGCGCCGTTGTTGGCCGGGGGTGAAGTCTGCTGCACGACCGGCTTCAACGCGCTGCGCTTCTTTTCGTGGATGGCCGAAGTTCGCCCCACGTGGTACACGGCTGTGCCGACGATGCATCAGGCGATCCTCTCGCGTGCAGCCAAGAGCTCCGATGTCATCCAGGCGCATCCGCTGCGGTTCATCCGCTCGTCTTCGTCTTCGCTGGCGCCGCAGATCATCAAAGAGCTGGAGGATGTGTTCGGCGCGCCGGTGATCGAGTCCTACGGGATGACCGAGGCCGCGCACCAGATGGCAAGCAATCCGCTCCCGCCCGCCAAGCGCAAACCGGGCACCGTGGGGATCGCCGCCGGGCCGGAGGTCGGCGTGATCGATGCTCAGGGCAATCTTCTGCCTGAAGGGGCCACGGGAGAGATCGCAATCCGCGGCCCGAACGTGATGTCCGGCTATGAGAACAACCCCAAGGCCAACGGCGAGGCTTTCGTAAACGGGTGGTTTCGCACGGGGGACCAGGGCGTGATGGATGCCGAGGGCTACGTGACGATCACCGGACGGTTGAAGGAGATCATCAATCGCGGTGGCGAGAAGATTTCCCCGCGCGAGGTGGACGAAGTCCTGATGGACCATCCCGCGATTCAGCAATGCGTGACCTTCGCGCTCCCGCACGACAAGCTGGGCGAGGACGTGGCGGCAGCAGTGGTCTTGCGCGAAGGGGCTCAAGCCAGCGAGAAGGACCTGCGCGAGTTTGCCGCGAAGCGTCTGGCAGACTTCAAAGTGCCGCGCAAGATCCTCATCCTGCCCGAAATCCCCAAGGGCGCCACCGGCAAGACCCAGCGCATCGGGCTGGCGCAGAAGTTAGGGTTGACGCAGTAGCTTCGGCTTCGGCGTCAGATTAAAGCGTGGCACCGACCGGCTCAGGCTGGTATCGTGGGGAGCGGTAAGCCCCTCCACATCATGTTTGACCGCGTGGGGTAGCCATGGGTGCAGCCGAACCAGCCAAATGAGGAGATACCATGCGCATAGCTTCTAAACCTTTCAATAAATCTCATATTTACGCTGCCGTCCTGGTCTGCGTGTCAGTAACCGTTTCGCTCCAGGTCAACGCGGCAGACGATACCAAGCTTGAAAGCCAGGTTGCGACCAGCAAGGCCGGTTCCAGCGTGCCGGACAAATCTGACAGCGCGGAGGCAGCCTTCAAGAAGCTCGACCGATCCGGAAAAGGGTATGTAACGCTGGAGGATGTGGCCGTGCTGCCGGGATTTGCTACCGCGTTCACGAACGCCGACTCCTCGCACCTGGGTCGACTCAATCTGATCGGATTTACGCAGGCGTGGACGGCTTATGTCGGGGGCAAAATCTAGGTTGGTCAGCTCAGCCCGCGCGGAGACTGACATGACAGACCGTCAGTTCGGGAGCGCTTGACAGACGAGCTCACACCGGAGACCACCTCGACAACGCGCCCTACACATCGCAGGACATACCTAGTCCCAGGTAGTCCCCCACTATATAGGCAAGCGGGCGGCCTCCGGGCTGCTGGTCCGTTCGCTCGCTCAGGGTCGAGGGACGCCCTCGGCTGGTACTGTGGGTCTGGCTAACCCACCGGCTGCGAATCTTACGCGGCGAGTTCTTTGCAGTATTCTTGCGCACCCGAACTGAATGCGAAGGAGGGGGCGTGGGCAAGGGACGACTCGAAGCTTTCAGCGATGGCGTGATCGCCGTCATCATCACGATAATGGTGCTGGAACTCAAGGTGCCGCACGGCACCGACCTGGCTGCGTTGGTGCCGCTGCTGCCTGTATTTCTGAGCTATGTCCTGAGTTTCGTCTATATCGGAATCTACTGGAACAACCACCACCATATGCTTCATGCCGTACAGCGCATCAACGGCCGCGCCCTGTGGGCCAATTTGCATCTGCTGTTCTGGCTATCTCTCGTACCGTTCGTGACCGGCTGGGTGAATGAAAATGACTTTGCGTCAGTGCCGGTGGCCCTCTACGGCGTGGTGCTACTCATGGCGGGTGTCAGCTACTACCTGTTCGAACGCATCCTGATCGCGCACCATGCCAAGGATTCGCCCCTGGCGCGCGCTGTTGGAAAGGACTTGAAAGGCGTGGCGTCCCTGTTTATTTACGCGGTGGCCATCGCCCTGGCGTTCGTGAACCCGTGGGTGTCCTGTGCGTTGTACATCTTCGTCGCGATCATGTGGTTCATCCCGGACCCGCGGATAGAACGCTCGCTGCCGGGCGCGTAGATGAGGGCGCCCTAACCCCGGATCGATCCGACGGCTACTTGCTCCAAATCGCTGGTTATCGCGTTGGGAGTTTGAACAACTCCTCACAGGACTGTGAGGTGCAACGCAGCGATAGTTCGTAACCTTTGCATCGCGCGTGATAAAGCTGCTGCTCTCCCTCGTTCCCGAGGGGTTGAAGGACGCCCTGACAGCCCTGTGCAGCCAGGTGATGTTCGGCAGCCGTAAGAGGATCTGGCCCTGGGCGCTCGGCATCGGTGCGTCTAGCGACGGTGTGCTTGGGTTCTTCCGAGCCGACGAGGGCGTTGGCCTTCTGCCGTTCGAACTCAGCCAATTGCTGGTCGCGCGTCTGAACAATCTCCCGCAGTTCCTTCCGGCACTGTTCGGTGGCGCAGGTCTTTTTCAACTGATCGATTGCGTCCGCAGCACGCTTCGTGACCCGGGCGCTCAAGTCCTCGAAAAACCGATCCCTTGCTTCCAGGCTGTCGAAACGCGCTGGTACAAGCACAACGCGGACCGAGTCAGGATAGAAGTACATCGCTCCGCTCGCGGCATCGACCGCAACGCCGATGAGACCTCCCAGCAGAACGTTTCCTAGCGTCATACCCTGAAACTGGGCAGCAGCTTCCGCTGAGGCTGGCAGATACCCCTCCTTGCCGCAAGCAACAGAGATCCTGCCCGAGCCTTTCTCAACGTCGAGCTTGCCTGGGGTGGGATTCACCACGCCAAGCGTCGCAGCGCCACGCGTAACTTTACACACGGCGCCGGCCGGCTCCGTGGTCAGTGTGAGGCTTTGGCGCGAACTCGTTGTAATAGTCGCGCAGCCCGGAGTCAAGGCAACCACGAACGCGAACGATCCAGCCCGCATCCACGAGGAAAGCATATCTTCCCCCACCGGGAACTTACCGTTACCGACCCATGGTAGACAGTAACGAATCATCTCTTGATCGCCATCATCCGGTTTGAGCTAGATCAAATCGTGTTTGTGAATCGAGAAGCAGAATGTTCTGATGCTGACTGGGCGAGGATCTTATGCATTTCGCTTGATCCGGGTTGGTTCGTCTGTGGTCCGCAGAGCGGAGGGGTCTTAATTTTTTCGGAGACTACAATGAAACAGGGCTTGACCTGGAGCGCGGCAGCTATCGTTGTCGCATGCGCAACGGGATGCGCAGGCGATGTTGTGGTTCGCATGCAGCCACCGACAGCACAGCAAACGGGCACAACTGGCTCTTCCCTCGCCACCGTGACGGTGCTCGACACGCGGCAGCCTGGGGTCGCCGCAAGCAAACGAGAGTCGCTCGGTACACCGATGGGGAATGTGACGTTTGATCCGCCGGAGGCTCAGCTTGTCAGACAAGATCTCGAGGCCGAGCTATCCCGACTTATGGCCGCAAAGGGGATCACGCGCAAGGAAACGTTCTCTGCGCTCCTGACGGAGTTCGGTGTCAACACTCATAGTACCGCACTGTACTGGGACTGCGTAGCGCGAATCTCGCTAGTACTCAAGTCCGGAACCAAGGAGTTCCCCTTAACCGGATCGGGAACAGAACGCACGTATTCATGGCCCGGCGAAGAGGTTCTGCGCAAGGCGGTCGTTAAAGCGTTTGAAGAGCTCAATGCTGGTTTGGGGCCCGTCGTCGAAGGCTTGTAAAGGCCTTCGGGCGCACATGACCGTGCGACCAAAGCGCCGGCGAGCCCAAGGCCACGTGAGAGCTTCAGATCAAAGGCGCCAAGGACCGACTGAATAGCACAGGTGATTTGCATAGCCCACCTGTGGTTGATAGAGGAGCATCACGTTGGTCGCGCCTGCCCGTCGGCACATTCACAAGTTCATCTGGTTCCGGCGGCTCAGCCCCTATGAGGTGCTAAACGTTGTCTTCTCGGTGCTCGGATTGCTGTCGCTCTATTTTCTGCTCGAGCAGACACGCGGCA
>Ga0335084_10004003_pt1 | contig 14511 bp, 16 predicted proteins | sample Lox_Sample_44_FD_206721 | JGI IMG/M metagenome (GOLD analysis project Ga0335084, IMG submission 206721) | Soil microbial communities from Loxahatchee National Wildlife Refuge, Florida, United States - Lox_Sample_4.4 | ecosystem: Environmental > Terrestrial > Soil > Wetlands | place: USA...
ACGGTGAACGTCGTCCGCACCAGCGCGGCGCGGTGGCGGTCGGCGAAGAAGCGGGCGCGGAAGGCCGGATCGCGGAGCGATTCCTCGAGGTGCTCGAAGCCCGCGCCCTCGCCTGCCGGCAGGACCGAGGCCATGCCCGCGAAATACTCCTGTATCTCCGGCAGGACGCGCGGGGGCCGCTCGGCGGCGAGCAGGCGGCCAAGCGCGCGGACGAGCCGGTGCGGCGCGCTGTCCGGCCAGGGCATCGACCCGTGGCCGGGCTCGCTCCGCGACGTGAGCCTCAACGGCAGGCCGGTCTTTTCAGAGATGACGATGGATCCGAACGGCGGCCGGTGCGTCCCGCCACCGGCCGCGATCAGCCCCAGCTCGGACAGCGCGTACTCGGCATCTTCGATCCAGCCCCGGCGACTGTCGGCGACCCACTGGGCGCCGAAGCGGCTTCCCGCCTCCTCGTCCGCCGTCGCGAGGAAGATCAGGTCGCGCTTGAGCGGCACCCTCGCGCGCTTGATGGCGAGGAGGGCCGCCAGCTGGAGGATGCCGGTTGATTTCATGTCGAGCGCGCCTCTGCCGTAGATGAACCCGTCCCGGAGGAGGCCGCCGAAGGGGTCGACGGTCCAGTAGCGCTCGTCCGCGTAGACCACGTCGATGTGGTGGTGAAGCACGATGCCGCCGAGCGACCCGTCGCCCTTGAGGCGCGCGACGAGGTTGCCTCGCCCCGGCGCCGACTCTGCCGTCTCGCTCGCGATGCCGTCGCCGTCAAGCACCTGGGCGAGGAAGCGCGTGCCCTCCGTCTCGTTCCCCGGAGGGTTGGTCGTGTTGATCCTGAGGTAGGCCCGCATCAGGCCGACCGCCTCGTCTCCGATCTTCGTCCAGTCCATCAGGCTCGCGCCTCCAGCCAGTGCCGTCCAGGGTTGGGCCGCTTGGCGACGCGCTGCTCGAGCAGCGCCTGGGCGCGCTCGGTCTGCCCCGCCCGCAGCGCGGCCTCGAGGAGGGTGTCGTGGAAGACCTCGCGCTGGGCGTGACTGCCGCCGATCTCCACGATGCGCTCCGCCAGCGGCTCGATCCGCGCGACACATCGGGCGTACTCGCCGCGCGCGAACGCGTGGAGCCCCTCCATGAGGGGCACCACCACCTCCGGCAGGGTCGCGTTGCGGGTCTTCTCACCGCGCTGCCGCAGCTTCCCCAGCTGGAGGTCCGCGCTCGCCCAGTCCCCGGAGGCGCTGAGCGCCATGCCGACGTGGAGATCGTGGAAGAGCAGGAGCGGAACGTCGATCCACCCGCGCGCGGCCGGGCCCAGGTGTTTCCAGCGCCGCGGATCCGGCCGGCCGTGAAGGTCGAGCCGCCACGCGAGCGCCACGGAGTCCTGGAGGTCGGAGCCGACCGTGATCTTCAGGTCGCCGAACACGCTCTCGAAGAGCTTGCCCACCCGGTCATAGCGCCCCTCGGCCAAATGCATGAGGGCCAGGTGCCACAGGAGGTGGTTCTTGAAGTAGCCCAGGTGGTCGCAGGGATGGATGCGCGGCGGCAGCGCCTCGACGCCGCGGGCGTTCTCCCCGCGCTCGTAGAGGACATGGGCCAACGCGTGGACGGCCCAGGCGTCCCGCGGGTTGATCGCGAGGGCCCGCTCCGCCAGGGCAAGCGCCTCGTCGAAGCGCCGGTTCTCCTCCAGCGCGAAGGCGTGGTAGCCCAGCATGTACCCGTCTTCGCCGAGGACCGGGAGCAGGGACTGCGTCAGATCGAGCATCTCGGCCGAGCGCCCCTGCCAGAAGTAGATGTAATAGAGGCGCTGCATCAGCAGCATGTCGCGCGGGTGCCCGGCCAGCGCCTCCTGCATCAGCGGGACGGCGTCGCTGCTCCTGCCCGCCACCCAGAGCGCGAGCGCCTCGACGTGGCGCTTCTCACGGGCCGTCACGGAGTCCGCGGCCGCCGTCGCCCGCTCCATCTCGTCGCGCCCCTCCGGCACCTTCTCGGCGAGGACCAGGGCGACGCCGAGCGCCGCTCGCGCCAGCACGAAGCCGGCATCGGCGTCGACCGCCGCGCGGAAGTCGTCGATGATGGAGGCGCCGAAACCGAGAAGGGCGCGCACGCCGCTGTCGTAGGCGTCGACTGCCGCCCGGGACGACGAGGAGACGCGATTTCCGTAAGCGTCCTTCAGGTCCACGGCGGTCATCCTACCAGATGGCGACGAAGGAATTCGACAGCACGAGCCTCCGCCCACGACCGATCGCCCTTCGCGCCCGCGAGGAAGCCCGCGTGCCCGCCCTCTGGCACGAAGTTCGCCTCCAGCCAGCGCGACTTGGCGATCACGGCGCCCGGCAGCGATGACGCTGGGATAAACGGGTCGTTGAGCGCGTTGATCAGCAGGGTCGGGCGGCGGATCTGCGGCAGCAGCGGGCCGCTGCTCGAGCGCGCCCAGTAGTCCCGCTCGCTGGCGAAGCCGCCGAGCGGTGCCGTCACGTGCCGGTCGTACTCGGCGAAGGTCTTCGCCTTTCGCGCAGCCGACAGGTCGATCAGGCCCTCGTAGAGATCGGCCTTCTTTTCGAGCTTGGCCTTCATGGTCAAGAGGAAGTTCGCCGTGTACATCGCCCTGTTGAGCCCCCGGTCGAGCGCGGCGGCGCAGGCGGCCAGGTTGAAGGGCGTCGAGATGGCCACCGCCCCCGCCACCTGCGCCGGCCCCTCCTCGCCGCGCTCAGCGAGCCACTTGAGCGCCACGTTGCCACCGAGCGACACTCCCACGAGCCCGAGACGTATCTTGGGCTCGCGCGCGATGAGGCGGCGAAGCACGAAGTCGATGTCCTCGGTATCCCCGGAGTGGTACATGCGGCGGGAACGGTTGACCTCACCGCTGCACGAGCGGAAGTTGACGACAACGCCCCGCCAACCGACGTGTTCCAGCTCGCGCAGCAGGCCGGATGCGTAATGCGAGCGAGAGGATCCTTCGAGACCGTGGAGGATCACGACCAGCGGGACGCCGCGGTCGCGCCCCGCCAGCCAGTCGAGGTCGAGGAAATCGCCGTCGGCCATCTCGACCCGCTCGCGGCGGAGCACGGGCTCTCGGCCGCGCCTGAGCAGCGGGCCCCACAGCGTCTGGAGATGGCGGCCCCGATACCACCAGGGCGGGCGGTAGTCGGGGCCGGTCGTCATTAAGCAAGAGCGGGGGCCCAGACATGGCCCCCGCTCTCCCTCCGTCTCGCGCCTGCGTGGCCGCGGAGGGCACGCCACGGCTGTTCCCCGCTTGGCAATGCCACGCGCCCCCGTAGCCGCGTTTCGCTTACTCCTGGCCCTGGAGGAGCAGCTTGACGATCTCCGGCGCGATCTCGCGCGCCCGCTGGTCCAGCTGAGCCTCCGTCAGGTTGGCGATGGGGTGCGGCAGCGAGAGGAACTTGTAGTCCGGCAGCCCCCAGGACTGGGCCATCGCATGGCCAGTGCGCTCGAAGACGTCCGTCACGATGGACGCCGCGGGAATGCCGACCTTCTCGAACAGGATTCCGTCGAGCACACTGCCCGACGAGCAGGACCCTCAGTCCCCGACGCCGGCGACGACGCAGTCCACGCCGCGCTTCGCCTCGTCGATGATCTCGTCGTGCGCGGGGACGCTCGAGTTGTGCTTGCGCCACATCTTGTACTCGGCGGCGCCGTACTCCTTCTTGAGGATCTCGCCGACCTTCGCCAGCAGCTTGTCGGAGTTGAACTTGGTGTTCTCGACGAGGCCGATCCGTTTGCCCTGGAGCGACCCGGGCCTCGGCACGTACGTCAGCGCCTGCTTCCGCGGCTCGACCGTCGGGTCGAGGATTTCGAATCCTGCCATCATGCCCTCCTGTCCTGGATGAGTTTCGAGACGCTCTGGCTCGACTTCTTGCCGCCTGCCCACGCGGGGATGTAGCAGGAAAAGGCCCCCGCCCGGCCGCCCGCCGCGATCACGTGCACGTCCTCGGGACTCGGCACGAGCGGCCGCATCGTGGTCTCGTCGGCCGGAGTCACGGCTCCCGCGAGCCGCTCCACGCGCTTGATGTGCGCGAGCGAGTTCTGCGTATTCTCGAAGACAAACCTCTGGATGTCGGCCTTCGACCAGCCGTCCTTCGCGATCGTGCGCATGTGCTCGCCCGCGAGCGCGACGACGTACTGCGGCTGGCCGTTGGTGCTGGCGTGATGCTTCATGTCGTCGCAGAGCGAGGTCAGCACGCCCTTGGCCGTGCTCGAGAGCTGGTTGTAGAACTGGTGCGGCCCCTCCGCCGCCATGACCGTCACGACGCTCTGCTCGGGCTTGAAGCCGCGTTCGACGTGGAACGGGGTCCACGGGCTCTCGGCCTCGTTCTCGGCAATAACGTAGCTGTACTTGCCCGGATGCCCCACGGTACCGCGGTCGAGCGCGCCCGGCACTGTGCCGATGACGTTGCGCATCACCAGGCGGACGGCCCTGCCCGTCGTGGCGTTGGCCCGCCAGCCGGGCCCGAAGAGGTTGTCGCCCGAGTTGAAGCCGAGCCGGGCCGCGATGGGTCCGTTGACGATCATGAGAACGGCGGCGCCGCCCGTGGAGGTGGCGGGCCCGTGGTAGCCCCACTTGGGATCGGCAATGCCCTCGATCGCGGCCACCACCACCGGCATGTACTCGGGCAGGCATCCTGCCATGACGGCATTGACGGCGATCTTTTCCGCCGAAACGGCGACCTGCCGGTTGGTGATGAAGGCGACCTGCTTGTCGGGCTCGAGCCCGGCCGCGTCCAGCATGGCGCGGACCGCGCGCTCAGTCGGGGGGACGACGGGAAGGCCGTCAGTCCAGCCCTGCTGGTAGCAGAACTCGATCGCGTGATTCAGGTCCTCGACGACGAAGCGCTTGGAGGCGAGTTGATTCGTCATGGGCGGGATTATACTCCAGCGCCAGGCGGCCGATAAGGGCTCATCTGCTTCGTTGGCGAGCTTGCGGCGCCCCTCGAACGCCCGGAGGCTCGCGCCGGGGCGCGCTTTGCCGTATCATTCGGCCCCGTATGCCGTCGCCTGGGAGGCCGCTCGTCGCGTACTTCTCGATGGAGTACGGGCTCCACGAAGAGTTCCATTCCTACGCTGGCGGGCTCGGCGTCCTCGCCGGCGACTTCATGAAGTCGGCTGGCGACCTCAGCCTGCCCGTCGCGGGCATCGGCCTCCGCTGGGCGCAGGGCTACACCGCTCAGCGGATCGGACCCGACGGGTATCCGTACGACGAATGGCGCGACTACCCGCCGGACGGGCTCACCGACACGGGCGCACGCGTCCGGGTGCGCGTGGCCGCGCGCGAAGTCGAGTGCCGCATCTGGCGAGTCGGCCGCTACGCCATCGCGCCGCTGTTCCTGCTCGAGCCCGTCGACGGGCGCGACCGCTGGATCACCCGCCGTCTCTACGACCCCTCCCCCGACTGCCGCATCGCCCAGGAGATGCTGCTCGGCATCGGCGGCGTGCGAGCGCTCCAAGCGCTCCACCTGCCCGTCGAGCTCTTCCATTTCAACGAGGGACACGCGGTCTTTGCCGGCGTGGAGCTGATCACCGACCGGATGGAGGCGGGCGCGGACTTCCACGCGGCCTGGCGGGAGGTGCGCGAGAAGATCCTCTTCACCACCCATACGCCGGTGCCCGCCGGCAACGAGGTCCACGCCATCGCCGATCTCCAGAGGCTCGGCGCGGGCTGCGAGCTCGTGGACGCCGAACTGCGCGAGATCGGAGGCGATCCGTTCAACATGACGGTGGCGGGTTTGAGGCTCGCCCGCCGAGCGAACGCCGTCGCCCAGCTCCACGGGGAGACGGCGCGCGCCATGTGGGCGCACGTGGATGGCGCCGCTCCGATCATCGCGGTCACCAACGGTGTCCATCGCGGCACCTGGCAGGACTCCCGGATCTCCGCGGCCGCGGAGGCCGGGGACGACGCGCTTCGCGCCGCGCGGCGGCAGATGAAGGACGAACTGCTCGCCGAGATCGAAGCGCGCACGCGAGTCAGGCTCGACAGCGGCGCGCTGACCATCGGTTTCGCGCGCCGCGCAGCGACCTACAAGCGGCCCGATCTCCTCCTGCGCGACCCCGACAGGCTGGCGCCGCTCCTCAAGGACCGGCGCGTCCAGCTCGTCTTCTCGGGCAAGGCGCACCCGGCCGACCAGGCCGGCAAGTCCGTCATCGCGCTCCTCGTCGAGACGATTCGACAGTGGCCCGAGTCCATCGTCTTTCTCGAGGACTACGACATGGCGCTGGGCAGGCTCATGACTCGCGGCTGCGACGTGTGGCTGAACACGCCACGCCGTCCGATGGAGGCCTCGGGCACCTCGGGAATGAAGGCCGCCATGAACGGGACGCTCAACCTCTCCATCCTCGACGGCTGGTGGCCGGAGGGGTGCGAGCACGGCGTCACGGGGTGGGCGATCGGCGACGGGCGGGTCGGGCCCGATCAGGATGCGCGAGACCTCGAGGCCCTCTACGCGATCCTCGAGGGGGACGTGCTCGCCGCGTGGGCCCACCCCGCGCGATGGACGCTCATGATCCGCGCGTCCATCGCGATGGCCGTCGAGCGCTTCTCCTCGGACCGCATGGTCAACGAGTATTTCACCCGTCTCTACACGGCGCCGTAGACCGCTGCGGCGCCCTCCTCGAAGGAGGCTCGCATGAATTCGACCATCAAAGAGCTGGCCATGGAGCTCCTGCTCCGCTACGGCTTCCAGGTGCTCGCCGCCCTCGCGATCCTGGCCGTCGGATTCCTGGTGGCACGATGGCTCGGCGGCATGGCGGACCAGCGCTTCCAGAAGCAGCAGATGGAGCCGCCCATGCGGATCCTCCTGGTCCGCGTGATCAAGATCCTCGTCCTGATCATGGCCTTCGTCGTGGCCCTCGACAAGTTCGGCTTCTCCATCGCACCCCTCGTGGCCGGTATCGGCGTGGCGGGCCTCGGCGTGGGCTTCGCCCTGCAGGGAGTCCTGGGCAACCTCATGGCGGGCCTGACCATCATCTTCACCAAGCCCTTTCGGGTCCGCGAGTACATCGAGATCAGCAACGTGCGCGGCGAGGTGGCCGCGATCGACCTGTCCACGACCACGCTGATCCAGGGAGACCTCTCGCGCGTCGTCGTGCCGAACAGGAAGATCGTCGGCGAGATCCTGCACAACTTCGGAACCATCCGCCAGCTGACCTGGACCGTGCGCCTGCCGCACACGGCCGATCTGAACGCGGCATTCCGGGCGGCGACGCACGTGGTGACGCAGAGCGCGCGCGTCCTCAAGGACCCGGCCCCCAGCGTGGGCATCGCCTCCGTAGACGACTCCGGCATCAAGATCGCGGCCTGGGCGTGGGTCCGCGTGGTGGACGTCGTCCCGGCCGAACCGGAGATCTACCTGTCTCTCGTCGAGGCCTTCCGCGGCCTCGGCCTCGGGGTGCCGGCCAGCGCGCACGACGTCCGCATGCTCGAGGGAGCCGGCTCGCGCTGAGCCGGCGCTACTTGCCCTTCGCGATGGCCTCCGCGAGCTCGCCGGCCCGGGCGGCGTCGAGCGGCTTGAGCCTGTCGAGGATCTTGCGGGCGTCGTCCATGCGACCCAGCTTGACGTAGGCCTCGCCGAGATACTCGAGCGCCTCGGGGAAATTGGGCCGGAGGCGCAGCGCCTCGTCGTACGCCTGGAGCGAGTCCGGGTACCTGCCCTGGTTGCGGAGCGCGAAGCCCAGCTCGTTCCAGGCTTCCGGGTACGCGGGGCGGAGATCCACGGCCTTGCGGAATGCCCCGACGGCCGCCGCCCAGTCTTTGGCGTTGCGCGCGGCGATCCCGCGACCGTACTCCTGCTCGGCCGTGGGCAGCGCCGCGGGGCGGGCCGGCGGCGGCTCGCGGTCGCTGCCCGCCGCGAATGCGTCCCCGCCCGTCAACGCGAGTCCCAGCATGAGGGCTGCCATCGACGCAGCACATGTGTTCATCGGGTGCTCTCCTCCCTCATTCCGTGATCCGGCGGGTGACCGACCGCGTGGCGCCGAAGGTCGGAACGAACGCCGAGTGCTTGCCCGCACCGCCCGCCACGATGACCATGACATCCCGCCAGTCGCGCGCGATCGGCGCCGGCGTCTCGGACGGCTTGCCCTTGAAGCCCTCGGGGTAGATGGTCGCGAAGCGCTCGATGTTCTCTGGCGTCAATCGCCCGAGGGGCACGCGCGCCCGCTCCCACACCGCGCGCTTGAAGTCACCCTTGCTCCACCCCGAGGACGCGGCGGTCGCGGCGTGCTCGGGCCCGAGGACGATCAGCGGCTCGCCGCCAAGGTAGATGTTGTTGGAGCCCGCGATGGCCGCCGTCCCTGCGACCGTCGTCACGATACCTTCGGGCGTGGTCGATCCGTGGTCGTTGATGTTGTGCGGGCCCTCCGACCCGCAGACTGTCACCGTGCTCTCCCCCGAGGGGAAACCCCGCTCGACCGACAAAGGTTCCCAGGGTGATGCGGCCTCGTTCTCGGCAATGCAGTAGGCGTACTTGCCCGGCTGGCCCTGGGTAGCGCGGTCTTCCTTGCCGGGTCGCGCGCCGCCCACGTTCTGGAGCGTCAGCCTGAGTGCCCGTCCGATGGCGGCGTTGGCGCGCGCCCCCTGCCCGAAGACATTGCCCCCGGCATTCACGCCGAGGCGTTTTGCGATCGGTCCATTGACGATCACGAGCGGCGAGCAGGGGTGGGTCGTCGTCTGCACGGCTTGAAGGTTAAAGGAGGCGTCCGCCACGGCCTCGACGGCTGCCAGCACCACCGGCAGGTGCTCGGGAAGCGCCCCGGCCATCACGGCGTTGGCGGCTATGGCCTCGGCGGTCGCCCTGCCGAGCCGTGGCACGAGGAGGGCGACGATCTCTTCGGGTCTTCTGCGAGCGCCCGCGAGCATCGCCGCGACGCGCTCGCGCGTGGGCGGGATGACGGGCAGGCCGTCGCCCCAGCCGCGCTCCATCACCCATGCCTGGAAGCGGTCGAGGTCGTCGGGCGCCTCGACGTCGCCCGCGCCCGAGCTCATCGCCTCGGAAGCCGCTGCAGGATCGGACGTGAGCGCGCGAAGCACGCTCTCCACGATGGGCTCGGCCTTCGCGGCCGCCGCCGCCGCCGGGATGCCCCCGATCGGATGCGGCACTGTCACCACCGGCAAGGCGGGCAGGCCTCTGGCGGCGACCTGGGCGCGCGCGAGCGGAATGAACTCGTCGGTTCCCAGCACCACGCAGGCGACTCCCCTCGCCTCCAGCTCCGCGGCGTCGTGGACACTCCACGACGTGCAGGAGCCTCAGTCGGCGGACGCGGTCAGCGCGACGCGGGCGGCCGCCGCGATCTCCTCGATGACGGCCGGCGTGGCCGCGATCGAGGAACCGGGCTTGCCCCATGTCCGGACTGCACGGGCGCCGCCGCGGGCTGCCAGGAGCGCGCCCACGCGCTCGAGCAAGACGCCTGCGTTCGGCTTGGAGTTGTCGAGCAGCGCGATGGTCACGCCCTCGAGCGAGCGCGGGCGCAGCGCCAGGGTCTTGGCCGCTGCGGCGCTGGTACCGATGGGGTCGACGATCCGCATGGTCAGGTCACCATGACGGGGCGCCGGTGCATCCCCGTCTCACGGGTGAAGGCAGCACTCGCCAGCGCCACGGCCTCGAAGCCCGCGCACGCCGTGAAGGCCGCCGGAAAGCTGCCGGTCATGTCGAGTATCTTGCCGACGAGCACGGGAATGAGCAAGCTCCCGACGAAGCAGAAGGTGTTAACGACGCCCGAGGCCGTGCCGATGAGGTCGGCAGGAAACAGCTCGACTACCATCACGAAGGGCGTCACGAGCCCGCCCAGCATGAGCCCGGTGAGGAGCGCCACGAGCGCCGCGCCGGCCCACCCCGTGCCCGGCACAATCAGGGCGAAGGCCAGGCACGACAGCACGCACATGCCCTGGCTGAAGAGATAGATGACCTTGCGCCGGCCGATCCAGTCCGAGATGAAGCCGGCGAGCGGCCAGGAGACGACGGTGCCGGCCGTGATGAGGCCGGTGACGAGCCCGGCCCGGCCCGGCGTCAGTCCCCCCTGCCTCACGAGGAACGCCGGCAGAAAGGTGACGAGCGCCATGAAGGCGCCGTAGGAAAAGAGCACCGCCACGTTGATCGGCCACAGGGCGGCGACACCAAGCACATCCTTTATGACGGCCGCTGTGCCCCTCGAGGCCGCGTCCGGAAAGCGCCGCTCGGCGAGCGGGCCTGGGCGAACGAAAGCGTAGATCAGCGCACACGCAGTCAAGAGCGGGATCAGCGTGAAAGCGTAGCCCCACCGCCAACCGAAATGCTGCGCGAGGATGGGCACGAGCATCAGCGCCATGGTGCCGCCGATCCCGCCTCCCGCCGAAAAGAGGCCCGTCGCCCGCCCGCGCTCCTGCGGCGGAAACCACTCGTGGATCAGTCGAAGCCCAGGCAGCCAGATCCCCGCCGCGCCCAGCCCTATGAGGCCGCGCGCGACGAGGCTCTGCGTATAGCCGCGGCTCAGCGGAAAAGCGATGACGCCCGCGGCGAGCAGCGAGAGAAACAACAGCATCATGCGCCGCGGCCCGAGCCGGTCGGCAAGGACACCCACCGGCACCTGCGCGGTCGTGTACGTCCAGAAGTAAGCGGTCATGATCGTCGCGGCGGCGGCGTACGTGATGCCCAGATCTCCCATGAAGGTCGGGATGAGCGGAGCGAAGCCGACGCGGTGAATGTGGACCTGCATGAAACCGAGGAGGCAGACGCCGAGGACGACCCACCGGTAGCGGCTCATGCCTCGGGCCTTGTAGCACGCGGCGCCCGCTCCCGTCCAGGCAGGAGCGAGATGACGGCTGCGATCGCGCAGACGGCGGCGGCCGCGGCGAAGGTGAAACGGAAGGCCGGCAGGAAGCCCAGGACCTGCGCGCGGTCGTGGAAGAGCCAGGCCGCGGTCTGGACGCCGACAACGATGCCCGTGGTGCGCGAGAGAAAGGCGAAACCGCCGGCCGCGCCCTGCTGCCGCGGCGGAAAGGCGGCCATGGCCACCGTCAGGTTCGGCACCTGGAAAACGCCGAGGCCCAGCCCGACGAGCGCGAGCGCAGCGCCGACGAGCGCGATCGGCGTCGAGCCGCCGCAGCGGGCGACGAGAAGGAGCCCCGCAGCCTCCGCCACGAGCCCGGCGGTCATGGGCCCGCGCGCGCCCCAGCGGCCGGCCGCGCGGGCGGCCATGGGCGCCGCAACCGCCGTCGCGAGCGGCGTCAGCATGAAGAGGAGCCCGCCCGCGGAAGCCGAGAGGCCGCGCTCGCCGATGAGGTAGTAGGGGGCCAGGAGCCACACCGCGAACTGGGCGTAGTTGGCGAGGAAAGCCAGGAGCCCGGCCTGGAGGACAGGCCAGCGGAGGATGTCAGCGGGCGCAACCATCCGCCAGGCACCGCGGCCATCGCCGCGTGCCTCGCGCGTCCACGCGGCCATGACGATGATCGCGGCGGCGACGGGCACGCGGTAGAGGAACACGGCCCGCCAGCCGAATGCGCCCACGAGCGCGCCGCCGAGCAGCGGGCTCACGCTCAGGCCGAGCCCGAGGCCCGCGCTTGCCCAGCCGAGCCCCCGCGCGTGACGGGCGGACGGCAGCGAGAGCGTCACGAGCGCGGGCGCCGCACCGTAGATCAGCCCGCCGCTCACTCCCTGCAGCACCCGGAGGAGCAGAAAGATCTCGAAGGAGGTCACCAGCGCGTACCCGCCGAAGCAGAAGAGCGAGAGGACGAGACCCGCGCGCACCACGCGTCCCGGACCGAGCTTGTCCGCGAGCACACCCGCAGCGAAGGCGGTGAGCGCGTACGTCCCGACGTAGCAGATGATGACCCAGCGGATGGTCGCGGGACCGGCCCGGAAAGCCGCGGACATGGCCGGGAACGCGATGTTGACGGAGCCGTCGAGCCCGACGAGCAGGAAACCCGCTGCCGCCAGGAGGACGGGCATGGCATCGAGTATACTAGCGCGTGATGCACGACCCCGCCGGCTGGCTGATCCTCGGCGCGGCAGCCATCGTCGGATCCACGGTCGGCGGTGTCGCGGGCTTCGGCACCGGCGTCATCATGATCCCGGCCATCGCCTGGAGCGTGGGCGTGAAGGCCACGGTCCCGGTCCTGACCGTCTGCATGCTGGTCGGCAACAGCGCGCGCGTTTGGTTCAGCCGCCGCGAGATCGAGTGGCGGGTGGTCGCCGCCTTCCTCGTGGGCGCCGTCCCGATGACGATGATCGGCGCGACGCTCTACACGCGGATCGACAGCGTGTGGCTCTCCCGCATCCTGGGCGCGTTCATGATCCTGGCCGTGCCGCTCCGGCACTGGCTCGCCCACAGCGGCATCAGCGTGCGGCTCCGCCACTTCCCCCTGATCGGTGCCGGCTTCGGCTTCCTGTCGGCCATCGTGGGGGCGGTCGGCCCCCTCATGACGCCCTTCTTCCTGAGCCACGGGCTGCGCAAGGGCCGGTACCTGGCGACCGACGCCCTCTGCACGGTCGGCTCATACATCACGCGCGGGATCATGTTCCGCCGCGCCGATCTCCTGACGGGCCCCCTCGTCCTTACCGGCCTCTACATCGGCGTCGTCATGATCGTTGGGGCGTGGACAGGCCGCAGGCTCATCGACCGCATGAGCGAGAAGACCTTTCTCCGCATCATCGAGGTCCTGCTCGTCGTCTTCGGCCTCCCGTTCCTCCTCTGGCCCTCGCGATAGGTCCGACGGCGGGTTGACCGCGCGGCCCCGATCGGGTAGAAGAGGGCCACTATGGCCATCCAGGTCGGGCTCACCGCGGAAGTCGAGGAAGTCGTCACCGATCGGCTGACGGCCGAGGCGCTCGGCAACACGGGCGTCAAGGTCTACGCCACGCCCTACGTCGTCTGCCTCATGGAGAACGCCGCCCAGGCGGCGATCGTGCCGCACCTCCAGCCGGGCGCCGGCACCGTCGGCACCACGGTGGAAATGAAGCACCTGGCGGCGACGCCGGTGGGCATGAAGGTGCACGCCAAGGCGACGCTGGTCGAGACAGATGGCAAGCGCTGCCTCTTCCAGATCGAGGTCTTCGACGAGGTCGAGAAGATCGCCGAAGGCCGCCACGAGCGCTTCATCGTGCCCAACCTCGAGAAGTTCCTGGCGCGCGCGATGGGCAAGGGCAAGCCCTGATGGCGATCCAGATCAACACGGCCGTCAAGGGCAAAGAATATCCGCCGTACACCGTCACCGTGGAGCGCGGCAAGATCAAGGAGTTCGCCCGCGCGATCGGCGACCTCTCGCCGTTCTACCTGGACGACGAGATCGCGAAGGCCGGGCCGTGGGGGGATATCATCGCGCCACCGACCTTCCCGATCACCTTCCGGGACGAGGGCCGCGACACAGGCGTGCTATTGAAAGAGCTGGGCGTCGACATCGGGCGGATCCTGCACGGCGAGCAGGAGTTCGAGCATTTCAAGCCGATCCGGCCCGGCCACACCTATCTCTGCAGGCTCCGCATCGCCGACATCTACGAGAAGGCGGGCAAGTCCGGCCCGATGGCCTTCGTCGTGCGCGAAACCACGGTCACGGACTCCGACAACGACATCGTCGCCCTCGTGCGCGGGACGACGGTGGTGAGGCTCTAGCCGTGAAATACGCCAGGGTCTACGCGGAGGACGTGCAGATCGGGAGCGAGGTGCCGCCGCTCGTCAAGCCGCCCATCCAGCAGATCCAGCTGACGCGCTATGCCGGTGCCTCGGGCGACTTCAACCCCATCCACCAGGACGCGGCCTTCGCCAAGGCAGCCGGGATGGGCGACGTCTTCGCTCACGGCATGCTCTCCATGGGCTTCGTCGCGCAGTCGGTGACCGACTGGCTCGGCGTCGGCAGCGTGAGGAAGGTCGGTGTCCGCTTCGCCGCGCTCGTGCGCCTTGGCGACGTCGTCACCTGCCGCGGCAAGGTCGTCGCCAAGCGCCCGCCAAAGGATTGCGACGGCCCGTTTCTCGTGGACCTCGAGCTCTGGGCCGAGAATCAGAAGGGCGAGAAGGTCATCACCGGCAAGGCCACCGCCGCCCTTCCGTCCCGCGCCTAGCGCTTGATGGCGCAGGTTCTCGGCGCCTCCGAGGCAGTCGGCCTGATTCGCGACTACGCCTGCGTCTATTTCGGCGGCTCGGGCGGAGGTCACGCCGTTCCAGAGGCGCTCATCGAGGCCTTGCGCGACCGGTTCGCGGCGGAGAGATCGCCTCGCGGCCTCACGATCGTGAGCTCGGTATCGATCGGTGACTGGGATTCGACCGGCTTCAATCTGCTCGCCGATCCGACGCTCGTTCGCCGGGTGATCAGCGGCGGGTTCAACAACTGCCCGAAGATTGCCGCGCTGGCGATCGCCGACGAGATCGAAGCCTATACATTGCCGCAGGGGGCGCTGGCGCAGCTCTGCCGCGATATGGCCGCCGGCCGCCCAGGCCTGCTGACGCGCACCGGCCTGCATACCTTCGTAGACCCCCGCCACGGCGGAGGCAAGCAGAGCAAGCGAACCGCGGAGGATCTGGTCACGCTTGTCACGATAGATGGAGAGGAATTCC
>Ga0335084_10004006_pt1 | contig 14507 bp, 16 predicted proteins | sample Lox_Sample_44_FD_206721 | JGI IMG/M metagenome (GOLD analysis project Ga0335084, IMG submission 206721) | Soil microbial communities from Loxahatchee National Wildlife Refuge, Florida, United States - Lox_Sample_4.4 | ecosystem: Environmental > Terrestrial > Soil > Wetlands | place: USA...
GAAATACTATCCTCGTGGAGAAAAGATATGTCAAAAGTCATGATTCACCCCGCCGCGTATGAAAATCTGCGGCAGGCCATCGACCGGGTATTCGAGCTTTTCCCGATCCCGATGAGGAACAGGAACGTATTGATCAAGCCCAACGTGCTCCGGGCGTCGGAAGCGAGGGAGGGGATCGTGACCCACCCCGCCGTGCTCCGTGCGGTCGTGGAGAAGGTGCAGACCCTCAAGCCCGCCTCTCTTGTCGTCGGCGACAACCCCGGCCTGTTCGGATACGGGGACAACGAGGAATGCTTTCGGATCACAGGACTGATGGAAGCGGCCGGCGGGCACTATCAGAACATCGGCAATGACTCGGTGAAGATGGATTTCAACCCCGAGTTCATGCCCGCGGTGAGTGTTTCGAAAATGGCCATGGATGCCGATATCATCATCAGCCTGCCGAAGTTCAAGACTCACGGGTTGACCGTCATCAGCGGGGCGATCAAGAACAGCTACGGCCTCCTGCCCGGCGCGCAGAAAGCGAAGCTGCACAAGGCTGCTGGAAACGCGGAACGCTTCCATGAACTGCTGGTCGATGTCTTCCGGCTTCGCGTGCCGGACCTGTTCATCGTGGATGCCATCGTCGGGATGGAAGGCAATGGCCCTGCCTCGCCCGACCTCAGGGAGATCGGGCTTATCCTTGCATCCGACAATGCCGTGGCCGTGGACGCCGTTATCGCCACGATGATGGGATGCGATCCTGCGCGGCTGCGCTTTCTCCGGAAAGCCAAAGAGGCGGGGCTGGGGGACTATGACATCGGATCAATCGATGTGGTCGGGGAATTGAAAAAGCTCTCCGGCTTCAAGCTTCCCCCTCTGAGCGGCGAGGCGACCCTGGGCAACGAAGCCATGCAGCAGATGATCCACACGCGGACGCTCCTGAGGCCGCAGGTCGATGCCGATCTCTGCACAAGCTGCGAGACCTGCATCGACGTCTGTGCCGTATCCGCCCTGTCCATGAGCGATGAACTCCCGAGGGTCGATGCCGACACCTGTATTTCCTGTTTCTGCTGCCAGGAGATGTGCCCGACAAAAGCGATCACCCTGAAGTGACCCGGCGGACAGGAGCAAAACCGTTATTTGCTCCTGTCTGCCTGTTGCACGGTGAGAAGAAACTCGTCCAGCAGCCGGTTGAACTCCCGCGGTTTGTCCATCTGCAGCCAGTGCCCGGTGCCGCTGATGCGTTTGTGAGGCAGGGCGGGATGAAGGTGATGCAGGCTGAACGGCGCGTCGTTGAAAGGCGTGATGATCGAGAGGATCGGCCCGCCGTATCGGCTCAGGGCAGGCAACGGGTCGTATTGCATGGATGACTTGAAGATGCCGACCACGGTTTCCTGCGGGGTGTCCCGCAGATCCTGCATGACGTCGGACCGGACCGCTTCATCGGAGCCCGCCAGAAGGTGATTCCACCAGTCCTCAATGGCCTCGGCGTAGGATCCCGATTCGATGGCATTCATGAACGGCCGGATTTGATCCTCCGGGACGTTTCTGATGTCGCCGGCCGGATCGGCAAGGAGAATGCCGGCAACCTGCCCGGGATTGGCATCCGCGTACGCGAGTGCGACAATGCCCCCCATGCTGTGACCCACCAGGACAAATCTGGTCATGCCGATCCGCCTGACAATCGTGTCGATGTCCCCGGCAAGGGACTCGATGGAGTAATTGCCGTCCGCCGGCGGCTCTGAAAGGCCGTGGCCCCGGAGATTGACCGCCACCGCCCGTCGACTCCTTCGCAGATGATCGAGCTGCGCCGACCATTGCGCGGCATTCCCGGCCAGGGAATGCACGAAGATCACCGGCAGGCCCCCGGTCCCGCCGTCATCGATGCTCAGGGTACCGATGGGTGTCAACGCCATGGCTGGGGCTCCTTGCCGTTTCTGGTCGTTCCATTTCCTTGAAATCGATCCCTCCCCGGGCAGGATCTCAGCGGTTTCCTCCAATTGCACAGAGAGCCTCAGGTGCGAGCCCCGGGAAAGGACAAACGTCCCCCTCTTCAGATCGGCGCTTACTCTGAATCTTTCGCACCCGATCATCAAATTGATGGTTGATTACTTCCTGGCGGATTTCAATTTGGCAGCCGCCTTCGCCTTCCTGGGGGCGGCCTTGGCCTTCGATGCGACCGCTTTCTTTTTCCCTTTGCTTTTCGCGGCACCCGCTTTTTTCGTCATCGGCGCGTCGCAGCAGATCAGCTCGCACGTTTCGCACCCGCAGGCGTCTTCAACGGCAACAACCATCCCGCATTCCTCGCAGCTGTACAGGTCCCCTTGTTTCGCTATCGGCATGACACGTCCTCCTTCTGCACTTTATTCATTCGGTTCACGGGCATTTTATTTCTCTCGGCACGAGTTCGCGATCAGGTCCCTTTGAGCTCCTTCGCCTTCTTTTCCGCCCTGGCCTCCAATTCCTTCAGGCGGACCAGCAGGCTGTCATAGGCCTTCTTGCTCTTCTCGAGGGCCGCGCCGTACTCGTCCTTGATCTGCGCTGCAAGGTCGTTTGCCTTTATCGACAGCTCCTCCCGGGTCTCCTTCCCGCTCTTGGGCGCCCAGAGCATCCCGATGGCCGCGCCGGCCAGTGCGCCGATGAAAAGGCCCTGCATCCAATGACAGTATCTGTGTTCTGACATCTTGACACCTCCGTTTCTGATAGTTAAATTCCTCGCACCGAGGTGCCAGAAATTTGGGGGCCCAGGGATGGGGATCATCTCGCATGATGCTTGCTCACCCGCAGCGAGGTTCGACTGACTCACGCCGGACGCTGCGGGGCTTGTGTGCGACCGGTTTCGACAGGCCCGGATTCCGGACTGCGCCACCGGATTCATCTCGGGCTTTTCCATGTTTTATTTTTTCTTTTGGCGATAAAATGACAATCAAGAAATGACTGATTGGGCCCGTTCAAATGCCTTACCTTCGCATCAGGAAAAGGATCGACCCCGGGCGCAGCGAATCCCGAGCGGAAGGAAATCAGGGTTATCGAGATGAAAAATCAGTTTTTGGTTGATATCCTGCGGGACCGGTACTGCGATATACTATTCCATCCGACAGGACCCGGGGGTGTGTTGATGAAACCGTTTGCCGTAGTCACTGTGATCCTTGTCATGCTGCTGGGCTTCCAGGGCACGGCGATCACCCAGATGCAGGAGAAAGGCACCATGAAAGGACAGACCCAAATCGCCCCGGCGACAACCGGCGCAGCGGCCTGGAAGAACTTCAAGAAACCCGACGATGCAACCCTGAAAAAGATGCTGACCCCCCTCCAGTACAAGGTGACCCAGAAGGAGGGGACGGAGCCCCCCTTCCAGAACGAGTACGACACCAACAAGCGCGAGGGGATCTATGTCGACATCGTCTCCGGGGAGCCCCTGTTCAGCTCCCTGGACAAGTTCGATTCGAAGACCGGGTGGCCGAGCTTCACGAAGCCCCTGGAGCCGGACAACATTGTCACCCGGCAGGACAAGAGCCTGTTTCTCGGGGTGCGTACCGAGGTCAGGAGCAGGCACGGCGATTCCCACCTGGGGCATGTCTTCGATGACGGCCCCCCGCCCACGGGGTTGCGATATTGCATGAACTCGGCCTCCCTGAGGTTTATCCCGAAGGAGGATCTGGTAAAAGACGGTTACGGCGAATACCTGAAGCTCTTCGAGAAGAAATAAGGAGGCTCATCGCCGGAGGCACCGGACCGCAGATCAACGACAGGAGAAAGGGACAGTCATGAAACTGCAATGGGCAACCGTTTTTTTGTCGATGGGGTTCATGTTGCTTGCCGTGGTCGCATCGGGGCAGGACGGCGCCGGGGCTGCTCCCGGCCCTGGTCTCGAGAAGGCGACCTTTGCCGGGGGATGCTTCTGGTGCATGGAGCCGGCCTTCGACAAGCTCCCGGGCGTCAAATCCGTGATTTCCGGATACACCGGGGGGCAGAAGGTGAACCCCACCTACGAAGAGGTTTCGTCCGGCACGACAGGCCATGCCGAGTCGATCGAGATCACCTTTGACCCGGCTGTCATCGGCTATTCAGCGCTGCTCGATGTCTTCTGGCACAACATCGATCCCACGGTGAAGGACCGGCAGTTCTGCGATGTGGGCTCCCAGTACCGCTCGGCGGTCTTCTATCACGACGAGCAGCAGAAGCGACTTGCCGAGGCATCGAAGAAGGCGCTCGAGCAGTCGAAGCGCTTCCCCGGCCCCATCTACACCGAGATTGTCGCCGCCACAACGTTTTACCCTGCCGAGGAGTATCACCAGAAATACTATCAGAAGAACCCGATCCGGTATAAGTATTACCGGTACGGCTGCGGCCGCGACCAGCGGCTCCGCGAGCTGTGGGGGAAACCCTGAACGGAAAGGGCTGAAAAGGGATCCCGTCATGCCCGCGACTCGAATCCTGGATGTGTTTTTCGATTATATCTGACCCTGGTGTTATTTCGGTACGGTGCGTACTGACCGCCTGCGCATCCATTACGAAATCGACATCCGCTGGCGGGTGTTTCCTCTCCACCCTGAAACGCCCCCGGAGGGGCTTTCCCTGGCTGAGCTCTTCCGCGGCCGATCTGCTGTCGACATGACCCGGCAGATGCTCCGGCTCAAGAAAGTGGCCCGCGAGCTCGGTTTGCCATGGAGCGATCGGTCGATGACCTACAACAGCCGCCTGGCCCAGGAACTGGGCAAGTGGGCGGAGGAAAAAGGCCGGGGCGATGAGTTTCACAGGGCTGTCTACAGGGCCTATTTTGTCGATCTCAAGAACATCGGCGACGCAAGGGAACTGGTCCGCGTGGCCCAATCCGTGGGGCTTGCCGGGGACGAAGCCGAAGAGGTCCTCGAATCCCGAAGCTGCCGGGAGGCGGTTGACTCCGACTGGGATCTATCGCGAGAGCTGGGCGTCACCGCCGTGCCGACGTACCTTATCGGCCGCGACGCCGTTGTCGGCGCCCACCCTTACGAAGTTCTCGAGGATTTTCTCAAGGGCCACGATGTGGGCAAGAGGGCCTGAGTCGGCCCCTCGCAGGGTCGAGATTTGTGTCTGTCGGGGACTGCGGGGATCAAATCGGCGCGGGGGTGCTGTACCGTCAAAGAAAAAGCCGTCCTCATCAGGGGACGGCTTTTTTGCGTCTGTTGCAAGGAGGGGGCTCGACCCGGTCTAGCCCTGGAAGCTCGTGACGTCGAAATAGTATCTCAGCCTGGCTCCCTCGGTGGTCTTGATAATCCAGATTTCATAGCTGCGATCTTCGGCGTGCCGGATTTCCTGCGATTCAACGAACCAGTCGTGGCTTCTCAACCCATGCAGGCTCGAGATGAAAGCGTATTCGGCCGGCAGGCCTCTGCGCCAGCTGCGGGCATGGATGACGACGGCATGCTGCATGTCGATGCCGTCCCCGCCTGACCAGGGCTGAGAGCACTCTCTGGCTACCGCCTTGTTGAATCCGTTGCGAGGTTTTTTTCGTCGGAAGGCATCAAGAAAGCCCATCGTCCCCATCTCCCATTCGTATGACTTTGACTTACTGCAAATTATTGCAATAATTATGCCTTTCAGGGAGAGGCGCTCTGTTTCCCGAGGTGCCGGCACCGGGGTCAGGGTGTGCTTCCCGGCTACTGGGAACAGCAGAGCAAAGGATGACCGGGAGCACATCCTGCCGTCGCAAGCGTCGGCGGGGGGTGGATGTGCTCCCGATCAAAAATCTTTCTTGAACGTTGCGCTGATCGTGTGGTCCTCTGACAGATTGGAGAATATATAGGTGAGCACGGAACCGACGGAGACGCCATCCACCTGGACATCCACAATGGAGTAACCCCATCGCGGCGTGATGGCGAACATCTTGCTCAAGCCATAGCCGATGGCCACCCTGGCCGAAGGAGTGATGGTCCCGCCATGGCCGGCCGAGGCGATAATGGTGATGACGGATCTCATTCGCATCGGGTTTGCGGGTTCACGGTTGCCTGAAATCCTCATGTCGCAAGACTCTGGAACAGGCTCGAATGCGATGTCACGAGATGCCCGCTGCGCAGTGATCTGCGGGACGGCGCCGCCATGATCTGCACGGTTCAAATGATCGACGACTTGCGCCTGCCCATCCCAAAGAGCTTTGTGACCGTCTTGTCGTGTTAACACGCCCATACAACCTACATTGCCGCGGCCTGTTTTGCGTTGAAGTACATCTCCATGGCCCCTTTGAGCACAGAAAACGTGACTGGCTTGTAGTAGCAGATATGGGCCCCCGCTTTTTCAAAATCCTGCAGCCGGGAGGAACCGGTCAACCCGATCACAAGGATGTCGGGAAACCGTTCCCTGACGGTCCTGCACAGTTCAAATCCCGTCATCTCCGGCATGAAGCCGTCAGTGATCACGACGTCGTAGGGATTTTTCTCAATGAGATCAAGAGCCTTGAGGCCGTCTTCGGCTGTGGCTGCATCGTAGCCCGCCCGATCCATGAATATCGTCAGGATTTCCCTCATCCCCGGGTCATCGTCCGCAATCAATACTCTCATTTCTATCTCCTCCTCGGTCACATCTATCTATAGAGCAAGGCCCATACCACAAGAGGTCACAATTTATTTAACACATTGATTTCATTGAATATAAATAGATTTTATCTCGTCTGGAGGACAGGCATATTTGAACGGAAATGGAGGGAATTCCCTTCAGGGATTTTCGACCAGATCAGCAAGTGCAGCTAAAACACTGGAAAGACAGGGTGGAGGGTTTCTCCTTCAATCCTGCCTGAAATCGAGCGGGTTGATATGGTATTTCTCCAAAAGCTCGTATATGTCAGCGCGGTATTTTCCTGCCAGCTTGGATGCCCGGCTGACATTGCCCCGGCTGATTTTCATGAGCTGGATGAGATAACTTCTTTCAAAATCCTGTTTGGACTCCTTCAACGGTTTGAAGGCATGCTCCCCGAGTTCCTGTCCGGGCAGGATAATCAATTCCTCCGAAATCATCTCCTCCGTCGACATGACCACGGCGCACTCGATCATGTTCTCGAGCTCCCTCACGTTTCCCGGCCAGGAGTATATCATGAGCTTCTGCAAAGCCGCCGCCGACAGGGCCTTCACGGGTTTTTTCACCTTTCCGGCCACCTTGTTGAGGAAATACTCCACGAGTACCGGGACATCCTCCTTCCGGTCCCGCAGGGGGGGTACCCTGATGGGGATGACGTGGATGCGATAAAAGAGATCGCTCCGGAAGGTCCCCTTCTCCACTTCCTTCTCGATGTCCTTGTTCGAGGCCGAGATGATGCGCACATCGACCTTCACGGTTTTGTGGGCACCCAGCGGGTAAAATTCCTTCTCCTCCAGCGCCTTGAGGAGTTTGCCCTGCATGGCCAGCGGGATCTCCGATATCTCGTCGAGGAAGATGATCCCCTTGTCGGCCTGGACGAAGAGCCCTTTCTTGTTTGCGAAGGCGCCGGTAAAGGCCCCCTTCTCGAACCCGAACAACTCGCTTTCCAGGAGGGTGGCTGGGATGGCTGCGCAATTGATGGGCACAAACGGAGCGTCTTTTCGTTCGCTCAACTGATGCAGGGCCCGGGCAACCAGCCCTTTGCCCGTCCCGCTCTCGCCGCTGATAAAAACATTGGAATCCGTTTGCGCGGCAAGGGCCACCGCGTCGAAAACGCGCTTCATGGCTTCGCTGTGCCCGATGATGTTCTGTCCTTCGAAGTCGGCCTTGATCATGCTCCGGAGACGCTTGACCTCCCGTGACAGCTTCGATTTCTCGATGCCGTTGCGGATCTGGACGAGAAGCTCCCGGTAATCGAAGGGCTTGGTCAGGTAGCTGTATGCCCCTTCTTTCATGGCCTCCACGGCGCTTTCGATTGTCCCGTAGGCCGTGAGGATAATGACAGGCAGGTCGGGATCGACATCGCGCAGGCTTTTCATCAGATCGATGCCGCTTTCTCCCGCCAGCCTCAGGTCCAGCAGGGCGATATCGAAGTCCGCTTCATCAATGAGTTTGCGGGCTTCCTGCGTCTCGGAGGCCGCCACGACAGCGTAATGCTCCGACTCGAGACGCATCTGAAGCACCTTGAGAATGCTCACGTCATCATCGACAACGAGGATTTTTTCCATTGGGCACCTTCATTTCCGTGGCGGCATGGCCCGCCGTTTTTCCTCCAGGCTCCGGTCGATCTCCTTCATCTGTTCGATCTGCTTCTGCAGGCTTTCGACCTGCTTCTGCAGGCTTTCGACCTGCTTTTCGTATGAATCGACCTGTCTTTTGAAGGTCGGCTCCACCTTGTCGCGATTCATCACTTCAGTGATGAGGGCGATGAGGGTTTCCGCCGACGCCCGGTATTTGCTCTGCGGGTGCTCGGAAACCAGCTGCCCCAGGGCATCGAGGGATTTCTGGTAATTTTTCTCCGGGTTCTTGGGGTTGGCCAGTATGCAGCCGATTCCGTAGAGGGCCTCGTCCGACGCCTGGGGATACAACCCGGTGATCTGCCGGTACTGCTGCAGAGCGGCCTGGTAGTTCCCTTCGCCCAGAGATTGATCCGCCTGCCAGTACTCCGGCCTGGCCAGGAGTTCCTGGAAACCGCTGCACCCCGTGATGCCGAGCCCGATCAGGACTGCACAGGTAATGAAAAGGTAAACGTACTTCCCTTGCCGACTTTGCTTTCGGCCCATACATGACCTCCATGGGCATTGATGATGTGTTTCACGATGGCAAGCCCGAGCCCCGTTCCGCGGACGGCTCCCTTGCCGTCATCCACGCGCCTGAACTTCTCGAAGACCTCTTTCAGCCCCGATTCGGGAATCCCCCGACCCGTGTCGGAAACAGCCACCTCGATGCTGCCTGCGTCTGCGCGATGCCGTGCGGTGATCAGGATCCGGCCGCCCCCCGGGGTGAATTTCAGGGCATTGCTCAACAGGTTCTCGAGGACGACGTCGATCTTCTCGGTGTCCATCCGCAACAGGGGCAGATCCCCGGGGATCTGCCCCTGCAGGCCGATTTTCTTGCGCTGGGCGATGGGCGAGAATCGCTGCAGGTTTTTCTCCACGATCGGCAGCAGACCGGCTTCCTGGAGGGTCAGGGGCATCATCCCCGACTCCATCATGGAGAAATCGAGAAGCCGGTTGACGGATCGGATCAGGCGCTCGCACTCATCCAGGATGAGGGTCTGGAGCTCCGCTTCCCGCTCCGGGACGGCTGCAAACACACCCTCCTGGAGCATGCGCGAAGCCTCCTTGATGGCGGTCAGCGGCGTGCGCAATTCATGGGAGAGATGACCGATGTAATCGATCTTCATCTGGTCGAGTTCCTTGAGCCGGTCGCACATGGCATTGAAGGCGATGGCCAGCTCCCGGAGCTCCGGGGGGGAGGGGATGTCCAGAGGGTCCCCAAAGTCGCCGCGCGCGACGGCTTTCGTCTTTTCCCGGAGGCGGGAGATGGGGACACTGATGGAGCGCGTGTTGATCACGGATATGACAATCACCATGATGACTGCCAGGATCAGCGAGATCATGATCGCGTCGGTGGTCCGGACCGAGTTTGCCTCGATCTCCCGGAGCTTCTCGTCGCGCTCCTCGGAGGAGACTCTCGTGAATTCCCGGAGATTCTGCCCGGCCTCCGAAACGATCCGGTCCTGCTCCGCCCTGTATTCGTTGAATTCCCCGGCCGGCACCCTGCGGCGGCCCGCCCGGTCCGCCATACCGTCAAACAGCGTGATGTACCGTATGTGCAGCGCCCGGATGGTTGCCAGGAGATTCTGTTTCCTCTCCGTGTCGGCAAGCGACGCCAGCTCGTTCATCCTCCGGTTGAGCTCGGCATCGAGATCCCGGAACTGTTGCCGATAGCTTTCGTCCCGTGACACGAAGAACTTTTTCTCCGCCGCGGTCGAGCTGTAGAGGACCTGCTGGCACTCTTCCGAAAGGTTGATCATCCTTGCGTCGTGGGTCGTGACGGTCCGGATGATGCGGTTGAGCTCACTGAGATTCCAGACCGTGTAGATGCCGGACAGGAGAACGACGATGATAATCAGGAGATAGCTGCCGATCAGACGGAACAGAATGGAAAGATTCGATGACACCGTATCCCTTCCAGATTATTTTGCGACAGGGCGCCATCGGGAAAAAGCCCGGCAGCCCCACGTCGAGTCCTTGTTATCAGAAAAAGTTGTATTTTCCAACCTTTCTTCCCGCGGGGTCTCGCGGAGTCTGCGGGGTGGGTAATCAGTACGCGAATCTCAAACAGGGAAACCCATTTTCCCTGCTCGCAAGCATACTTTGCCGTGCCTTTGCAATGAAGCATTCCGCTGATCGAAGAAAGAAACCCCTCCTGTTTGAGTCAATCATGGACGGTCAAGATATTCGACATTTGACCGATATCAGGAACATGCGATCCGATCCTCGGGGGTATAAGCGCACCAATGGCGCTTCAGCCATGATTATCAATACTTATGGATGACCGGGGGTTGTGGCTGACCCGAAGGAAGCACAGTTGGGAACGCGGGGCCCACCCGATGAGAAAAAATATCCAAGCCGTTGTTATTTAATGAAAATATCACCAGGAGGCATCAGTTCTGCCCGGTGGCAGGACTTTTGCTATGTATCACTCAGGCGGGGCAGGGTTTACCTGCTGCGAAAGTCTTGCTTGCTATTTTCACCCGTAATGGCTATTTTGGCGGCACGATGATTGAAATGAATCCCGGAACAGCTTTTTCTCCGGTGTACCTGGAAGTTTTCTCCTCTGCCGGTCGCATCCTCGTTGTCCTTCTCGTGGTACTCGCCCAGATATACCTGTTTGCCCGCATCCGCCATGCCGTGCGCTCGTCTCGCCGCTCCGGGCGCTTCCAGTCCCGGGCCGTCGGCATCGCGGGTACGGCGATCGTGCTTCTCTCGGCTCTCGGCGGGTTTGTCCTGGCCAGACCCATCCCCTGGGTCGATCCTCCCGCCTTCGTTCAAATCCTTTTCTTCTATCTGCCGGCCGTGTGGATTGTCGGGTCGCTTTGCTCGGTCCTGATTCTCCTGTTTTTCCGCGGAGCGGGCCATGTCGGGCGAAAAACGGCCCGGATCCGGCACGAACTGACGGGGCTGTCCGCTGGTCCCGGCGTGGACACAGGCCGCCGCCGTTTTCTGCAGACCGGGGTGGGCGCGCTTGCCGCGGCTCCGTTTGTCCTTTCCGGTTATGGCGCGGCTTACGCCGGCAGAAAGTGGGAGGTTAAGGAACTCGCTCTGCCCTTCGGACGGTCCCTGCGCGTGGTCCAGCTCACCGATATCCATGCGGGCCTGTTCATGACACGGCATGACCTGAAGCGTTATGCCGACCAGGTGATTGCGCTGCGGCCGGACCTCTTCGTTCTCACGGGCGATTACATCACGAACACCATCGCGTTTCTCCCGGAGTGTCTGGAGCAGATGGCCCGGATCGAAGCCCGGTACGGGACCTTCGCCACGCTGGGCAACCATGACCACTGGTACGCGAAACCGGCCGATACGGCGGCGCTCTTTCGACAGTATCGGATCCCGCTTTTACGCAATGCGCATCGGGTCATCGAGACCGCCGAGGGACCTTTCGCTGTTGCCGGAATCGACGATCTTTATGCCGGGCAACCCGATCTGAACGCCGCGCTCCACGGTCTTGCACCCGATATCCCCGCGATCCTGCTGTCGCACCGCCCGGAGATCTTTCCCGAGGCCGCCGGCCGGAATATTGCGCTGACCCTGGCCGGACATTATCATGGCGGGCAGATCAAGTTGAACCTGCCCAAACGCGCGATCAGCTTCGCCCACTTCCGGACGTCCTACCCGCAGGGGCTCTACCGGCTAGATGACTCATCACTGTACGTCAGCAGCGGGATCGGCACATCGCTCACCCCGATCCGGCTCAACGCGCCGCCGGAGGTGACCCTGCTTCACCTCTCGTGAACGTCGAATCAGCACGGAAGAAAAGCCCGCCCCCGGCGGGTTTTTATATGGGCCATGACGTCGGGATGCTGTCGAAGGGCAGAGTGGTATGCCTGGACAGCGTGGCGAAAAAACTTGCCGTGAGCATGCTTTTGATCGAGAATGAAAGAAACCGCAGCCTGGGTGGCGGGGATCGGAGCTGTGCTTATGGGGGAGATACCGAAAACCTCGATCGCGATATCGAGGCAGATCGGCAGCGGCGGAACCTATATCGGTTACTTGGCGGCCAGGAGGCTCGGGTTCCAATACGTGGACCGGGTGATCCTGCGCGAGGCGGCACGGCAACTTGAAATCGATGTCGGGGTCCTGGAAAGCCTGGATCAACGCTCGTCGGGCCTGGTCGAGAACCTGATCCGGGCCTTCACGTTCGGCACACCCGATGCGCGCAATGCACCGTTGCGCAAACCGATTTACGAAAAGGACCTTTTCGCCGTAGAGTGCCGGATCATGAACGAGATTGCCGAACGATACGATGCCGTCATCGTGGGGCGGGCAGGGTTTTATGCCTTACGGAAACGGCCGCGGGTGATCCGGGTCTTTGTCCATGCCCCGCTGGAATTCAGGGTCCAGCGCATCATGAGGGTGCACGCTCTGACGGACCGGGAGGCGCGAGGGCTCGTCGAGGAGACGGACCGAAGACGGGCGAAGTTCATCAAAGACATGACCGGGACTGACTGGTACGATGCGCGGAATTATCACCTCTGCATCGATGCCGGCGTTATTGACTTTGACACGGGCGTTGCCATGATTGCCGGGCTTGCCGGCAGGATTGGGAAGGGGGAAAAGCCCTAGAGGCAGTCCCCCAAGAGGCCATCTGCTGCCTCTAAAGACCCCTTCCTTGATTTCCCTCTCCTGTTACTCCACTTTCTTCCATGTCTTGTCCGGGTTGAACAGCGTCATGGACGCTGCGATCAGCGACGTGGTTCTCCCCAGGTCCTTTCTGTAGGCCACCCCCTCGTGACTCATGATGAAGCTGTTGACCCCCGAGGAACCGTAAGCGGCGGGATAAGCCAGGAGGGCAAAGCCGCCGATCATCTTCCCGTTGACGATGTATTCGTAGGCGCCCCCGGCCGCATCCGCCCCCTGGGCCTTGATGATCTTGTACAGGTAGCCATGGAAGGGTGTCCGCATACCGATCGCCTGCCCGTATCCTTCCGCCCGGGCCCGTGCAACCAGCGGGCCGAGCGGGCTCGGGGTCTCTCCCTGCGCCGCCTCCCAGTACAGGCCGTCTCTGGCGCCGGCTGTGCTTTCGAGCTTCTGCGCGTACTCGGGCTGCCCCGTGCGGTCGCGCATCTGGTCGGCAAAGTCCCGCTGCGCATCGACAATGGCCAGGCATACCTGGATGGCGCTCAGCTCGTTTTCCCCGATCTCGCGGCTGAGGATCTCGTCCCGGCCGGCCCGTGTGTCGAAGCGCCACTCATTGCCCGTTTTCACGACCGGGATGGGGAAGGGCCAATCGTCGTTTCCGATGTAAAGGGTGACTTTTCCGCCAGCGCCCTTCTCGAGCCGATTCCTCTCGCCATAGGCCTTCACGAACTGTTCGCGTCGTTGCCGATCCTCGATTTCGTCCCCTGACGAAACGAGGGGCCTGCTGCCGGGCCCGAACAGGGCCATGAGCTCCTCCGTGTTGTTCTCACGGGTGGCTTTTACGAGTGCCGCCGCGGCTGCCTCCGGGGACTGGAAGGTCTTCTGCTTCGCATCGGCCGCGTGAGCCCCCTCCCTGACACCCGGCACGATCAGGGCGAGGGTGACCGCCCAGGTCAGAAGAAGGCGCCACGGGAATGAAGGGTCTGATCGCAACGCGAATCGAATCATCGGATATTCTCCATATCAGGCTGCCCGGTTCAACGGTGACCGCCCCGCATGCCGCCGCCACCAAAACCGCCGCCGGCAGCACCTCTTCCGGAGCCGCCACTTGCCCCGCCGCGGATGGCATCACCGACCGTTCCGCCGCTGGATCTCGCAGCATTCAGGCTTTCCCGGCCCCAGCTGCTCTGCCGCTGGACCTCGCTGCCGCGGCCGATGCCGTCGAATACCTGGCCGGACCGGCTTTGCCCGCTCGTGGAGCGCTGCACCGCACCGCCCTGGGCCTGGCGACCCGCGGCCGAAGGGGCCGTGGCGACATCGGGCCTGGCCGAGGTCCTGCCCGTCCGGCTCGCAACTGAATCGGGTCTCCCCGTTCTGTTCGCTGCACTAGTGGATCTGCCCGCCGCAGTAGATGCTCCGGTCGTCGTGCCGGCCCTGGCACCCCGCTCGATCCAGTTGCCTTCATAGCCGCGGAAATTCCGTCTGCTTTCCACGGCTGCACGGTTTGCCTGCTGGCCGAAGCGCTCCCGGGTGGCCTGGTCCCGGTAGGCGACCCCTCCCCGATGGGCGGGGTCATGCGTCCAGGCTTGCGTTGCGAAGCCCCTGCCGGCAGCCCCGCCGGTGGCCGCAACGTTGCTGCTTCCAGCGGCGAAGCCCCTGCCGACGGCCCCGCCATAACCGCCGTGAGCATAGTAATTCCGGTTCACATAGAATGCGTGGTTGTGCCAGCCCCAGTACCCCCAGCTGCCCCAGTAGGCCCCCACGAAG
>Ga0335084_10004008_pt1 | contig 14503 bp, 14 predicted proteins | sample Lox_Sample_44_FD_206721 | JGI IMG/M metagenome (GOLD analysis project Ga0335084, IMG submission 206721) | Soil microbial communities from Loxahatchee National Wildlife Refuge, Florida, United States - Lox_Sample_4.4 | ecosystem: Environmental > Terrestrial > Soil > Wetlands | place: USA...
AGGGAGCGCGACATCGCCGCCCAGAAAGCGGCCGAGTCAGGCAAGCCGGCCAACATCGTGGACAAGATGGTGGAAGGTAGCGTGCAGAAATTTCTCAAAGAAGTGGCGCTGCTCGGGCAACCCTTCGTCAAGGATGACAAACGCAGCGTGGAGCAACTGCTCAAGGCTGCCGGTGCGCAAATCGCGAGCTTCGTGTTGTACGTGGTGGGCGAAGGCATCGAGAAAAAACACAGCGACTTCGCTGCTGAAGTCGCCGCTCAGGCCGGCGCCGCGAAGCAGCACGACAAGGACAAACAGCTGCTTTGACCCAGGAACGACGAGGCGATGGCGCAGGCTGGCCGAGGGCCCTGACCGCCCGGCACGAAGATGGAACTCAAACCAGCGTATAAGCGCGTCCTGCTCAAGCTGTCGGGAGAGGCGCTCATGGGCGAGGACGCCTATGGGATCAACCGCGCGACGCTGGAGCGCATTGTGGCCGAGGTGGCCGAAGTCGTGGGCATGGGCGTAGAAGTGGGCATCGTAATCGGCGGTGGTAACATCTTCCGCGGGGTCGCTTTGGGCGCAGCCGGCATGGACCGCGCGACGGCCGATTACATGGGGATGCTAGCCACGGTGATGAATGCGCTCGCGTTGCAGGACGCGATGCGCCGGATCGGACTGGCCAGCCGCGTGCAATCGGCGCTCAACATCGAGCAGGTGGCCGAGCCCTATATCCGGGGTAAAGCGATACGCTACCTGGAAGAGGGCAAAGTCGTCATCTTCGGGGCCGGCACCGGCAATCCCTTTTTCACCACCGACACGGCGGCAGCGCTACGCGGCATGGAGATGAATGTCGATATCGTGCTGAAGGCAACCAAGGTGGACGGGGTGTACACCGACGACCCCAACACCAAGCCCGACGCGCAGCGCTACAAGCGGCTGACCTTTGACGAGGCGATCGTCAAGAACCTGAAGGTCATGGATGCCACTGCGCTGACCTTGTGCCGGGACCAGAAGCTGCCGGTGAGCGTGTTCAGCATCGTCAAGGCCGGTGCGCTCAAGCGCGTGGTCCTGGGCGAAGATGAAGGCACGCTGGTTCACAATTGATGGCGAAGGAGTGCGAGTATGATCGCAGACGTCAAGAAATCAGCCGAGCAGAAGATGCAGAAGACGCTCGAGGCGCTCAAGGTCGACCTGGGGAAGGTGCGCACTGGCCGAGCGCACACCGGCCTGCTGGACCATATTACGGTGGACTACTACGGCACGCCTACGCCGCTCAAACAGGTGGCCAACTTGACGTTGCCTGACGCGCGCACCATCGCCGTCACCCCCTACGAGAAGCGCCTGGCGCCGGTGATCGAGAAAGCCATCCGCGACTCGGACCTGGGGCTCAATCCGTCCAGCGTAGGAGAAGTGGTCCGCGTGCCGATGCCGGCGCTGACCGAAGAGCGGCGCAAGGAGTTGATCAAGGTGGTGAAGCACGAAGCGGAGAGCGCCAAGGTGGCGGTGCGCAACGTCCGCCGTGACGCCAACACGCATCTCAAGGAGCTGGTGAAAGACAAGAAGATTTCCGAAGACGAAGAACGCCGCGCCCAGGATGACGTTCAGAAACTTACCGACCGCTACATCGCCGAAATCGACAAGGTGCTGCACGCGAAGGAAGCGGACTTGATGGCGGTGTGATTCGCCTCGTCACCCGTGTCGCCCTTCGTCAGTTCCACCATCGACATCCCTGCGGCCCGCGACGTGCCGCGTCACATCGCCATCATCATGGACGGGAACGGCCGCTGGGCGCGGCGCCGGCATCTGCCGCGGGTAGCCGGGCACCGACGCGGTGTCGAGACCGTGCGCAACATGGTCCGCTGCTGCATCCAGTCCGGCGTCGAGTACCTTACGTTGTTCGCGTTCAGCAGCGAGAACTGGCGCCGGCCGCCCGAGGAGGTGTCGTTCCTCATGCAATTGTTCATCCGCGCGCTGGACAGCGAGGTGAGCAAGCTGCACGAGAACGGCATCCGGCTGCGCGTGGTCGGTGATCTGTCCAGCTTCGAGCCACGCCTGGTCGCGCTGATCCGCCAGGCCGAGGAGCTGACGGCGGGCAACAATCGGCTGACGCTGACCATTGCCGCCAACTACGGCGGGCGCTGGGACATTATGCAGGCGGTGAATCGCATGCTAAAGGATCATCCTGGTCGCAGCGTTGGGTTCAACGAGGCCCATCTCATCCCCTATCTCGCGCTGAGCTTTGCGCCCGAGCCCGACCTATTCATCCGCACCGGGGGTGAGCAGCGCGTGAGCAACTTTTGCCTGTGGCAACTGGCGTACACCGAACTGTACTTCACCGGCACGCTGTGGCCCGACTTTGATATGGAGGCCTTCGACGCCGCTCTGAACTCCTATCAGCAGCGCGAGCGGCGCTTCGGCCGTACCAGTGAGCAGCTGGGCCAGCACAAGCAGGCGCCAGCGCAGCCGCAGCCAGCCGAGCCGCGCTAAACCTCGTTTTCGTTGCATGCTTCTCCAGCGCGTCCTCACGGTGGCGGTGGTACTGCCGCTGTTTTTGACAGCGCTGCTTCTGCTCCCCAATCTGTACTGGGGCCTGATGCTGACTGGAATCGTGCTCCTCGCGGGCCGTGAGTGGGGCCGGCTCGCGGGGTACTCGGATGCCGGTGGAGCGCTGTTCTGCACTGTGTTGGCACTGAGCTGTGGAGCTATTCTTTGGTGGGAACAAGGGTCAGGTGGGGCGCGGATGTTCATCCAGATCCCTGCCGGGAAGCTGGTATACGGCGCAGCGGCGGCGTTTTGGCTGGCCATTGCGCCTGCTTGCCTACTGTGCGGATGGAGGCTGCGCGGCGCGTTGCTGCTGGCGGCGGTCGGTTGGATTGTGCTGATTCCGTTTTGGCATGCGCTGGTTTGCCTGCAGCCCACGCCAGTTCGTTTGCTGCTCGCACTGAGCGTGGTATGGGTGGCGGACACCGCCGCCTATTTCGTAGGGCGGCGATTCGGGCGCCGCAAGCTCGCCCCGACCATCAGCCCGGGGAAGACCTGGGAAGGGGCGGCGGGTGCGTTAGCCGCCGTCGCGATCTACTGGATCGCGCTCTGGGCGCTGTTGCCAGGGCATACTGCCCACCTCGCTACCGGGCTCGCGTGGGTCGCGTTGACAACCCTGCTCGGAATCGAAGGCGATCTGTTCGAGTCTTGGATGAAACGGCTGGCGGGGGTGAAGGACAGCGGGTCGATACTGCCTGGGCACGGAGGGGTGCTGGATCGAGTGGACAGCCTGACGGCCACGCTTCCGCTGGCCGCCCTATACTTCGCGTATCCTTTCAGCGGCATCTGATGAGAGTCCTGATGCGGTGATCTCAACTTCGCGGTGCGGCGTCGACGAAGTTCCACGGCGCTTGGCTATTCTCGGTGCTACTGGCTCGGTCGGCGTCAATACGCTGGATGTGGTGGCGCGCCATCCTGAACGCTTTGAGGTGGTGGCGCTCACCGCCAACACACAGGCCGAGCGGCTGCTGGCCCAATGCCGGAGGTTCGCGCCTCGCTACGCTGCGGTGGCCGAACCGAGCGCGGCGCATGCGCTCGAGCAGCAGTTGCGCGCGGAGGGCTTGGCGACGCGGGTGCTGGCAGGCCCCGAAGGCCTGGTGCAGGTGGCCACGCTGCCGGACGTCGACACGGTCATGGCGGCGATCGTCGGTGCGGCGGGGTTGCCCGCCACTCTGGCGGCCGCGCGCGCGGGCAGACGCGTGTTGCTTGCCAACAAGGAGGCGCTGGTCATGGCTGGACGACTGTTCCGCGATGCGCTGCGCAGCAGCGGCGCGCAGCTGCTGCCCATCGACAGCGAGCATAACGCGGTCTTGCAGTGCCTTCCCGCGGGGTTCGACGGCGACCTAGAGAGCGCGGGCGTGCGGCGCATCCTGCTCACGGCTTCTGGAGGCCCGTTCCTGCGCACGCCGCTCGAAGGCTTGGCGGGAGTCACGCCGGAGCAGGCGTGCGCCCACCCCAACTGGGTCATGGGTCGGAAGATCTCGGTGGACTCGGCTACGATGATGAACAAGGGCCTGGAGCTGATCGAAGCGTGCTTCCTGTTCAATGCACGCCCTGCGCAGATCGAGGTGGTGATCCATCCGCAGAGCGTGGTCCACTCGATGGTGGAGTACGTCGACGGATCGGTGTTGGCGCAACTCGGGAACCCGGACATGCGTACGCCCATCGCACATGCGCTCGGGTTTCCTCATCGCATCGAGTCGGGCGCTCAGCGATTGAACTTTTCCGCGGTCGGGACGCTCAACTTCGAGGCACCTGACCTGGCGCGCTTCCCCTGCTTGCGGCTGGCTTACGCAGCGCTCGAGATGGGCGAGAGCGGTCCCGTCACGCTCAGCGCCGCGAACGAGGTTGCGGTGGAACGGTTCCTGCGACGGGAGCTCAGCTTCGATCGCATCCCGACAGTGATCGAAGAAGTTCTGACGCGCACAGCCGCGGGCGTACTGGGCGATCTGGCGCACGTGCTGGAGGTCGACCGTGAAGCTCGGGCCCTGGCTCGCGAGGCCCCGGCCACGCACGGGGCAGGGCGCGCCGTTCGGCTGCACGGCTAGGAACCAGGGAGATCTATCGCATGCACCTGCTCATCACTTTGATCGCGTTCGCAGTGGCGCTCGGCACGCTCATCATCGTGCACGAGTTTGGCCACTATCTTGTAGCGCGCTGGTGCGGAGTGAAGGTGCTGCGGTTCTCGGTCGGTTTCGGCCACGCGCTTGTGTCGCGCCGCCTGGGTCGTGACCGCACGGAGTGGGTCCTGGCGGCGTTTCCGCTCGGTGGCTACGTGAAGATGCTGGACGAGCGCGAGGGCGAGGTCGCGATCCACGAGCGCGGCCGCGCTTTCAATCGCCAGCCGGTGCACAAGCGCTTCGCGATCGTGCTAGCTGGCCCCCTTGCGAATTTTCTGCTCGCCGTCGTGGTGTACTGGTGGCTATTTATGCACGGCGTACCCGGCTCGCGGCCATTGGTCGATGTTCCTACGCCGGGGACTCCGGCGGCGGCCGCGGGCTTTCACGGTGGCGAGACGATCGTCAAGATCGCGGGCCAGCCTGTGCGTACCTGGGAAGAGGTGCGACTCGCGTTGCTCAAGCTGGCGGTGGCAAGGCGTAACGTGGAAATCGAAGTGCGACCCGATGACGGCGCACTGCAGGTGCATCACCTCGACCTTTCCGGCCTGGGGCCAGATCGGGTCACCAGTGACTTTCTCGATGTGGTTGGATTGCAGCCGCACAAGGGCGGGCTCAAGCCGGTGATCGAAACCGTGATTCCGCGGAGCGCGGCCGAGCGCGCCGGGATCCAGGCGGGCGACCGCGTCCTGGCCATAAACGGCGCACCGATCACAAGCTGGGATGAGCTGGTGAAAGCGATCCGTGCCAGCCCAGGCATCGCGCTTGAGCTCACCATCAGACGCAACTCCGGTGAGCGGCTCACCTTGCGCGTAACGCCCGATGTGGCTCAGGAGAACAGCGCAGCCGTAGGCAGGATCGGCGTGGGCCCCTTCATTGATGTTCGTTATCCGCCCGGTACGGCCCTGTGGCAGGGTGCCAAGAAGACCTGGGACATGTCGCTATTCACCCTGGAGATGCTGGGGCGCATGGTCATCGGCGAGGTGTCGCTCAAGAATCTGAGCGGGCCGATCACGATCGCCGATTACGCTGGTCAGAGTGCGTTGATGGGCTGGATGGCGTACGTCAGCTTCATCGCGCTGATCAGCATCAGCCTGGGCGTGCTCAACCTGCTTCCCGTTCCGGTATTGGACGGTGGGCACTTGATGTATTATGTGGCTGAAATGGTTCGCGGAAAACCAGTTTCGGACCGTGCGCTGGAGATCGGTCAGCGCATCGGGATGGTGGTCCTTTTCTCTTTGATGGCATTCGCGATCTATAACGACATCTATCGCCTGGTAGGCGGGTAGCGGATGAAGCTATCGGGCTGGCTTCTCCTCCTATCGAGCCTCTACTCACTCTCCGCATCAGCCTTCGATCCCTTCCAGGTAAAGGACATCCGCGTCGAAGGCATCCAGCGCACCGAGCCTGGAACCATCTTCAGCTACCTGCCGATCAAAGTCGGCGACACCCTGACGGAAGACAAAGCCGCCGAGGCCATCAAGTCTCTTTATGCCACCGGTTTCTTCAAAGATGTGCGTCTCGAGGCCGATGGCGACGTGCTGGTGGTCGCGGTAGTCGAGCGGCCGGCCATCGCCGAGATCACCTTTGTTGGGCAAAAGGAGTTCGACAAGGACAAGCTGCGCGACGCGCTCAAGCAGATTGGGTTGGCCCAGGGCCGCATCTTCGACCGCAGCTTGCTGGAAAAGGCCGAGCAGGAACTCAAGACTCAGTATCTGTCGCGCGGCAGGTATGCGCTGGAGATCACCACCACGGTTACGCCGCTGGAACGCAACCGCGTGGCCATCAACTTCAACATCGCCGAAGGGGAGGTGGCCAAGATCCGGCAGATCAACGTCGTCGGCAACAAAGCCTTCAGCGAAGGCGATCTGCTCGATCTGTTCGTGCTGACTACGCCGGGACTGCTCACGTGGTACAGCAAGAACGACCAGTATTCCAAGCAGAAGCTGGAGGGGGACTTGGAGACGCTGCGCTCGTTCTATCTCAACCAGGGCTATCTCGAGTTCACCATCGATTCGACGCAGGTCTCGATCGCGCCGGACAAGAAGGACATCTACATCACCGTGAACGTCACAGAGGGCGAGAAGTTCACGGTTTCCGACATCAGGCTCGCGGGCGACCTGCTGGTGCCCGAGGCCGAGCTGCGCAAGCTGATTAAGCTCAAGCAGGGCCAGCTGTTTTCGCGCGAGAAGCTCACCGAGTCTACCAAGCTCATCGTCGATCGGCTGGGTAACGAGGGTTACGCGTTTGCCAATGTCAACCCGGTGCCCGACATCGATCGGGAGAAAAAGCAGGTCGTCTTTACTCTGTATGTGGACCCCGGGCGCCGGGTATACGTGCGGCGCATCAACATCTCGGGCAACACCACCACCCGTGATGAAGTGATCCGGCGCGAAATGCGCCAGCTCGAGGGCGGCTGGTATTCGGGGGACAAGCTGAAACGCTCCAAGCAGCGCATCGACAAGCTCGGATATTTTTCCGAGGTCAGCGTCGACACGGTCAACGTTCCGGGCGCGCCCGACGAAGTCGACGTGGAAGTCAAAGTCGTGGAACGCCCGACCGGCAACCTGCTGTTCGGCATCGGCTACTCGACGGCGGAAAAGGTCATCTTGTCGGCCTCCATCTCGCAGTCGAACCTGTTCGGCTCGGGCAATGCGCTGGCGCTGCAGGTGAACAGCGGGAGCGTCAACAAAGTCTATGCCCTGTCGTTCACCAACCCCTACTTTACCGACGACGGCGTGAGCCTCGGAGCCGATATCTACCAGCGCAACATCGACGCGGCCAACCTGAACAACGTGACGCCCTACAAGACCTCGACACTGGGGGCAGGCGCGCGCCTCGGAGTCCCCGTCACCGAGTACGACACGATCAACTATGGGCTTGCGGTGGAACGAACCAACGTCGAAACGTTCACGGGTAGCCCGCAGCAGTATATCGACTTCGTGAACACATTCGGGAACGTGAACACCGCCCTCATCGGGACGGCCGGATGGTCGCGCGACGGCCGGGACAGCGCGATCTATACCACCAGTGGATTGCTCCAGCGCTTGAACTTCGAGCTGGCGATACCCCCCGCGGAACTGCGCTTCTACCGGGCCACCTATAGGGCCGAGTGGTTTCTTCCGGTGGGGCGCGAAAACGTGCTGCAACTCACGGGCTCGATCGGATACGCCGCCGGCTACGACGGTCTGCCCCTGCCGTTCTACAAGAACTTTTACATGGGCGGCATCGGCACGGTGCGTGGCTTCTATACGGCAACCATCGGGCCAAAGGACGCCCAGGGCAATGCTCTGGGGGGGCCGACCATGACCCTGGCAAACGTCGAGTTCTACTTCCCCTTCCCGGGGCTGCAGAAGGACAAATCCGTGCGGCTGTCGGCCTTTGTCGATTCCGGTCAGGTAAGCGATAATTTCGACCTTTCGCAGACACGTGTCTCGGTCGGCCTGGCGCTGAGCTGGTTCTCGCCGGTGGGTCCGATCAAGATCAGTTTCGCCAAGGCGCTCAATCCGCAGCCGACAGATCGTCTACAGGCATTCCAGTTCTCCCTGGGGACTGTGTTCTAGCGTGGACGATGAGGGTGTCCGACGCCTCTGTGGGCATCAGCGCTATAATGATTTAAGGAGACAAAACGTTGAGACGAATTTATTTCCTGCTCGCCGGGGCACTGGTGTCGGCGGCCGCAATCGCACAGAGCAACGAGCTCAAGATCGGTTTCGTGAGCACCGAGCGGTTGTTCCGCGAGGCCGCGCCAGCGGTGCGCGCGCTGAAAAAGCTCGAGAAGGAGTTTCAGCCGCGCGACCAGGAACTGCAAAAGCTCACCAAGCAGGCCAAGGACTTGCAGACCCAGCTGGAGAAGGAAGGCATGACGATGGCGGAGAGCGATCGCCGCAACAAGGAGGCAGACCTCGCGCGGATGAACCGCGATCTCCAGCGCCTGCAACGCGAGTTTCGCGAGGATCTCAACCTGCGCAAGAACGAGGAATTGGGTCAGGTGTTGGAGCGCGCGAACAAAGTGATCCAGGAGATCGCGGAAAAGGAGAAGTACGACCTGATCCTTCAGGAAGCGGTCTACCGCAGCCCGCGCATCGACATCACGGACAAGGTGCTGAAGGCGTTGACGGACAAATAGAGCCGCCAGCGTTGGCGGCCCCGTGTTGGTGGTCGCATGTTTGGGCCGGCCTGGTGCGGCGCGCGCGTGCGGCGCTGCATTTGCGGAATCAGCAGGGAGCATCGCCCCGTTGAACAACCCGGACCGGCATGTATACCGGCTCGCCGAGATCGTCCACCGCTTCGGCGGCGAGGTGCGCGGGGAAGCCGATGTGCAAATTACCCAGGTCGCCACGCTGGAGACGGCCGGCCCGGGCCACATCTCGTTCTTCGCCAACAGCCGCTACCGCAACCAGCTCGAGCAGACGCGCGCGGATGCAGTGATCCTCTCGGCGGAAGCCGCCGACTTGACCCAGCGCCCCCGGATCGTCTGCAAGGATCCGTACGCCTATTTCGCGCGAGTGTCGGCGTTGCTCAATCCGCCCGTGGCGGTCGTGCCGGGAATCCACGCGTTCGCCGCGATCCACCCTTCCGCGCGCGTAGCCTCCAGCGCGTCGATCGGGCCATTCGTATCGATCGGTGCCGGTGCGCAAGTCGGCGAAGGCACTCTGGTGGGGGCGGGATGCACGCTCGGCGACAACGTTCGCGTTGGGCGCGACTGCCGTCTGTATGCCAGCGTCAGCGTCTACCACGATTGCGTGATCGGCGAGCGTGTTATTCTCCATTCGGGCGTCATCATCGGCGCGGACGGGTTCGGCCTGGCCTGGGAGGGCGGGCGCTGGAATAAGATCCCGCAGATCGGACGCGTGCTCTTGGGTGACGATGTCGAGGTCGGAGCCAACACCACGATCGACCGTGGGGCTCTCGCTGACACGGTGATCGAAGAGGGGGTGAAGCTGGACAACCAGATCCAGATCGGCCACAACTGCAGGATCGGGGCGCATACCGCGATCGCTGGATGCGTGGGCATCGCGGGCAGCACGCGCATCGGGCGATATTGCCGCATCGGCGGCAGTGCCATGATTGGCGGGCATCTGGAGATCGCCGATAACGTCGAGATTTCCGCTGCCACGGGAGTGCCGAAGTCCATCCCCAAAGCGGGCACCTACACCTCCTTGTTCCCGATCTCGCAGCACCGGGACTGGTTGCGCAACGCCTCTCACATCCGCCACCTCGATGCGCTGGCGCGGAGGCTGCGCGACGCGGAGGCTCGTCTGGCCGAATTGGAAGGAAAGAAGAATGAATAAGATGGAGATCAGGGAGATCCTGAACTACTTGCCTCACAGGTTCCCGTTCCTGCTGATCGACCGGGTGCTGTCCTGTGAGCCGGGAAGAAACATCGTGGCGATCAAGAACGTGGCCGTCAACGAACCCTACTTCCAGGGGCATTTCCCAGGCAACCCCGTCATGCCCGGCGTGATGATCGTGGAGTCGCTGGCGCAGGCTGCCGGCGTGCTCTCCTTCTTGAGCCAGAAGCGTGACAGCACGCAAAACCTCCTGTACTACTTCGTCGGTATCGACCGGGCGCGCTTCAAGAAGCTGGTGATCCCCGGCGATCAGCTGAAGCTCAGCGTCACCTTGCTGCGCCAGGTGCGCGGCATCGCCAAGTTCGGGGCTATTGCCACGGTAGAGGACGCGGTGGTCACAGAAGCCGAGCTGCTGTGCACCATCAAGGAAGAATGATCCGCGTCGTATGATTCATCCCACCGCGATTGTGCATCCGGGTGCCAAGCTGGCGCCGGATGTGGCGGTCGGCGCCTACGCCGTGATCGGCGAGCATGTGGAGATCGGGTCTGGTACGCACGTGGGCCCACATGCGGTGATTACCGGCCATACCCGTATCGGGCGCGCCAACCGCATTTTCCAGTTCGTTTCGCTCGGCGAGATTCCACAGGACAAGAAGTACGGCGGTGAGCCCACTCGACTCGAGATCGGTGATCACAACACCATCCGCGAGTTCTGCACTTTCAACACCGGCACGGTACAGGACGTGGGCGTTACCCGCGTGGGGGATCACAATTGGATCATGGCGTACGTGCATCTGGCGCACGACTGCCAAGTCGGCAGCCACACCGTGTTTGCCAACTCGGCAGCCCTCGCCGGCCACGTTGTCATCCACGACCACGCCATCTTAGGCGGCGGCGCGATGGTGCATCAGTTCTGCCGGATCGGGTCGAGTGCTTTCGTAGCCGGCGGCTCGATTGTGCTGCGCGATGTTCCGCCCTACGTGATGGCGAGCGGGAGCACCTCGGCGGAGCCGCACGGCATCAACAGCGAGGGTCTGAAGCGGCGCGGGTTCAGCCCTAATGCCATCGAGAACATCCGCAGAGCCTACAAGTCGTTGTACCGCTCCGGCCTGGGCTACGAGGAAGCCAAGCAGGCTATCGCGGAGCAGGCGCGCGAGACGCCTGAACTCGTGGTGATGGTGGAGTTTCTGACCTCGAGCACGCGCGGGGTCATCCGGTGACGGCGCCCGATAGCGCGTTGATCAAGTCTCGGGCCTGGCGCATCGCGCTCGTGGCCGGCGAGGCTTCGGGCGACCTGCTCGGGTCTCATCTGATCGAGTCGCTGAAGCAGCGTCTGCCCGCTGCCCGGTTCTTCGGCATCGGCGGCCCGAAGATGGAGGCGGCCGGCCTGGTGCCCTGGTATCCGGCGGAGTCGTTGGCGGTCATCGGATTGGTCGAGGTGCTGCGACGGCTGCCATCGATCTGGCGCATCCGCAACGAGCTGCGACGTCGCCTCGTCGCCGATCCCCCAGATCTGTTCATCGGCGTCGACGCGCCTGATTTCAATCTCGGTCTGGAGCGTGCCCTGAGGGCGCGCGGCATCACCGCAGTGCACTACGTGAGTCCGTCGGTGTGGGCCTGGCGCCGCGAGCGCGTTCACAAGATGAGGCGGGCCTGCGCGAAAGTGCTGTGTCTATTTCCCTTCGAGCCGGAGATTTACACACAGGCCGACGTCCCCGCCAGCTATGTCGGCCATCCCTTGGCGGACATCCTGCCAGACAGGCCGGATCGTGCCGCGGCGCGCGAGCAGTTCCGCCTGCCCGCGGGCCGCAGCGTAATTGCGCTGCTGCCGGGAAGCCGGCGCAGCGAGCTGAAACACATGGCGGATCTGTTCGTGCAGACCGCCAAGCTCATCCATCGGCAGCTGAGGAATGCGCAGTTCTTAGTGCCGCTGCTGAGCCGTGAGACACGCCGTGAGTTCGAGGACGCGCTTTACCGCAATCAGGCCGACGATCTGCCGCTGACTATCCTCTTCGGCCACGCGCACCTGGCCATGACCGCATCCGACGGCGTGCTGCTCGCGTCCGGCACGGCGGCGCTGGAGGCCGCGCTGCTCAAACGCCCGATGGTCGTCACCTACAGGGGGCCGCGGCTGAGCTACGCGATCGCGCGCTCCAAAGTCTATCTGCCGTATGTGTCGTTGCCTAACGTGCTGGCCGGTCGCTTTGTCGTGCCGGAGATCTTCCAGGACGAGGCGACGCCGGAAGTGCTGGCTCAGGCGCTGGTAAACCAGATCGGCGACAAGGAGGTCAGGCTGCGGCAGGAGCGCGTGTTCCAGGAGATCCATGACCGTCTGCGTCAGAACTCCGGTGAGCGGGTTGTAGAGGCGCTGTTACCGCTTCTGATGGAGGCCTCGCCCTCAGCCGCCCGCCCGGGGATCGCACCGGTGCCCGAAGCCGGGAGATGACGGGCCAGCGCTACCCGCTCGTTTGCGGGGTCGACGAAGCAGGCCGCGGGCCGTTGGCAGGACCCGTATTCGCCGCTTGTGTCATCCTCGATGCGGCGCGGCCGATCCGCGGCCTGACCGACTCGAAGCAGCTGCTGCCCGAGCGTCGTGAGGAGCTTGCGCTGCGCATCCGGGAGCGCGCCCTGGCGTGCGCCGTTGCCAGCGCCTCGGTCGAGGAGATCGACCGCATGAACATATTGCAAGCGACGCTAGAGGCCATGCGACGCGCCGTCGAATCCTTGGGCCTAGCGCCAAGTGAAGTGGTGATCGACGGCAATCGGTGTCCAGCGCTGCAGTTTCCGACGCGCGCTGTCGTCGGCGGCGATGCCACGGTGCGCGTTATCTCGGCCGCCTCGATCCTCGCCAAGACGGCACGCGACGCGCTCATGCTGGAGCTGCACGCAGCATGCCCCGAGTATGGCTTTGACCGGCACAAGGGCTATGCGACCCCCCAGCACCTCGAAGCGCTTCGGCTGCACGGCGTGTCGCAATTCCACCGGCGCAGCTTCGCCCCGGTGCGTGCCGTGATGCTGCAGATGCCGTTGTTTTAGGGAAGGTCTGATCAGACCTTCCCTAGTAGATATGCCGAGCGAGATTGGCCTGGCGCAATATCGTGCTCGCCAGCTCCTCGATTGAGCGGTGCGTGGTGTCCAGGTAGGGAATGTTCTCGTTGCGCAGAAGCGCTTCGGCCTCGCGCACCTCGGATACGCAGTTGGCGAGGCTGGCGTACTTGCTGCCCGGCCGCCGCTCGCTCCGGATCTGGTGCAGGCGGTCGGGCACGATGGTCAGCCCGAACAGCTTGGCGCGCCAGGGCCTGAGCTGGCCCGGGAGGCGCATGTTGCCGAAGTCCTCCGGGATCAGCGGGTAGTTGGCGGCGCGGATACCATACTGCAAGGCGAGGTACAGACAGGTGGGCGTCTTGCCGCATCGGGACACCCCGACCAGGATCACGTCGGAGTTGTTGAGCTCTTTGGTCGCCTGGCCGTCGTCGTAGGCCAGAGCGAAGTTCACCGCGTCGATGCGTCGGAAGTAGCTGGAGTTGATTGCGCTATGCGAGCGGCCGACGGCATGTGACGAGCGCATTCCCAGTTCCTGCTCCAGCGGCGCGATGAAAATCTGAAAGCAGTCCAGCACCAGACCTTCAGCCTTCGCCAGCACCGCGCTGACCTCTGCGTCTACCAGGGTGCTGACCACGATCGGACGGGTGCCGTCGCGCGCGGCCGCGTCGTTGATCTCTTTCACGGCTTCCTCCGCTTTCGCTGGAGTGTCGACGAACGGGAGAGTGGTTTCCGTGAACTCGACCTGCTCGAACTGCGTGAGCAAGCTATGCCCCAGCATCTCTGCGGTGACGCCGGTGCGGTCGGAGACGAAGAAGGCGCTGCGTTTCGAGCTCATGGGCAAGCTGCCGCGGGTCTAGGGAAGCTCTGATCTATTCTCGCGATGCGCGTTGCGTCAGGTGCGGATGGATGCAAGGCGCCGCTCCACAGCTAAGGTAGGTACCTTTGCAAGGAGCGCAACACTACAGACGCCGCACCTGGCGCAACCCGATAAATTTTCGTCTCTTTCGAGGGACCGTGGCGCGCACGTGAGAATAGATCAGAGCTTCCCTAGGGTGCAAAGCAAAATCGCCACCGTTAAAATAACATGGTTTGCCCACAGCGACTCACCCGAAATCCCGCAAGGACCCCGATGACCGACGAAGCTTACGTGTTGCCGTTCGACCGTTTGCGCATGCAGGACTTGGCGCATGTGGGAGGCAAGAATGCCTCGCTGGGCGAGATGATCAGCCAGTTGTCGCCGTTAGGCGTGCGAGTGCCCGGCGGTTTTGCCACCACGGCATCGGCCTTCCGCGAGTTTGTCGCCCGCAACGCTCTAGACGGGAAGATCAACGCAATGCTCGACGCCCTCAACGTGGATGACGTGAAAGCCCTGGCCCAGGCCGGCGCGACGATCCGGCGCTGGGTGGTGGAGGCGCAATTTCCCGAGCAGCTTGCGGCGCAAGTGCGCCAGGCCTATGCCGAGCTGTCCAACGGGGCCCCGGAGGTTTCCTTCGCCGTGCGTTCATCGGCCACAGCGGAGGACCT
>Ga0335084_10004010_pt1 | contig 14494 bp, 13 predicted proteins | sample Lox_Sample_44_FD_206721 | JGI IMG/M metagenome (GOLD analysis project Ga0335084, IMG submission 206721) | Soil microbial communities from Loxahatchee National Wildlife Refuge, Florida, United States - Lox_Sample_4.4 | ecosystem: Environmental > Terrestrial > Soil > Wetlands | place: USA...
TGCGCGACGACCCGCGCGCGGATCCGCGGATGATCGCGGCGATGGCGGCGCTCGGACTGGACGTGGCGGGCCCGCCGCCGGCGATCGATGCGACTGCCCCGCTCGAGCAATTGCGGGCGTTTGCGGCGGAGGCCGAGGCCGGATTCGGCGGCGCGTTCGAGGCGCTAATCGCCGCGCTGCCGCCGGTGCGCGGCGTAACGTCGAAAGTCGAGGCAATCCGCGGCGTCGACGGCAATTCGATCGAGCTGTTCGTGCATCGGCCGACCGGTGCGCACGCGGCTCTGCCGGGCGTGTTGCACATCCACGGCGGCGGCATGGTCATCGGCCGTGCCGCCGACGCGCAGTACGTGCGCTGGCGCAACGAGCTTGCCGCGGCCGGCATGGTCGTGGTCGGCGTCGAGTTCCGCAACGGCGCCGGTAGGCTGGGATCGCATCCGTTTCCGGCGGGACTGAACGATTGCGCGAGCGCGTTGCAGTGGGTCACCGACCACAAGGCGCGGCTCGGGATTTCGACGCTGATCGTGTCCGGCGAGTCCGGCGGCGGCAATCTCACGCTCGCGACGACACTGAAGGCGAAGCGCGACGGACGCATCACTCAGATCGACGGCGTCTACGCGCAATGCCCGTACATCTGCGGCATGTATGCGCTGAAGCCGCGCGAACTGAGGTCGCTGTACGAAAACGACGAGTACTTCATCGGTTGTGCGCTGATGGCGATCCTGGTTCGCGTCTACGACCCGACGGGCGCGAACGCGACCAATCCGCTCGCGTGGCCCTATCACGCGAGCGCGTCCGATTTGCGCGGCCTGCCGCCGCACGTGATCTCGGTGAACGAGCTCGACCCGCTGCGCGACGAGGGGCTGGTCTACTTCCGAAAGTTGCTCGACGCCGGCGTCAGCGCCGTGAGCCGCACCGTCAACGGTACCTGCCATGGCGGCGACTGCATCTTCCGCGGTGCGATGCCGGACGTGTACGGCGCGACCATTCGCGACATCAAAGGCTTCGCCGATTCGTTGGGCTGAACCTTTGAACGATCCGACGGAACGCGAGCCGATCGTCGCGTAAGATAGCGGCGAACGATCGAACGGACGATTTCGAATTGCGCGCACGCCATCTGTTGTCGATCGCCGCGTTCCTGACGCTGTCCGCGTTGGCGGCGGGCGCCGCGGTGGTATGGCACTCGCTCGGAACCACTTCGGTGAAGGCAACGCCGCCGGAAGCGAAGCCGCAGGAAGCCGAGATTCGCCTGATGTCGGCGCGCGGACCGTTCACGACCATTCGGCTCGAGGTGTACGACGGCACCGTCACGCTCGACCGCCTCGTCATTACGTACGCGCACGGCTCGACGCAGAGCGTCGATCTGAAGAACGCGAAGTTCGAATCCGGTGCCCTGACGCCCGAGACCGCGTTGATCGGCAACGATCACGTGATCCGCAAAGTGACGTTCTGGTACAGCGCGCCGAAGTTCGCGAACGTGCGTTTGTACGCGCGCTGAGCCAGCTCGATGCGTTCGTACGTTGCGATCGATTCGAGGCGTCCTACGGACCACCGTCCGTTGCTGCGCAGAGCGATGCGGCGAACAGCGTGTTCGCAATCGATCGGCGAGACTTCGCCGCGTACCGTTACAAGCGCGGACATCGCCACTATCGTTTCGAACTGATCGGCTGACGGCGGACTGACGAGGTACGGCGCCTTACGCCAGTAGCGCCTTCAAGAACTTCCCGGTGTGCGACTTCTTGTGTTTCGCCAGTTGCTCCGGCGTACCCGTCGCGATCACCTCGCCGCCGCCGCCGCCGCCCTCCGGGCCGAGGTCGATGATCCAATCGGCCGTCTTGATCACGTCGAGGTTGTGTTCGATGACGACGATCGTATTGCCGTCGTCGCGCAGCCGATGCAATACCTCGAGTAGCTGCTTGATGTCGTGAAAGTGCAGGCCGGTCGTCGGCTCGTCGAGGATGTACAACGTCTTTCCCGTGTCGCGTTTCGACAACTCGCGCGACAACTTCACGCGTTGCGCTTCGCCGCCGGATAACGTCGTCGCGCTCTGGCCGAGCCGGATGTACGACAGGCCGACGTCCACGAGCGTCTGCAGCTTGCGCGCGAGCATCGGCACCGCGTCGAAGAACGCACGCGCGTCCTCGACCGTCATCTCGAGCACTTCGTTGATGTTCTTGTCCTTGTAGCGCACGTCGAGCGTTTCGCGGTTGTAGCGCTTGCTCTTGCAGACGTCGCACGGCACGTAGATGTCGGGCAGGAAGTGCATCTCGACTTTGATCAAGCCGTCGCCTTGGCACGCTTCGCAGCGGCCGCCTTTGACGTTGAAGCTGAAGCGGCCGGGGTCGTAGCCGCGCGAGCGCGCTTCCTGCGTCTGCGCGAACAATTCGCGGATCGGCGTGAAGAGGCCCGTGTACGTCGCGGGATTCGAGCGCGGCGTACGGCCGATCGGGCTCTGGTCGATGTCGACGACTTTGTCGACGAGGTTCAGCCCGTCGATGCCGTCGTGCGCAGCGGCGGTCGGCGTCGTTGCCTTGTTCAACACGCGCGCCGCGACCGGGAACAGCGTGTGATTGATCAGCGTCGACTTGCCGGAGCCCGACACGCCGGTGACGCACGTGAAGAGGCCGAACGGAATCTCGACGTCGAGATTCTTCAGGTTGTTGCCGCGCGCACCGCGCACCCGAATGACCTTGTCGGAGATCATCTTGCGGCGCGCTTTCGGCACGTCGATCTTCTGCTTGCCCGATAGATACTGACCGGTGATGGAGCGCCTCGCCTTGACGATGTCGTCGAGCGAACCCTGCGCGACGATCTCGCCGCCGTGCACACCGGCGCCGGGTCCGATGTCGATGATGTGATCGGCGCGACGGATCGCTTCCTCGTCGTGCTCGACGACGATCACCGTATTGCCGAGGTCGCGCAGGTGCGTCAGCGTGCGCAACAAACGCGCGTTGTCACGTTGGTGCAGGCCGATCGACGGCTCGTCGAGGATGTACATCACGCCGACGAGCCCGGCGCCGATCTGGCTCGCGAGCCGAATGCGCTGCGCTTCGCCGCCGGACAGCGTGTCGGCGCTGCGATTGAGCGTCAAATAGTTGAGGCCGACGTCGACGAGGAACTGCAGCCGCGCGCAGATCTCCTTCAGGATCTTGTCGGCGATCTCGCCGCGACGGCCGCCGAGTTTCAGCTTCGAGAAATAACCGAACGACGTTTCGACCGATTGATCGGTGAGCTGCGGCAGCGTGGTGTCGCCGATGTACACGTTGCGCGACTCTTCCTTCAGCCGCGTGCCGCCGCACGCGGGGCAGTCGCGCACGGTCAGATAGCGCGCGAGGTTCTCGCGCACCATCGTCGAATCGGTTTCCTTGTAACGCCGTTCCATGTTCGGCACGACGCCTTCGAAGCGGTGTTTGCGCTGGATGACGTCGCCGCGGTCGTTGACGTAGCTGAAGTCGATGCGCTCTTGGCCGCTGCCGTACAGAATCGCGTCGCGTTGCTTCTTCTTCAGCGCCGAGAACGGCGCTTCGACGTCGAAGCCGTAGTGTTTGGCGAGCGACGCGAGCATGTGGAAGTAATAGATGTTGCGGCGGTCCCAACCGCGGATCGCGCCTTCGGCGAGCGACATCTCGGGGTCGGCGACGACGAGGTCGGCGTCGAAGAATTGCTTCACGCCCAAGCCGTCGCATTCCGGGCACGCGCCCGCGGGGTTGTTGAACGAGAACATGCGCGGCTCGAGTTCGTTGATGCTGTAGCCGCAGTGCGGGCACGCGAAGCGCGCCGAGAACACGAGATCTTTCGCCTTCTCGTCGTCGATGAACGACACCTTCGCGACGCCTTCGGCGAGACCGATCGCGGTTTCGAACGATTCGGCGAGACGTTGCTGCACCTCGTCGCGCACGCGCAAGCGGTCGATCACCGCTTCGATCGTGTGCTTCTTGTTTTTGTCGAGCGTCGGCGGATGGTCGAGGTCGGTGACGATGCCGTCGATCCGCGCCCGAATGAAGCCGTTGGCAACGAGCTCGCGGAAGACGTGCTGATGCTCGCCCTTGCGGTCGACGATGATCGGCGCGAGCACCATGATCCGCGCATCGCCGGGCAACGCGAGCACCTGATCGACCATTTGACTGACGGTTTGTGCAGACAGCGCTTGGCCGTGATTCGGACAGCGCGGCTCGCCGACGCGCGCGAACAGAAGCCGCAGATAGTCGTAGATTTCGGTGATCGTGCCGACCGTCGAGCGCGGGTTGTGCGACGTCGACTTCTGCTCGATCGAGATGGCCGGCGACAGACCTTCGATATGGTCGATGTCGGGCTTCTCCATCATCGACAGGAACTGCCGCGCATAGGCCGACAGCGATTCGACGTAGCGGCGTTGGCCCTCGGCGTACAACGTGTCGAACGCGAGCGACGACTTGCCGGAGCCGGACAGCCCCGTCACCACGACCAATTGATCGCGCGGAATCGTGAGGTCGAAGTTTTTCAGATTGTGGGTGCGCGCCCCACGCAGCGTGATCGTTTCCACCGACCGTTCGCCTAGAGGAAAACCGGAAAAAATACGCGCCGAATTTGCTCGCCGCAAGGCGCGTAGTACTCGGAATCGAGCGGTCTACTGACACCGTCGTTGTCGGAGGGCTCGCTGACCCTCGTCTCGCCGATGGGATACACTGCGCCGTCTCAAGTACGCATCGACACGACGAGAACTCACATGGCGCGCGGCATCAACAAAGTCATCCTGATCGGCAACCTCGGGCGCGATCCGGAGACCCGCTACACCCAGGGCGGCTCGGCGGTCACGAACCTGCGGGTGGCGACGGCTGAATCGTGGAAAGACCGACAGACCGGTGAGCAGCAAGAGCGCACGGAGTGGCATTCGGTCGTGTGCTTCGCCCGGCTCGGGGAGATCGCCGGCGAATATCTGCGCAAAGGCAGCAAGGTGTACATCGAAGGCCGTCTGCAGACCCGCAAATGGCAGGACAAGGACGGCAACGATCGCTACACGACCGAGATCGTCGCGAACGACATGCAGATGCTCGACAGCCGTGGCGGCGGGGGTGGCGGCGACGGCGACGCGCCGATGCGGCAGGCCGGCAATCGGCCGGCGTCGCGCAGCGAGAATCGTCCCGAGCGCGAACCGTCTTACGACTCGAGCGCGACGAGCGACTTCGGCGACGACGTCGACGACGACATTCCGTTCTGATCCTGCGTGCAGGCGGGGCGGTGCATCGAGCGCCGGCTCAGCCTCGCACCCAACCGATTCCGAGCAATACGGCGCCGATCGCGAGCAAGTACGCGACGTACGGCGCCATGCCCGTGCGCTCGATCCATATCAGGAAGTAGTGGATCGAGACGAACGAGACCAACGCCGACACGGCGAATCCGACGCTCGCGCCGGTCCAGTCGATGGCCAGATGCGCGCGCGCCGCGCCGATCGCGCCGAGCGTCGTCGTGCCGAGAATGGTCGGAATCGCGAGCAGGAAGGCGAAGCGCGATGCAGCTTCGCGCGACATGCCGAGTAGCAGTCCCGCGGTGATCGTGATGCCGGAGCGCGACGTGCCGGGCACGATCGCGAGCATCTGCAGCAGGCCGATCAACAATGCATCGCGCCACGACAACTCGAATTCGGTCGCGCCGCTGCGCTCGATGCGCGTGTCGGCGACCCACATCAATAGCGCGAAGCCGATCGCGGTCGCCGCGATCAGGATCAGCGAGCGCGGCCGCGGCTCGATCCAATCCCGCAGCAGGATGCCGAGCGCGACGATCGGGATCGTCGCGGTCACGACCTGGGCCATCAGCCGGACGTAGACGTCGGCCTGGCCTTCGCGGACCCATCGCCATAGCCCCGCGCCGAAGTGCAGCAAGTCGCGGCGGAAATACGCGACCACCGCGACCAACGAGCCGAGGTGCAGCGCGACGTCGAGCACCAGCCCCTGCAGCGGCCAGCCGAACACCATCGACGGCAATACGAGATGAGCGGACGTCGAAATGGGGAGGAACTCGGTCAAGCCCTGCATCAGGGCGAGCGAAATGACGTGCAATAAGTCCACGGCGAGGCCGACGACCGAGGTGGGGGCGCAGTTTAGCGTCGGGCGGACCGGCTGCAAACGCACGCCGCACGCCCGATACGCCCGTCGTGCTATGGTGTCGCGCATGCATGCCGACATGTCCGCGCAAAGGGTGATCCCGCTGTTTCCGCTGGGGACGGTCCTCTTCAGCGGCGGCCGACTGCCGCTCAAGATCTTCGAGCCGCGCTACACGGCGATGGTGAGCAGCTGTCTGCGCGAGCAGTCGGGATTCGGGGTGGTGTTGATCCGCGAGGGCAGCGACGCGCGGCTCGGTAAGAACCCGATGCAGCCGAAAATCTTCAACATCGGCACCTATGGCACGATCGTCGACTTCAACACCCTCAGCAACGGCATGCTCGGCATCATCGCGAGCGGCGGTCCGAAGTTCCGCATCCTCGACACGTACGACACCGACAACCATCTGTTGATGGGCACGGTCGAATTCCTACCGGAAGAGCGCGCGCAGGCGCCCGGCGTCGAGCACGCCGCGCTCATCGAGATGCTGCGCGAATTGATGCAGCACCCGCTCGCGCAGAAGCTCGCGCTCGACGTCGACTATCACGACGCGCGCTCGATCTCGTGGCGGCTGTCGGAACTCTTGCCGCTCGAGCCCGAGATCAAGCAAGGCTTGCTGCAGATGAACCTGGCGCGCGAGCGGCTGGCCGAACTCAGTCGGATCGTCAGCAACCTGCGCAGCTAGATCGCTTCGATGTCCCGCTCGCAAGCCCCCGTCACACCGCTCGACGTCGAGGCCTACATGCTCGGGCTCGGTCGCGACGCGCGCGCCGCGGCGCGCGCGATCGCGGCGGCCGGCGCGGGCGCGAAGTCGGCGGCGTTGCAAGCGATCGCCGCCGCGCTCGACGCGGCGCGCGCCGACATCGGTCGCGCGAATGCGCTCGATGTCGACGCGGCGCGGCGAAACGGGCTCGATCAACCGCTGATCGATCGACTCGTGCTCGACGAGCGCGGCATGGATCGGATGATCGCGGGGGTGCGCGAAGTCGACGCGCTACCCGATCCGGTCGGTGCGATCACCGGCCTCGAATATCGGCCGAGCGGCATTCAGGTCGGCAAGATGCGCGTGCCGCTCGGCGTCGTCGGCATCATCTACGAGTCGCGCCCGAACGTGACGGCCGATGCGGCGGCGCTCTGTTTGAAGGCGGGCAACGCCTGCATTCTGCGCGGCGGCTCGGAGGCGATACGCTCGAACGGCGCGATCGCGGCGGCGATTGCCGGCGGACTCGCCGCGGCGGGCTTGCCGACCACTGCGGTTCAGCTCGTTGCGACGACCGACCGCGCTGCGGTCGGCGCGCTGTTGAAGCTCGATCGGTACGTCGACGTGTTGGTGCCGCGCGGCGGCAAGAGCTTGATCGAACGCGTCACGGCGGAGGCGACGATTCCGGTCATCAAGCACCTCGACGGGGTCTGCCACGTCTACATCGACGACGCGGCCGATCCGGACATGGCGGTCACGATCGCGGTCAATTCGAAGACCGAGAAATACGCGGTCTGCAACGCGATCGAGACGTTGCTGATCGCCGACGCCATTGCGCCGCGCGTGCTGCCGACGTTGCGGCAGCGTTTCGATCAAGCCGGTGTCGAGCTGCGCGGCTGCGCGAAGACGCGCGCGTTGTCGCCCGGCGTCGCCACCGCGACCGAAGACGATTGGTACGCCGAGTATCTCGCGCCGATTCTCGCGGTGCGGATCGTCGCCGGCCTCGACGAAGCGCTCGATCACATCGCGAAATACGGCTCGCAACACACCGACGTGATCGTGACCAACGACTACACTCGGGCGCGGCGCTTCCTCACCGAGGTCGATTCGGCGTCCGTGATGGTGAACGCGTCGAGCCAGTTCGCCGACGGCTTCGAGTTCGGCCTCGGCGCGGAGATCGGCATTTCGACGAACAAGCTGCACGCGCGCGGTCCGGTCGGTCTCGAGGGGCTGACGACGCAGAAATTCGTCGTGTTCGGCAACGGCGAGATTCGGCACCGTTGATCGCCCTACTCGGCGGGACGTTCGATCCGGTCCACAACGGCCATCTGCACGCGGCCAACAGCGCCGTAGTGGCGCTCGACGTCGCGCGCGTGAATCTCGTGCTCGCGGCGCGGCCGAAGCATCGCGCCGCGCCGAGTGCGAGCATCGGACATCGCTGGGCGATGCTGCGGCTCGCGGTTGCCGATCAGCCGCGGTTGCGCGCCGACGACCGCGAGATTCGTCGCGGCAACGCGACCTACACGATCGATACGCTCGAAAGCGTTCGCCGCGAGGCGCACGCGGACGAACCGATCGTGTGGCTGCTCGGCTGGGACGCGTACCGGGCGCTACCGACGTGGCATCGATGGAACGAGCTGTCGACGTTCGCACACCTGGCGGTGTTGCAGCGGCCCGGCGCGGACGAGTCGCTCGATGAGACGATGCGCGAATTCACCGACCAACGACGAGTCGACGATCGCGGCGAACTCGCACGCACCCCGGCCGGGCGCGTGTATTTCGTCGCCGCACCGATGCAGGCGACGTCGTCGACGGAAATTCGCGCAAAACTCGCGCGCGGAGACGACGTTCGCCAATTGCTCCCGTCGGCGGTCTGGACCTATATTACGAACCATCGGCTGTACGGAGAGCGAACCTCCTGATCCTCGCAACATCCATCGACGCAACGAAAACCGAGTGAGCGCACCTCATCGCAATGGCGCCTGACAAGTTGCGTGATCACGTCGTACGCGCGCTCGAAGACCTGAAGGGAAGAGAAATCGTCGCGCTGGATGTGTCTCGAGCCACCAGCGTCACCGACCACATGGTCATCGCGAGCGCGACGTCGAATCGGCACGTCAAAGCCCTCGTCGACAACGTCCTCGAATCCTCCAAAGCACGCGGCATCCCGACGTACGGCGTCGAGGGGCTCGAGTCCATGGAGTGGGTGCTGGTCGATCTCGGCGACGTCGTGGTCCACGTGATGCAACCGAGCGCGCGCGAGTTCTACGATCTGGAGCGGCTCTGGTCGGAAGTACCGAGCGTCGAGTCGACTGCCTGATCGCAGCCGCGATCGCGCCCGATGAAGATCCGGTTGTTGTGCGTCGGTACCCGAGTGCCCGAGTGGGTCGAACAGGGCTACGCGACGTTCGCCAAGCGACTGCCGCGCGACAACGCACTGGTCCTCGAGGAAGTGCCGGCGGCGCGCCGTGCAGGTGACGTGCGGCGTTGCGTCGCGGAAGAAGGGGAGCGGCTGTTGGGGCGTCTCGGTCGCGACGATTGTGTGATCGCGTTGGATGAACGCGGCAGCGCGTGGAGTACCGTCGTGCTGGCGCAGCGGTTGGCGGCGTGGCGCACGGATGGGCGCGACGTTGCGTTGTTGGTGGGCGGTGCCGACGGACTGTCGGACACGTGCAAAGCGCGCTCGAGCGCGTCGTGGGCGTTGTCTGCCGCTACACTCCCGCACGCGTTGGTACGAGTCCTCGTCGCGGAGCAAATCTATCGCGCATGGACGGTGCTGACGGGCCATCCTTATCACCGAGCCTGATTGACTGCCTACGCCGATGGTTGCGTCGCACATCAAAGATCCGAACCGCGAGCAGCGCGACTTCACCAGCCGGGTGATTGCGCTGTTCTTGCTCGCGCTGCTCGCGATCTTCGTGTTGATCGCGCGGATGATCCACCTGCAGGTCGCCGACTACGAAAAGTACCGGACTCGGTCGGATCAGAACCGCATCCAGATGCAGCCGATCGGTCCGCCGCGCGGCTTGATCTTCGACCGCAACGGCGTGTTGCTCGCCGACAACCGGCCGGTGTTCTCGCTGAATTTGGTCGCCGAGCGGATCAAGGACTTGAACGGGCTGCTCGGCGATCTGCACAACTTGGTCGAGTTCGACGACCGCGACGTCGATTCGTTCAAGAAGCGCTACGAACGGCGCCGCCGGCCGTTCGAACCCGTGCCGCTGAAGGTCGTGTTGACGGACGAAGAGATCGCGGCGCTCGCGGTGAACCGTTTCCGTCTGCCGGGCGTCGTCGTCGCGCCGGAGTTGGTGCGGCATTACCCGCTCGGCACGTTGATGGGCCACGCGCTCGGCTCGGTGCGGCGGATCAGCGAAGACGATTTGAAGGTGCTCGATCCAGTCGCGTACAGCGCGACGCAATTCATCGGCAAGCTCGGCGTCGAGCGCGTCTACGAGCGGTCGCTGCACGGCCAGGTCGGCTACGAACAAGTCGAGACCGACGCGCGCGGCCGGCAACGGCAGGTGCTCGACCGGCAACCGCCGGTGGCCGGCCAGAACCTGAGCCTGCAGCTCGATACGCACCTGCAAGAGAAGGCGACCGAAGCGCTGGCGGGCCGCCGTGGCGCGGTCGTCGCCATCGACCCGCACACCGGCGGCATCCTCGCGATGGTCAGCAACCCGGGCTACGACCCGAACCTGTTCGTCACCGGCATCAGCCAGACGAAATACAAGGAACTGAGCGAAGACCCGCAAAAGCCGCTCTTCAACCGGGTGACGAACGGCCAATACGCACCCGGCTCGACGTTCAAACCGATGGTGGCGCTGTGCGGACTGGCGCTCGGCGCGACGAATTGGGAGCGCGTCGTCGTCGATCACGGCTTCTTCAAGTTGCCGGGTCAGAGTCGCCTGTATCGGGATTGGAGCTGGACGAAGGGCGGCGGCGGCGGGCAAGGCATCGTCGATCTGACCCGCGCGATCTACCGCTCGTCGAACGTGTATTTCTTCGACCTCGGTTCGCGCCTGAACATCAACGACTTTGCCCCGTGCGCCGCGAAGTTCGGCTATGGCCGCAACACGAGCCTCGACGTCCTCGACGCACTGGGCGGGCGGCTGCCCGATCCGGTGTGGAAACGCGGCGCGAAGGGCGAACCGTGGTATCCGGGCGATTCGATCAACATGGCGGTCGGGCAAGGCGACGTGCTCGTGACGCCGCTGCAACTCGCGACGGTTGCAGCGCTGATCGCCAATCGCGGGCACTGGGTGCGGCCGCGCCTTCTATTGTCGAGCGACTCGGCGCTTGCGGATTGGGATCCACCGCCGCCGATTCCGGACATCACGAACTTGGTCTCGGCGCAGGACTGGGAAAGGCTCATCGATGCGATGGAGATGGTCGTGCATCGCGGCAACATGGGTTACGGGCAGAGCGGTACGGCGTTCACCGCGATCGGCCAGGGTTTGCAATACCGGATGGCCGGCAAGTCCGGTACCGCGCAAGTGGTCGGCATCAAGCAAGGCGAGACGTATAGCGACAAAGACCTCAACGAGTTCGAACGCAAGCACGCGTGGTTCATCGCGTTCGCGCCGGCGGATGCCCCGCAGATCGCGGTGTCGGTGCTCGTCGAGAACGGCGGCGGCGGCAGCGCGGTCGCGGCGCCGGTCGCGCGTCAGGTGATCGACGCCTATTTGTTGCCGCTGCTCGGACTCGCGGAACGATGAGCAGTCGCGATTTCGTACGGTCGTTGCCCGGCGGCAGCCTGCCGGCCGTCAAGCGGCTGAACAACATGCACCTCGATCCGCTGTTGCTGCTGACGCTGTTGGTGGTGATCGGGTTCGGTTTGGTGGTGCTCTACAGCGCGCTCGGCAAGGACATGACGATCCTCGACGGGCAGATCATCCGCATGGTGTTCGCGCTCGGCATCATGGTCGTCGCGGCGCAGTTCGAGCCGGGGTTCTATTTGCGCTGGACGCCGTTGCTGTACGCGGTCGGCATGGTGTTACTGGTTGCAGTGCTCTTCGTCGGCGTCATCGTGAAGGGCTCACAGCGTTGGCTCGAAGTACCGGGACTGCCGCGCTTTCAACCATCCGAGATCATGCGGATCGCGGTGCCGTTGATGGTCGCGTGGTACCTGAACGACCGGCCGCTGCCGCCGAGCATCTTCAACCTCGGCGTGGCGCTCGTGATCATTGCGGTGCCGGCGGCACTGATCGCGAAGCAGCCCGATCTCGGGACCGGCATCTTGGTCGCTTCGGCCGGCCTTGCGGTAATCGTGCTCGCGGGCCTGCAGTGGCGCTTGATCGCGCTCGCGGCGGTCGGCGCCGCGGCCGCGCTGCCGGGACTCTGGTTCGTGATGCGCGACTATCAGCGCGATCGGATTCTCACGTTGTTCGATCCCGAACGCGATCCGCTCGGCGCCGGTTGGAACATCATTCAGTCGACGACGGCGATCGGCTCCGGCGGCGTATTCGGGAAAGGCCTGTTCGAAGGCACGCAGTCGCACCTCGATTTCCTGCCCGAGGGACAGACCGACTTCATCATCGCGGTGGTCGCCGAGGAACTCGGGCTCGTCGGCGTGATCACATTGCTGGTGCTCTATCTCGTCATCATCGCGCGGGGTCTCTTCATCGCGACGCAAGCCCGGCAGACCTTCGGGCGGCTCACGGCCGGCGGCTTGACGCTGACGTTCTTCGTCTACGCATTTGTTAACATCGCCATGGTCTCCGGACTGCTGCCGGTGGTCGGCGTGCCGCTGCCGCTGGTGAGTTACGGCGGAACGTCGGCGATCACGCTGCTGGCGGGATTCGGAATCGTGATGTCGATCTACACCCATCGCGGTTGGTGACAGGGAGTCGTTTGAGGATGCGGACGGCGGTGGGAATCGCGTTGACTGCAGCGCTGCTATACGCGCTGTACGGTCTCGCCGCCGCCGATTTCGTCGGCCGACCGGAGGTCGACGCGTACGTCGAACAAATGGTGCAGCAGGGCTTCGCGCGCGCCGACCTGGTCAAGCTCTTCAAAGACGCCGAACACAAGCAAAGCATCATCGATGCGATCTCGCGACCGGCCGAGAAGGTGAAGCCGTGGTCCGAGTATCGCGACGTGTTCGTGACCGACGCGCGCGTCGCCGAGGGCGTGCAGTTCTGGCGGGACAACGCCGCCGCGCTCGTGCGCGCGCAACAGGAATATTCGGTGCCGCCGGAGGTGGTCGTCGCGATCATCGGGATCGAGACGCGGTATGGCCGCAACGCCGGTACCTATCGCGTGATCGATGCGTTATCGACGCTGGCGTTCGACTATCCGCCGCGCAGCGACTTCTTCCGCAACGAGCTGACGCAATTCCTGCTGATGACGCGCGAGGAAGGTCTCGATCCGCGCTCGCTGACGGGCTCATATGCCGGCGCGATGGGCTACGGCCAGTTCATGCCGTCGAGCTTTCGCAACTGGGCGGTCGATTTCGACGGCGACGGCAAACGCAACATCTGGTCCGACCCGGAAGACGCGATCGGCAGCGTCGCGAACTATTTCCGCCAACACGGTTGGATCGCCGACGGCCAAGTCGTCGAGCCGGCATCGGTCAGCTCGCCGCAGGCCGAGACCGTTGCGAACGAAAGCCTCAGCTTGCAGTACACGGTGGGTCAGCTGCGCGGATTCGGCGTCAACGTGGGCGGCGTGTCCGACGCGGCGGAGGCGGGCCTGTATCGGATGGACGGCAGCAATGGCATCGAGTATTGGGTAGGCTTGCACAACTTTTACGTCATCACGCGGTACAACCACAGCAGCATGTACGCGCTCGCGGTGCATCAACTCGGGCAAGCGATCGCCGGCCGCGCGACCGAACTCGCCCTGGCCGATGCGTCTGCGCGCAGTGCGAGCGCTGACGGCGCGCGGGACGCGGTCCCAGGGGCGCCGGTTACCCAATGAGAGCGCGGGACAGAACTGACGGCAGCGGACGCGTCGGCGGCTGCGGCGCGTTCGCCCGGCGCGGCGCCGCCGTTGCCTCGTTGGTCTGGGTCGCGGCGTGCTCGACCACGTCGCCGACGGCGTCGGCCCCGAGCGACAGCGCGCCATCACATCCGCCGTCGAACCTCGCGCTGCTGCCGGACCCGGTCCCGCGCACCGAGCCGCCGAGCAAATACGGCAACAAAAGCCCGTACGAGGTACTCGGCAAGACCTATTACGTGATGCCGAGCCCCGGTAACTATCGCGAATACGGTACGGCGTCGTGGTACGGCACGAAGTTCCACGGCCAATCGACGTCGAGCGGCGAGCCGTACGACATGTATCAGCTGACCGCAGCGCATCGCAGCCTGCCGATTCCGTCGTACGTGCGCATCACGAACCTCGACAACAAGAAGACGGCGATCGTGCGCGTCAACGATCGCGGCCCGTTCCACAGCGAGCGGTTGATCGACGTGTCGTATGCGGCGGCCGTGAAACTCGGCTTCGCGGACCGCGGTACGGCGCGCGTGGTGGTCGAAGTCGTCGACGGTTCGGATTCGATCGATACGCGCGTTGCGAAGGAGGAACCGACTCCGCCGCGCACGACGGCGCCGATGCCTGTCACGATGCCCGTCACGACGCTCGCCGGCATTCCGCCGGAACCGGCCGTACCGACCGGCGCGCAGATCTTTTTGCAAGCCGGTGCATTCCGCGATCCGGCGGGCGCGCAGCGTTTGCGCGACGACCTCGTCGCGTTGGTCGGCGACGGCGTGTCGGTGCAGCG
>Ga0335084_10004015_pt1 | contig 14492 bp, 12 predicted proteins | sample Lox_Sample_44_FD_206721 | JGI IMG/M metagenome (GOLD analysis project Ga0335084, IMG submission 206721) | Soil microbial communities from Loxahatchee National Wildlife Refuge, Florida, United States - Lox_Sample_4.4 | ecosystem: Environmental > Terrestrial > Soil > Wetlands | place: USA...
CAGGTGAAGCTCGTCGCCGGGGGCGATGGCGAGCCGCGGGACAACGCGCGGCTCTTCGTGGTGGAGGCGACCGCGGTGCCCTCGGTGGTGGTGCTGGCGGCGCCGCCGGACTGGGACCTCCGCTTTTTCGCCCGCACCCTCGCCGACGTCGCTCGCGTTCCGCTCAAGATGTTCATCTCGACCGAGCCCGGTGGGGGAGCCGGCCGGTGGCACGACGCCGCCACGCTCGCGCCGGTCAGCCAGGCCGATGTGACGCGCGCGCTCGGCGCCGCGCGTCTCGTGGTCCTTGGCGGGGATCCCGCCGCGCTGCGCCACCTCGCGCCCGCCGCGGGCAGCGCGGTCCTGCGCTGGCCGACCGTCGGCGGCGATCCGGGCGACTGGTACGTGGACCCGCCGCTCGCATCGTCGCTCGCGCAGGGCCTGGCCGGCGTCGCGTGGGATTCCCTGCCACCCGCGGCCTCGGTCACCGCGCTGCCGCCGGACACGACGGCCATCGTGATCCTCTCGGCGCGCCGCGCGCGCCGCGGCCCCGTGACGCCGATCGTCGTGATTTCCGAGCGGGAGGGGGGTGGCGCGCGCCGCGCCGAGATCACCGCTGCGGGACTGTACCGCTGGGCATTTCGCGGCGGTGCGAGTGCGGAAGCGTATCGCGCCCTGGTGGCGGGGCTCGCGGACTGGCTGCTCAGTGACGCGGGACGGGGGAGGGGCGAACGGGCGGAGCCCGTGGCGCTCGCGGTGGCGAACGGCGTACCGGTTGAGTGGCGGTGGACCGGGCCGGGAGCGCCGCGGGACCTCGTGGCAACATTCGGCTCGGCGGGTGGCGAGCGGCGCGACACGCTGCACTTCGATGCGTCGGGGCGCGCTCTGCTCCATCTCGCCCCGGGCGAGTATCGCTACGCCCTCGAGGGAGGGACGGTCCCGCAGCAGGGGCTGGTAGCGGTCGAGACGTGGTCGGAGGAGTGGCGGCCCACGCGGCCCAGCGTGAGCGCGCAGCCCGGCCGATGGTCAGGGGAGACGCGGACGGTGGGAATGCGCGACCGGTGGTGGCTGTACGCGCTCGCGATCGCCGCGTTCGTCACCGAATGGGCGTGGCGCCGGCGGCAGGGATTGCCCTGATGGCATTGTGGGAGCGGCTTGCGAGGGTCCTGGGCCTCGGGGCTGGGGGCTCGGGGAAGGACGATGCCGAGCGGCTCTTGCTCGAAGCGGACTTTGGCGTCAAGGCGACGGAAGAAATCCTCGAGCGCGTGGCGCGCGTAAAGGGTGGGGAATTCCGTGCAGTGCTTGAACGCACCGTGGCCGGGCTTCTTGCCTCTCCCGAGCCCCGAGCCCCGAGCGCCCTCGCCCACGCATCCACCCCGCCAACCGTCATCCTCGTCTTCGGCGTGAACGGCACGGGCAAGACCACGACGGTCGCGAAGCTCGCGCACCGCCTCGCGCGCGAACGGCGCAGCGTGCTGCTCGCCGCGGCCGACACCTTCCGGGCCGGTGCCACGGGGCAGCTGCGCATCTGGGCGGACCGCCTGGGCGTGCCGTGCGTCACCGGGCCGGAGCAGGGAGGCGGCGACCCGGCGGCGGTCGCATTCGATGCGATCACGGCGGCCCGCTCGCGCGGCATCGACACCGTGTTGATCGACACCGCCGGCCGTCTCCACACCGAGGACCGGCTGCTCGACGAATTGAAAAAGGTCGTTCGCGTTGCCACCAAGGCACACCCTGCAGGCCAGGCGCCGCACGAGACGCTCCTCGTACTCGACGGGACCACGGGGCAGACGGCCGTCGCGCAAGGCAAAGCATTCGCCGCGGCCGTGCCCCTCACGGGCCTCGTGATCACGAAGCTCGATGGCTCGGCCCGGGGCGGCAGCGTGGTGGCGCTCCGGCGCGAGATCGCGGTCCCGATTCGATTCCTCGGTACGGGTGAGGGGCTGGACGATCTCGAGGATTTCGATCCGGAGCGGTATGCGCGACGGCTCGTGGCGGGCTGAGGGACGGGGGAGGAGGGACGAGGGACGGGCATGGCGCTGACACTCACGACCTCCGTGAAGTATCTGAAGGGTGTTGGCCCGAAGCGCGCGGAGACCCTGGCGCGCATCGGCGTCCGCACCGTGGGCGACCTCCTGTACCACACGCCGCACCGCTATCTCGACGCGACGAGCGTGACGCCGCTCGCGCGCGCCGTGGTGGGACGGGAGGCGACGTGCATCGGACGGGTGGTGAGCACCGGCGTCATTCCCACGCGCCGTGGGCTGCGGGTGTTTCGCGCGGTGCTGCGCGATTCGAGCGGTCCGCTCGAATGCGCCTGGCCGGGCCAGCCGTTTCTCGAGCGGCAGATCAAGCAGGGCCAGCTGCTCCTCGTCACCGGCCCGGTCCGCTACTATCACGGGCGCCAGCTCGTGCCGCGCGAGTTCGTGATTCTCGCCGCCGAAGGCGATAGCGAGGACAACGACCACGGCCTCGTGCTCCCGGTCTATCCCGCCACCGAAGGCCTGAGCCACCGCCAGATTCGCGGTCTCCTGCAGCAGCATCTCGACGCGCTGCTCGCCCTCGTGGTGGACCCGCATCTCCCGGGCGTGCCGCAGAGCCTCGCCCTCCCCGATCTCAAGACGGCCCTCGCGGCCGTGCACCGTCCCGAGAGCGTGGCCGCCGCCGAGGCGGGGCGCCGCCGCCTGGCGTTCGACGAGCTGTTCGATCAGCAGCTCGTGCAGGCGCGCGCCCGCTCGCTCGCCAAGCGCGCGCGCTCGGGGATCCGCTTCGTGCTCAAGAAGGAGCTGACGACGCGGCTCAAGGAGCACCTCCCCTTCGAGCTGACGGCCGACCAGCGGCACGCGGTGCGCGACATCGCGGACGACATGACGGCCGCGCAGCGCATGCACCGGCTGCTGATGGGCGACGTGGGGACGGGGAAGACGGTGGTCGCGCTGTTCGCGATGCTGCTCGCGGCCGAGAACGACTATCAGGCGGCGATCATGGCTCCGACTGAGCTGCTCGCCGAGCAGCATCACGCGACGCTGACCCGACTGCTCGCGCCGCTCGGCCTCACGCCGGACCTGCTCGTCGGCCGCCTCACGGCGGGCGACAAGGCCGCCGCGCGCCGGCGCATCGCGTCGGGCGAGTCGCGGCTCGTGGTCGGCACGCACGCGCTGATTCAGGAGGGCGTGAAATTCGAGCGCCTGGGCCTGGCGGTGATCGACGAGCAGCATCGCTTCGGGGTGGAGCAGCGGGCCGCGCTCGTGGAGAAGGGCGATGCGCCCGACGTGCTGCTGCTCACGGCGACGCCCATTCCGCGCTCGCTTGCCCTCACGTGGTACGGCGATCTCGACGTCACGACGCTGCGCGAGCGGCCCCCCGGGCGCGGGACGGTGAAGACCGCGCTGCGCACCGAGCAGGCCCGCGCCAAGATCTACGACTTCATCCGGCGCGAGGTGGCGGCGGGGCGGCAGGCCTATGTCGTCTACCCGGTGATCGTCGAGTCCGAGCGCACCGACCTGAAGGCCGTGACCACGATGGCGAAGAAGCTGGGGATCGCGCTGCGCGAGGCCCGGGTGGACGTGGTACACGGGCGCATGCCGGCCGACGAGCGCGACCGGGTGATGCGCGGGTTCCGCGACAATGCGGTGCAGGTCCTGGTCGCGACAACGGTGGTAGAGGTCGGGATCGACGTGCCGAACGCCACGGTCATGTTGATCGAGCACGCCGAGCGGTTCGGCCTGGCGCAGCTGCACCAGCTGCGGGGCCGCGTGGGCCGGGGCGCCGAGGCGAGCCACTGCATTCTGCTGTCGGATGTGCCGGAGGCGGCGCCGCGGCTCGAGGCGTTCGCCGGCACGACGGACGGCTTTGCGATTGCCGAGCTGGATTTGAAGGAGCGCGGCATGGGCGACCTGGTGGGCGAGCGCCAGTCGGGCGGCGTGCCGTTGCGGTTCGCGCGGCTCGACACCGACATGCCGCTGCTCGAGGCGGCGCGCCGGGCGGCGGCCGAGATCATCGCGCTGGATCCGACGCTGTCAGACACGCGTCATGCGGTGTATCGGGCGCGGGTGCTGGCGAGGTATGAGCGGGGGTTCGAGCTCTTCAGGGTGGGCTAGAATCTCACCCGCACTCCCACCCGACCCGCCAGCGGATCGATATGCACCGGAATATTCTCCGGTCCCTTGTGCCGCAGGTCCGCCACGAACAACCCTGCGCACAGCAACAGGCTCACCTGGCCGGCGATGAGCCGCGCGCGCGCGCGCCGGTCGTAGCTCAGCGAAGACTGGTACATCTCCTCGGCGCCGGGATCGATGTAGGTGCCGTTGGGATTGAGCGCGCAGTTCTTGTCGTCCGCGTGGCAGAGGTCGAGCAGATTGCCGTATACGTCGTTCGACTTGTTGTGTTCCTGGGCGCCGAGCACGGTGAGGGCGACGGCACCGGCTGCGGCCGCCCACTTGCCGTAGTGGACGTACCAGGGGCTCTTGCCTCGGGGCTGGGGGTTGGGGGTTGGGGACTGGGCGAGGAGCCCGGTGACGAGCCAGGCCAGGAGTCCCACAAGAAGCACGAGCTGCTTCATCGGTAGAGGTAAATATCGCCGCGGCCACCGACGACGACCAGCTCACCGTCGAGGATGAGCGGCGGCTGTTCGATCGGACCGTCAGCCTGCACCCGCCAGCGCACGGCGCCGGTGGCCGGGTCGACGAGCATCACCTCGCCGCCGATCCCGCCGATCAGCACCCCGGCGGCGAGCGGGTTCGGCCCCGTGATCGAGACGACGTCGATCGCCTGGGAGCGCGCGCCCCTGCCCGTGGTATCGGCATCGGGGACGATCCAGAGCCTGCCGTTCTTCGCCAGCGCATACACGGTGTCGCGCGCCACGGCGGGGGAGCCGTAGACGCCGTCGGTCGCGTCCAGGTCCCACAGCACCGTGAGCGCCGGCAGGGCCGCGGCGAAGAAGTGCCCGTCCGTGGTCCCGATGTACAAGCGGTCGGCATGAGGTGAGAGGGCGGGAGTGGCGAGCACGGCGCCCGGGGTCTTCATGCGGCGCAGGATCTCGCCCGTGCGCCGGTCGAGCAGGAACAGCGTGTCGGCCGTGGTGACGAGCGCGATGCCCTCGGGCGTCGGGACCGGCGCGGCGCGCACGGCGCCCGGGAGCTTGCGGTGCCACGTCGCCGCGCCGTCGCGGGTGGCGAGCCGCAGCACGAGTCCGCCCTCGGTCGCGGCGTACAGCGTATCGCCGTCGAGCGCGAGCGGAGCCGCGACGCTCCCCGTGGGGATGCTCCACACGACGGACCCATCTTTCATGCGGACCGCGTAGATGCGCGACTCGGGCGACGCCTCGGTGGCGACGTAGACGCGGTCTCGCGCGAGCAGCGGTCCGCCGCGCACCGTCCCCTTGAGGCCCGCGCGCCACAGTACCTGACCCGTGGGGCGGTAGAGCAACACGAGCTGGCGATCGACGGTCCCCACGGCGAGCACCGTTTCGCCCACGGCGGGGCAGCCGCGCACCGCGCGTCCCGCGTGGGCGCGCCAGCGCAGGCGCGGGTCGGTGCCGAGCGTTTCGGCTGCGGACGGGTCGTGCTGGGGTGTGCCGAGCGCGACGGGCCACCGCGTCTCTTGTGCGTCGGGTGAGAGCTTGGAGGGCGGCGCGTAGCCTCCGCAGGCCGTCGCGTTGACAGCCCACCAGAGCGCCAGTAGTATGCCGCCCCTATGCCCGAAGCCGTGCGGATCGAATCGTTGCCCCAGCGCGCGGGCGAAACGGTGGTCGTCCGCGGGTGGGTGATGACTACGCGCTCGAGCGGCAAGATCGCCTTCGTGATGCTGCGCGACGGCACGGGCTACGTGCAAGCGGTCCTCTCGAAGAAGGACGTCCCCGACGCTGCCTGGGAGGCCGTGGGCCGGCTGACCCAGGAGACCTCGCTCGAGGTCACCGGCACGGTGCGCGCCGACGCGCGCGCCACGGGCGGGGTCGAGCTCCAGGCGGCCGATCTCAAGATACTCGGCGCGAGCGTCGACTTCCCGATCACCCCCAAGGAGCACGGCACCGCCTATCTGTTCGAGCACCGCCACCTGTGGCTGCGCAGCCGGCGCCAGGTGGCGATCGCGCGCGTGCGGGCCGAGGTGGTGCAGGCGATCCGCGATTTCTTCTACGAGCGCGGCTTCACGCTCGTGGATACGCCGCTCCTGACGGGCGCGATCGGCGAGGCGGCCGGGAATCTCTTCGCCACTGCGTACTTCGACCTCGGGACCGCCTACCTCGCGCAGACGGGCCAGCTGTACGTCGAAGCCGCGGCGGCGGCCCTCGGCAAGGTCTACTGCTTTGGGCCCACGTTCCGCGCCGAGAAGTCCAAGACCCGGCGCCACCTCACCGAGTTCTGGATGGTCGAGCCCGAAGTCGCCTGGAACGACTCGGACGCCAACATGCGCCTTCAGGAGGAATTCGTCACGTACGTGGTGGCGCGCTGCCTCGAGCGGCGCAAAGCCGAGCTGGCCGAGCTCGAGCGCGACGTCACGCCACTACAGAAGGTGCAGACCCCGTTTCCGCGCATCTCCTATACCGACGCGGTCGAGAAGCTCAAGAGCCTGGGCAGCGACATGGAGTGGGGCCGGGACTTAGGTGGCGACGATGAAACGCTCTTGGCCAAGCAATTTGACCGCCCGGTGATGGTCTACAATTACCCGAAGCAGGTGAAGGCCTTCTATATGAAGGAGAACCCCGCCGACCCGCGCACCGTGCTGAACAACGACATGTTGGCCCCCGAAGGCTACGGGGAGATCATCGGCGGCAGCCAGCGCGAGGACGACCACGACAAGCTGCTGGCGCGCATTCAGCACGAAGGCTTACCGGTCGACTCCTACTCCTGGTATCTCGACCTGCGGAAATACGGGACGTTCGTGCACGCGGGCTTCGGTCTGGGCGTCGAGCGGACGGTGGCGTGGATCTGCGGGATTGCGCACATCCGGGAGGCGATTGCGTTCCCGCGCACGCTCTACAAACTGTGGCCGTGAGGGACGGGCGAAGACGGTCAAGGTCGGTCAAGGACGGTCAAGGGTACACCTCGCCTTGACCGTCCTCGTCCGTCCTTGCCCCTCCTTGCCCGTCCTTGATCTCCTCCCACAACTCATCCAACTCCGCGAGGCTCGCCCGTCCCAGCTCCAAGCCACGGACTCGCGCCAGGTCCTCGACCGACCCAAACCGCTGCGCGAACTTGTCGTTCGCCCGCTCGAGTGCCGCCCGCGGATCGATGCTGAGCTTGCGAGCGAGATTGACGACCGAGAAAAGGAGATCCCCGATCTCGTCCTCAAGTGCCTGACGTTGCCCGTTGCCGGTTGCCCGTTCGACCTCGGCGACCTCTTCCTTCACTTTATCGAGCGGTCCGCGTGAGTCCGGCCAATCGAACCCCACGCCGGCCGCGCGCTCCTGTAGGCGGTAGGCCATGAGGAGCGCCGGGAGGGTCGGGGGCAGTCCGGCGAGCGTCTGACCCTTCCCCCGTCCCTCTTCCCTCTTCCCCATTTCCCACGATACCGGTTTCTCCCCGCCGCCGAACAGGTGCGGATGCCGCCGCCACATCTTCTCTTCCAGGCCCCGCGTGACCGATTCCGCGTCGAATTCCCGGCGCTCCTCGCCGAGCACGACCTGGAATGCAAAGTGGAGGAGCAGGTCGCCCAGCTCGTCGCGCAGCTCGACGGGGTCGTCGCGGCGCAACGTCTGGTCGAGCTCCAGGACTTCTTCTACGAGATAGGGCCGCAGGGTCGCCCGGGTCTGGGCGCCGTCCCACGCGCAGCGCGCGCGCAGGTCGCGCACGAGGGCGAGCGCGCGTCCAACCGCTTCATCGCCTTGCATTTAGCCTCCGGGCGGGGTATCATACGCCCGCCTGTGAACGTGTCAATGCGCGGGCGCTACAGCCGTGCCTGGGTCGAGGTCGACCTCGCCGCCCTTGTAGATAACGCCCGCACCGCGGCACGAGTCGCCGGTACCCGGCTCCTCCCAGTGGTGAAGGCGAACGCCTACGGGGTAGGAGCCGTCGCCGTATCTAAGGCCCTCGAGCCGCTCGAGCCGTGGGGCTATGGCGTGGCGACGGTGGAGGAGGGGAGCGAGCTGCGCGCCGCGGGGCTGATGCGCCCCGTCGTGGTGTTCATGCCGGTGCAGCCCGCGTTGTTCGATCAGCTCGATCGGTTCCAGCTGACCCCGGTGCTGGGCGATGCGGAGGCGATTCGGGAATGGACCGCGCGCGGCGAGCGCGCTTTCCACCTCGAGATCGACACCGGCATGGGCCGCTCCGGTGTGCGCTGGGACGAAATCGAGCGGGTGCGCGACGCGGCGAACACACCCTCTCTCGAGGGCTGCTACACGCAGTTCCATTCGGCGGAGCGGGGGGACGGGTCGCTCGAGCGCCAATGCGCGCGATTCGTCGAAGCGGTCGCGCGGCTTCCCCGACGGCCGCCGCTGCTCCATGTCGCGAACAGCGCGGCCGCGCTGCGGGGTCGGGAATTCGCGTTCGACCTGATCCGGCCCGGCCTGTTCCTGTATGGTGGCTCGCCCGGCCGCGGGCTTCCAGCGCCGCGCCCGGTGGTGAGCCTGCGGGCCCGCGTCCTGGCGGTGCGGCGTGTGGCCGCCGGGGAAAGCGTGAGCTACGGGGCGCTGTGGACTGCGCGGACGGCCACGCGGGTCGCGACGCTCGGGATCGGCTACGCGGACGGCGTGCGGCGCGCCGCGGGACTTTCGGGCCGGGGCGGGGTTCTCATCGGCGGGGTCCGCTGTCCCCTGGTGGGCGCGGTGACGATGGATCTCGCGATGGTGGAAGTGGGCGATCACCCTGTGGCGGTCGGCGACGTGGCCACCCTGATCGGGGACGACGCGGGGGACCGGATCACGCTCGAGGAGTTCGCGAGCGCCGGGGACCAGCTGCAGCGCGAGGCCCTCACCTCGCTCGGGCCGCGCCTCCCCCGGGCGTACGATTGAGCGCCCCATGGGGCACCCCGTGGGACGACCGGGGTTACACTAAGGTCTCGGCGGGGGGAGAAGCGTTCTGGTCGCACGGTTTTTGGATGAGCATGGAGCACGGCGGTTGAGGCGCGCGGCCAAATGGCTCGCGCCGCTCTGTTTCGTCCTCTCCCTCACCACTTGTATCGAGGACCTGACCGCGCCGGGCGATTGTCCCGCATTTTGCCCGACCAGCGCGATTTCGGTCATTGATACCGTGATCACGGGGACGGTGTCCGGCGATTCCTCGTTCGGGCGCCCCAACGGCTACGTGGATCCGGACGACGCGACCGGCCTGTTGGCCGCCGACTTCCCCTCGCTCGGACGCGACAGCCGGCCGATCCTGCGGACATACAAGCTGCAGACGCGCATGGCGCTGAACCCCCCCGACACGACGACCGGAGCGGTCATCGGGGTGGACTCGCTCTGGCTGTCCTTTACAGTCTCCGGGCGCGACTCGGCCGCGCGCAACGTGCGGCTCGGCATCTACAAGCTCCCGCTTGCCATCGATTCGAGTACGACCTTCACGGACCTGAGCGGCGCATTTGCCGCTCCCCCGGTCCGTACGGTGAACCTCGACTCGCTCGTCGCCCAGTCCGGCAGCCGGGATCCCGTCACCGGCGACAGCGTCATCGTGGACACGCTCAACAACCGTCTGCGGGTCCTTGTCAAGCTCGATTCGGCGCAGGCGCCGCTCGTGGCCGCGGACACGGGCAAGCTCGCCTTCGGCATCCGCGTGAGCGCGGACACTCTGGCGAGCGTGTCGGTATCGTCGTTCGAGGATCGGGGGCAGGGCCCGGCGGTGATCTGGTTCGTGAAGGTGGATTCGTTGGGCTCGAGCGTCGCGCATCGGCGGCTGGCGACCTCTACGGCGCGCACCCCGGGAGGCGTCAACGGCTTCGACGGGTTCGTGTTCCTGCCCTCGCCGGCGCCGATCGGCACGGACATGGTCGTGGGCGGCGTTCCGTCCGTTCGCACGATCATGCGGCTCGCCGTTCCCCGCGTGATCCGTGATTCGGCGCGGATCATCCTCGCGACCCTGGAGCTCATTCCCACCACGCCGCCCGTGGGCATCGCCGCGGACTCGTTCCAGGTCATCGCGTATCCCGTGATCGCCGACTTCGGCGCGAAGTCGCCGCTCAGCACAGCCCTCAACGACACGACGCGTATCCACATCACCCCGGTCGATACGATCCGGCTCAACCTGACGAACGTCCTGATCAACTGGACGCTGAACGGCGCGCTGCCGACGACGGTGTTTCTGCGCCAGGTGCCCGAAGGGGCGGACTTCGCGGAGCTGCGCTTCCACTCCTCACTCGACACGCCGTACCGTCCCCGGCTGCACGTCACCTACGCGCCGCGCTACCCGGAGGTCGTGAAGTGATGCTCCGTCGCGTGGCGCTCGTCGCCGCCGCCCTGCTCGCGGCCGGCCACCCCCTCACCGCGCAAAACTCGCAGTTCGGGATCAACACGATCGGCAGCCCGGGCCGCCCGGAGAGCGTGCGTGCGCGCTCGACCGGCGGCGCGTTCGCCGCGTTCGACGCCATGTCGGCCGTGGCCGATGTGGCGCTCACGGATGTGAAGCGCCTCACCGCGAGCGCCGTCGGCTGGAGCGCGATCCGGGATATCAGCCCCACGGGCGGGAAGACCCAGACGCTGAAGGAATCGCGGTTCCCGCTGTTCACGCTCGCCGGTCCCATCGGTCCATACATGGTCCTCGGCGGGGGATTCGGGTCGTACCTCGATCACAGCTACGACCTCATCACCCGTGACAGCACGCTCATCCGCGGCGATATGGTGAAGTACGTGGACGAGAACATCGGCGACGGCGGCGTGACGGACGTGCGCTTCGCGTTGGCGGCAAAAGTCGGACCGCGCCTCGCCATCGGGCTGGGCGTCCACGGCCTCACCGGCTCCGACCGTTTGACCGCCATCCGCGTGTTCGACAGTCTCTCAGCCTATGCGCCGGTGCGGGACACGAACGTGGTGAAGCACACCGGGTTCGGCATGACGGCCAGCGTGCGCCTCGAGCCTTTTTACGGCGTGTCGCTCGTGGGCTTCGTCCGCAGCGACGGCAAGCTCGACGTGAAGGTCAACGAGAACCCGCGAGGCACGACGGATCTCCCGCTCACCGTTGGCGCGGCCGTGCGCCTGATTCTCAAGCCCGGGCTGCGGGTGGCGGGGTCGGTCACGCGGAGCACGTGGTCGGTGGTGGGCGTCGATTCCTACAACACGATGGATTGGGCGGTGGGCACCGAGCTGGGCGGCGCGGGGTTCGCGGTGCGCCTCGGCGCGCGCGGCGGGCAGTTCCCGTTCGCGACGGGCGGTTCGGCGCCGAGCGAGATCGCCGTGAGCGCGGGCCTGGGCCGCACCTTCGCGTCAGGACATGGCGTTCTCGACTTCGGGGTGGAGCGTCTGCAACGCAGCGGCACGGGCCTGGACGAGGGCGTGTGGACCTTGATGACGGGGTTCACGGTGCGGCAGTGAACGTCTTTTTCCACACCTTCGGCTGCCGCGCCAACCAGTACGATACGGAGCTCGTCCGGCAGGCCTTCGCCGACAACGGCGTCGCCGTCGTCACCGATCCCGCCCTCGCCGATCTCGCCATCGTCAACTCCTGTACCGTCACCGCCGAAAGTGAAGCCAAGCTGCGCCGCTTCGTGGGGCGCCTCGCCCGGAACAAGCCGCTCGAGACCATCGTGATGGGATGCGCGGCCGCGCGCGACGACGGCCGCCTGCGCGCGCTGCCCGCCGTACGGGCGATCGTGCCGGGCGCCGAGCCGGCGGGGGTGCTCGCGGCGGCGGGGTTCACCGCGCCGCGCATCGAGCCTGGCCTGCGGCGCTTCGGCGCCCATGCGCGCGCGTGGCTCAAGATCCAGGACGGCTGCGACGAGCACTGCACGTTCTGCGCGACGACGCTGGCCCGTGGCGCGAATCGGTCGCGGTCTGTCTCCGAAATCGTGCGAGAAGCTCAGGTCCTCGCCGAGCATCACTCAGAGATAGTCCTGACCGGAGTCCATATCGGGACGTATGGACAAGACAGGGAAGAGGGAGGAGGGAAGGGTGAAGGGTACTCATCTTTCCAGGCGACCCTCGGGGAGCTCCTGGAAGCGCTCGTCGAGGCCGTCCCCTCCGTCCGCTTCCGCCTTTCCTCTATAGAAGCCACCGAAGTCGATGACCGGATCGCGCGGCTCCTGATCGAGGCACCGGATCGGGTCGCGCCGCACCTGCATGCGCCGCTGCAGGCAGGGTCGAATCAGGTGCTCAAGCGCATGGGTCGCCACTGGTACACGGCGGAGTCGTATCGGGCGCGGCTCGAATGGCTCGCGGAACGGCTGCCGGTGTTCGGGCTCGGCGCCGATGTGATTGCGGGTTTTCCCGGGGAGACTCCGGAGGACCACGCCGCGACGGTGGCTCTGGTGCACGCGCTGCCGTTCACCTATCTGCACGTCTTTCCTTTCAGCGCGCGGGCCGAAACAGGGGCCACCCGACTGCCGGGACAGGTCCGGGCGCCCGAGCTTCAGGCGCGCGCGGAGGAGTTGCGGGTGCTGGGCGAGGAGAAGGCGCGGGCGCACCGGGCGAGCCGGGTGGGGCAGACGGCCGACGCGGTCGCGAGCGGCCGCAGTGGCGGCCGGGTGGACGCGCTGACGGAGGACTATCTCTCCGTCTATCTTCCAGTCGAGCAGTGGGACGGACGTCCCCGTTTTCCGGTACTGGTGGACTGAATGCCGCATATCTACCTCGAGACGTACGGCTGTCAGATGAACGTCGCCGATTCCGAGCTGGTGCTCGGGCTGCTCGGCGGCGGCGGGTACGTCCGCACCGACGATCCCGCCATGGCGGACGTGTTGCTCGTGAACACCTGCGCCGTCCGGGACAACGCCGAACAGCGGGTGCTGGGGCGGGTGGGCGAGCTGAAGCGGCACAAGCGGCGGGGCGCGGTGCTGGGCGTGATCGGCTGCATGGCGCAGCGGCTCGGGCCCAGGCTGCTCGAACGCGTGCCGCAGGTGGATCTCGTGGTCGGTCCGGACGGCTACCGCACGCTGCCCGCGTTGATCGCGCGCGCGCAGGGAGGAGAGCGCGCGGCGGATGTGACGTTCCGCGCGTGGGAGCACTACGAGGACGTGCCGGCGGCCCGCGAGGCCGGGGCGTCCGCGTTCGTGACCGTGCAACGCGGCTGCGATTATCGGTGCACCTTCTGCATCGTTCCGATGACGCGCGGGCCGGAGCGGAGCCGTACGTTGGCCGACGTGGTGCGCGAGGTGGAGGCACTCGCGGCCCGCGGCACGACGGAGGTCACGCTCCTTGGGCAGACGGTCAACAGTTATCACGACGGCACGCACGACTTCGCCGACCTGCTGCGCGCCGTGGGCGCCGTGGCGGGGATCAGGCGGCTCCGGTTCACCTCGCCGTATCCCACCGATTTCACGCCGCGTGTCCTCGCGGCGATGGGCGAGACGCGGGCCGTGTGCGAGCACGTGCACCTGCCGGCGCAGAGCGGGTCCGACCGCACGCTCAGGCGCATGTTGCGCCGCTACACGCGGGCGCGCTACCTGGAGGTCGTGCGGGACCTGCGGGCCGCGGTGCCGGGCATCGCGATCACCACCGATCTCATCGTGGGATTCCCGGGCGAGACCGAAGCGGACTTCGAGGAGACCGTCTCGCTCGTTGCCGCCGCCCGATTCGACGACGCCTACACGTTCCGGTTCTCGCCGCGCGAGGGGACGCCCGCCGTCCGGCTCAAGGATGCGGTGGCCGAGGACGTGGCGGCCGCCCGGCTCGAGCGGCTCATCGGTGTGGTACGCGGTGCCGCGGCGTCCCACAACGCCACGCTCGTGGGCACGGAGCACGACGTCCTGGTCGAGGGCATCGCGAAGCGCGGCGACCTGCTCCAGACGCGCACCCGCGCGAACAAGGTCGCCTTGCTGGCCGGCCCAACCGATTGGATCGGCAGCTACCGGCGGGTGCGGTTCACCGGCACCACCGGCTCCACCTTCACGGCCCGGCCGGTCGCGCCGGAGCGGGAGTTGGCCGTCGTGGGGTGACGAACGTGACGCTCGAAGTGACGCAGCGGGAATACGAGAAACTGCGTCCCCAACTGCCGCGGTTCTGCGGGTGCGACACCTGCCGGAGCGACGTGGTCGTCTACGCGCTCAATCGGCTGTCCCCTCACTACGTGTCCTCGCGCGAGGGGGAAGTGCTCACCGAGCTCTCCCTGGGCTCGGATCAGGAGAAGGCCAAGCTCGACGTCGTGCTGCTCGAGGGCTTCCGCAAGGTAGGTCTCGCGCCCCGCTGTGGGGCGCAGCCGGTGCAGCTCATGTAGCACGCTAGGCGGCCGGCGTACGAGGCCGCCGATCCTCTATATCAGTATCGGATTCGCCACGGGACTCCTTCTCGGGGAAGAGGGACGGGGGACGAGGGACGGGTACATCCTCGCGCCGGTCCTCGTCGGCGCGCTTGCGATCGCCGGGACCGCGCCGGTGGGGGCGGCGACCGGCATCATGGCCGCGGCGGGGATGCTGTGGGGAGCGGCCGCGGTCCGCGA
>Ga0335084_10004016_pt1 | contig 14486 bp, 14 predicted proteins | sample Lox_Sample_44_FD_206721 | JGI IMG/M metagenome (GOLD analysis project Ga0335084, IMG submission 206721) | Soil microbial communities from Loxahatchee National Wildlife Refuge, Florida, United States - Lox_Sample_4.4 | ecosystem: Environmental > Terrestrial > Soil > Wetlands | place: USA...
TGCTGTTCGTTGCATTCTGGATGACCGTCCAGTAACACTGTCGAAGTGAGTGCTGGCCAACGCGTCAGCCGTCGATATCGACAGAAAGGACGTACTCAGTCATGCGCGCAGATCTCCGACTTGCCGACCTGGAACGCAAGAAGGTTCCGAGCAAGCTGATGAACGTAAAGGTTCCGGACAACGTCAGCGACGGCATCGACCGCGTCGCCGAAGAGCTGGGCTGCTCCAAGACGGCGGTGGTGATCGCCCTGCTCAACGAGGGCCTCGACATGGCCCGCAGCCAGCTGCCCAAAAAGCCGGCGAAGAACGCGCCGCGCCTGCCGCGCCGCGGCCGGCCGCCGCTGCCGGTCGCGTCGGACTGATCCGCCGCCGGCCGATCACACGGCCGGTTGCGCCCGCCCGCTGACCACTCGGGCCGCCGAGGGCGAGGTGGGCCCGCACTGCGGACCTGCACCTGTGGGACCTGGGTCCCGGCCGCACCGGCTGTATCGTCTCGCTGGTCAGCGCCGTGCCGCGCGAGACCTCCTACTATCGCGATCTGATCCTGTCGCAGTGGTCACTGGCGCACCTCACTGTCGAGGTGCACCGCTGTGGCGGCGGTCACGGTAGGTAGGCCGGCCTGAATCAGCCGGCGGCAGCGCGCCGCCATCAGCCTCCGGGCACGAGCACAGCAACCGCCGCGATCAGTGCAACACCGACGAAGAACGGCGCGGCGTAGACCCACTCGCGGTGGGTGTGCGAGCGGTGCAGCTCAGGCAGGAGATCCGAGGCGGCGATGTAGATGAACATCCCCGCCGTGGCGGCCAGGAACCACGGCAGGTGGCGCTCGACCACACCCTCGAAGAGGAAGCACCACCACGCCCCGAGCATCGCCGCGAGACCGGAAATGAAGTTGAGCAGCAGCGCTGTTCCGCGGCGGAAGCCGGCGGCCAACAGAATGCCGAAGTCGGCCGCTTCGTGCGGGATTTCGTGCGCCGCGACCGCCAGGGTGGTGCTGAACCCCAGGGTGGGGCTGACGAGGAAGCTGGCGCCGATGACCACGCCGTCGATGAAGTTGTGGACTGTGGAGCCGATCAGGACGAAGTAGCCGGACGGGATGGCGTGGCTCTCCTCGTGGGTGTGGAAGCCCAGCAGGAACCGCTCGAGCACAAAGAATCCCGCCATCGCGGCCAGGGTGGCGATGAAGAAGTTTCCGTCATCCTGGTGGCGCGCCACGGCCTCCGGGAACATTTCGAGGAAAGCGGTCGCCAACAGCACGCCGGCCGCGAAGCTGATGAACAGCATGGCCCGGCGTTCGGTCCAATCCGCGAACAGGAACACCACCCCGACCAGCGAGATGGCGCTGACGATGAACGTAGCGATGAGCGCGAGGTTCAGCGGCGACATCTTTTCACCACCGGCCGCCCGCGGAGGCAACGGTTGGCTCGGCCAGAGGCGGTGTTATGGGAAAGCCAAGTGCGTGTCCACGCAGCCCACGCATCGGCCCCTCAGTCGCCTTCACGGGTGCGACCGCTCGATGAGGTTGAGGTCGATGCGCGGCGCCTGATGCGGCGCGAGCAGCACCAGCTTGGCACGCGGCAAGACCTTCTGGATGGTGCTGTGGTACAGGTCTGTCGCCGTCTGCTCCGGCGCCAGCCGGTGTTGCGCGAGCAGCCTCGCGAAGCGCTCGGTCGCGCCACGCGCCTGCTGCACGCGGCCGGCGGCACGGCCGTCTGCCTCTTGGACGAGCCGGCTGGCGTCACCGCGTGCCAGGCTGAGCGCGCGCTCGCGCTCGCTTTGCGCTTGGTTTACCGCCTTGGCAGCGTCTGCCTTGGCATCGTTCACGTCACGGAAGGCGGCCGCCGCCTCGAGCGGCGGCTTCGCCCACTGCAGATTGACCCCGAGAAGCGTCAGGCCGACGCCATACCGATCGAGCCACGTCTGCGCTTGACGACGCACGTCCTGCTGGATCTGCGCCTTGCCGGACGTGAGCACGTCATCCACCGGCATGGCGCCGACCGTCTGAACGAGCGCCCCGCGCACGGCCTGCGCCACCAGCAGCTGCGGATCGTCGGTGCGAAACAAATACGCGCCGAGATTGCTGACGGTATACTGGACCACGACCATCATCTCGATGAAGTTCTCGTCCCCGGTCACCAGTTGGAGTTGCTTGGTCTGATCGCCGCTCACCTCTGCGCGCAACACTTCGCCGGTCCGCACGCGCGTGACCTGGTCCACCCCCCACGGAATGCGCAGCCCGAGTCCCGGCTGGATCGCGTCACTGGTCAACCGCCCACAGCGCCGCACGGCTGCCGATTCACCGTTGCCCACCATGAAGATGCCGCTGGTGAGCGAGACCAACCCGACCGCGGCGACGACGGCCAGGAGCGCACCCCCGGGGTGCTGGCGCACCCGGGCCGCGGCAGCGCGGATCACGGCCACGCTCGCCGGCACGCGGCTGCTCTCACTGACTGCCATCGGAAGGCCCCTGCAGCGCCCGCAGCAGCGGCGAGTTGGTCTCCAGGAAGATCGTCGTCTTGTCGTCGATGATGGTTTCGTAGGCCTGCAACGAGCGCAGGAAGCGGTAGAAGCCCGGGTCGTCGGCGTAGGCTTCGGAAAAAAGCCGCATCGCCTGGGCCTCGCCAGCGCCTCGGATCCCCTCCGCTTCGGCTCGCGCTTCGGCGAGGATCTTGTCGTGCTCCATCGTCGTCTCGCCCTTGATCTTTAGCGCCTCCTCCTCGCCCTCGCTGCGATACTTGGTGGCGATGCGGGCGCGTTCGGCGCGCATCCGGTCGATCACGCTGGCCCGGTTCTGCGCCGGGAGGAAAACGCCGTTGATGCGCAGATCCACGACCTCGATCCCGAAGCTATGTCGGGCCACCGCGTCGACGGCGGCTCGGATCCGCTCCGACAGTGCGCCGATCTCGACCGTGCCTGGCACGGTGCTGATGAAGGCCTCCATCGGCGCCTTGCCGACCGCCGCACCCATCTCGGCGGCCGCGATGTCGAGCAGGCGCGCTTCCGCCTCCGGGCGCGTCTTGACCGTCTGAGTGAACTGCAACGGGTCGGCGATACGCCAGCAGATGAAGGTGTCGATCACCACGTTCTTCTTGTCCGCCGTCAGCATCTCGATCGGCTCGTTGTCGAAGACCAGCAGGCGCGCATCGAGCCGCAGGACGCTGTCGACCGGCCACGGGAGCTTGACGTGCAGGCCGGGACCGGCAACGCCATCGAGCGGGCGCCCAAAGCGGATGACGATCGCCCGCTCCGTCTCGTCGACGGTGAACAGCGCCGTCGAAAGCAGCGCGACGACAAGGGTCACGGCGATCAGCCAGCCGGCAAAGCGGCCACGGCTCATCGTGGCGTCTCCCCGAAGATCGCTGGCGGCACGGCGGCGGGCGCTGGCATGGCCGGCATGCCGCGTGCCAGGGAGGTGACCGCGGCGGGCCCGTTCGACGCCACCGGTGCGTCTTTCCACACCACCAGGTTCTGGCCGGCGCTGCCGGGCGGCACGATGAGCTTCTCGCGTCCCGCGAGCACGCGCTCGGCGGTCTCCAGCCAGAGCAAGTCGCCGAGCACGCCCGGGGCGCTGCCGAAGGCGCTGGCTTGGGCGCGCAGCGCCTCGGCCTGTCCGTGCGCCACCGTCTCCGCCGTCGCCGCGGTGGCCTGTGCGCTGGCGACGTCGAGCGCGGCCTGGCCGCGGGCCAGCGGGATGTCCTTCGCCTGCGCGGAGGCCGCGACGTTGATCGCCGTTTCGCGGTCCTCACGCGCACTGGAGACGTCGCGGAAGGCGTCCACCGCACCTTGCGGTGGATGGATGTCGACGACGAGCACGGCTTGGACCGCTGCACCCATATGGATTGCGTCGAGGCGCTTCTGCAGCGCGTCGGCGACCTGGGCTTCGAGCACGGCGCGTTCGCTGGTGAGGAGCTCGTCGAGCGTGTGCCGGGCAACGAAATCGCGCGCCGCGGCTTCGGCATAGAGGCGCACCGTGTCGCCCTCCCTATCGACCCCGTAGAAGAACGCGCGCGGATCGCTCAGCCCATACTGCACCGCGAAGCTGATCTCGAGCAGGTTCTCGTCGCCAGTGAGGTAGGTGGCGCTGCGCGGATCCGTGGTCGCCGCAGTCACCGGGCTGTGCCAGAGGTTGCCACTCGCCAGGTCGGTGAGCTGGCGCCGGTTGGCCACCGCCTCGAGATCGGGCTTGAAACCGACGCCCGCGACGCGTGGGTACTGGACCCGCCAGACGTCGCAGCGTCCAAACGGGGCGGGCGGCACGTAGTGGAGACCTGGTGCGAGGTCTGGCCAGGCCAAGCGACCGAAGAGAAAGCCGTAGCCCCGGGCATCGGATGGGATCACGCGCAGACCGCTGAAGACGTAGAGCAGCGCGACCCCCGCCACGCCGATCCGCGCCAGACGACGGCCGGCGCCGCACCAGAAGCGGCGCCGCGCCACAGGGTCAGCCTCGGCGGCAAGGCCACCCAGGGTTCCCAGATGCTCGATCAGCTCGCGGGCGCCCTGACTGCCGGCGCCGACCGCCAGTCGCCAGGCGAGGAGGATGGCAAGCGCAAGCGCCGACAGCCACTGGATCATGGCGACGCCGCCGAGGCCGCCCACGAGACTGGGTTGGATCTGCCAGCCGGTGACGGCGAGGAACCAGTCCAGGGCAAGACCGCACACCAGGGTGGCGATGGCGATGCTAGCCAGGTAGATGCGCACGAAGCGGGCGCCGAAGTGGCGCGTGAGCAGGACCAGGGTCGCCGCATTCGTGGCCGGACCGGCGAGCAGGAAGACCAGCGCCGCCCCCGGGCTGATGCCCTTGGCTACCAGCGCCGCCGCGATCGGCGTGCTGGCCGAGGCACACATGTAAAGGGGCACACCGGCCACCAAGAGCAGCAGCATCGGCGTGAGACCGCTGCCGAGCCCCCGCGCGGCAAGGTCGCCGGGCATCGCGACGCTGATCGCGCCCGCGAGGAACAGTCCGAGGACGAGCCAGAAGGCAATGTCGTCGGCGAGCTCGATGAAGGCGTAGCGGCAGACATCGCGCATGACGTCGTCGAACGGCCGCGCCGCAACTTGGAGACCCGAAACCGGCGCTTCGCCCGCCGCCGCGCGCCTCGGCCATGCGTACGCCCAGAACGAGCGCCAGAAGTCGCGCAGGGTGATCACGTGCCGCTCGTCGACCGGATCGTCGTGGCCGGATTCGACGTGTCGGGTCTCCGCCTGCACCGCGTCAAGCGGGGCGTCCTCGGGAAAGGCAATGGCCGCGACTCCGGCGAGCAGCGCGGTGCAGAAGCTGGCCAGCGGGCGGGCGATCGCCATGACCGGCCCCAGCATGCCCCAGGTGAGCAGGATCGAATCGGCCCCCGACTCTGGCGTCGTGATGAGGAACGAGAGGCTCGCCGGCCTGCTGGCGCCCTTGCGCCGCAGCGCGATGGCGACCGGCAGAACACCGCAACTGCAGAGCGGCAGCGGAATGCCGAACGCCGCCCCGACCACGACGCCGAGCAACCCTTCCTGTCCCATCCAGCGCTCGACATGGCGGCGTGCCAGCAGGACGTGCAGCAAGCCTGCGCACCACATGCCGACAAGCAGGAATGGCGCCGCGACCAGGAGAACGTTCCAGGTCTCACCGAGCCAGGAAGCCAAGAAGTTCAGAGCTGTCCTCCGTCTCGCAAAGCGCGGTCCCGTCGCCCGGCGGCTTGTCTACTGTTCACGGAGTCCGCTCTGGCCCAAGCGGTGCCAGCACTTCGCGCATGACCGTCTCGGCGGCGAAGACGTCGGCCTGGCCGGTCAAGATGGTCCCGTACAGCGGAACGGGTTTGGGTGCGCGGCGCACCTGCCACACGACCCGTCCCGTGGGCGCGTCCACCAGCATCACGTTCAGCGCGACAATCACGCTTGTCGTCTGCATGCCCTCATTGCTCGGCTGCCAGACCGCCACCTCGATGTACATCGGGGTCGCATCGAGGTGCGCATCCGCGACGATCTGTGCGGCCATCTGCGGGCTGGTCGGCACGCGACCGGCGGTGGCGGCCTCCAGGCTGGTCGGATCCACGACTTGAAAGCCCTTCTGGGCCAGGAGCAGACGAGCCTCGGCGGCCAGCACGTCGCCGACCGTCAGCCGGGGCGCTTGCAGCGCGTCCACGGAGGCCGTGGCGGGTGTCTTGGCGGTGTCGCCCAACTTGTTCGGCGGTAGGACCGCGATCCGACGCACCGTCGCTGGCGGCTGGGGGACGACCGTGGTCGTGCACCCTATGACCCCAAGCAACACAGAGATGATCGCAATCCGGTTCACCACTGTCGTTCCGAGCCGTCCCCTGGCGGTGTCACGCGGACACCCTGCTGTGCGTGCCATGCAGGCGCCTCCTCAAATGCCCGATGCACCGGCATCGCGCGGGTGCGCCGGCCCGTTTGCGGTCGCCCCTTGGGCGCCAAACGGGTGGTTGGTTGGAGAGTCGCGGAGGGCTTACGCGGTACGGGCGGGTGGCGCGCGCGGCTGGGCAGCGGTGGGCGCCTCGGTGCCGCCCCAGCCCCCGGCCGCCAGGTACGACGTCGCGAGCGCTACCTGGGGTCTCGAGAAGCGGACCGGTGCGCTGACGACTGCGCCTCGCTGGTGCGCGAGTGCCGCGCACAGCGGACAGGTCGCCGCGTCGTGCACTTGGCCTCTGCCGGCGCGTCGCAGGTTCGCGCCGTCGGCAGCGCCAGAGTTGTCGACTCGATCTACGGCGTGCTCGCGCTCGAGCGCGGCCTCGTGCCAGGCATGCGCCAAGGGCAGGACGGTCGCCTGCACAACCAGGGCGAGCAGGCACAGGCTGCGCGCGATGGCCAAACATACCGGCCGGCGGCCCTGGTGAAGCATGCTGTGCTCGGGAGTTACCAGAGGCGTGCCGGGACGGCAAGGCAGAAGGGAGGAGGCGGTGCGGAGTGCCGCGCCACCAAGATCTGTGGGAACAGGGCCTTGGGTGCTCGAAACGTCGGCCGAGACCCCGTGTTTGACAGAAGGACCTGCCTCGCATAACCATTGCGTGGTGCATGCCTCTCGGCGCTGCGCCGCACGGCGGCTGAGCAGTTGGTTGGTAGGGCTTCTCGTCCTAGTGCCGCTGCTGGTGAGTGGGCATCATCACTCCACCGACCAGAGCCGCCGACCGGAATCGTGTTCGGTGTGCATGGTCATGTCCGCGCCAGGCGCTGCAGCGCCATCGGTGCCGCAACTCTCCCCGGCGCTGCACGGCATTGCGCTCGCCCCGTCGCTGTTCGACGCGCCCGGCGTGGCGCACCGGCCGTTCACGGCCTCACGCGGCCCTCCGCCGCTCGCCCCGATTCACCGCGCGTAACACCGCCACGGTCCCCTCGCCTTGCACGGCGCGCCCGACCCTGGCGGGCGAGTCGTTGTGCATCCAGGTGAGGAGGGACCGATGGGATCGACTGTCAGCCCGCGGCGGCTGGTGGCCGCTGTGCTTGCAATCGGTGTGGTGTTGGCCCCCGGCGCTCCCGGCGTCGTGGGGCAGACCACGGACGAGCTGCAGCGCGAGCTCAAAGCCATGAAAGCGCAGCTCGATGAGCTGCAGCAGAAGATGAAGAAGCAGGAGGAGCTGATCAACAAGCTCTCGAAGCAGAAGCCGGCGACGCCCGCGGCTGTGGCGGCTCCCGCCGCGACGCCGGGCACGGCACCGGCCACCGCAGAGGAGCAGGAGGTCGAGAAGCGGGTAACCGAGAACGTCATGGAGAAGCTGCAGCCGAGCCTGGCGGCGGCGAACAAGACGTTCCCGGCGCAGTTCAATCCCGCGATCGGCCTGGTCATCGACACTGTCGCCTCCTACCAGGAGCACGGCGGGGGCAACTTCGAGTTCCGCTCCGGCGAGATCGGCATCTCCGCCAACGTCGATCCCTACGTACGCGGCTACGCGATCTTCAACGGCACGAACGACGGCGTCGAGGTCGAGGAGGCCGCCATCGTCACCACCTCGCTGCCCTACAACCTGACGCTGCAGGGCGGGCGCTTCTTCGCCGACTTCGGCCGGCTGTCGAAGTTCCACGACCACGACCTGCCGTTCGTCAACCGTCCGGAGGTGCTCGACCAGTACGTCGGCGGCGAGTCGCAGGCCGACGGCGTGCAGCTCAACTATCTGGCCCCGCTCGACCAGTACGTCACGATCACTGCCGGCGCCTACAACAAGATGGGCGCCGACAACGAACAGGTGAGCAACGAGGTCCCGCGCGCCCTCAACCGCTTCACCTACCTCTTCCACCCCGCCACCTTCATCGCCCTGAACGACTCGAACAGCATCGACGTCGGCGCCAACCTCGCATGGACCCCGAAGGTCGACACCTACACCACCGGCGACGGCTTGGAGGCGGGCGACGGGCGGGCCCGCTATCTGACCGACTTCGACATCACCTACCGCTACATCCCCCTCAGCCAGGCGTCGTACCGCGGTGTGACATGGGGCACGGAGGTCCTGTTCAACAGCGAGGACTGGAACGTCGGCCCCGAGGCCGAGCCCGCCTTCCAGCGCCAGACGGCGTGGGGCCTCTACAGCTACATCGAGCCCAAGCTGACGCGCGTCTTCTACCCGGGGTTCATGTTCAACTACAATCAGGCAATCAGCCGCACCGCCGGCGGCACGACGACGTATTCGCCCTATCTGACGATCTGGGCCTCGGAGTTCCAGCGGATTCGCGCCCAATACACGTACTTCAGCGCTCCGCAGGACCACCAGAGCCAGTTCTTCCTACAGTGGACAGTCATTCTCGGCAGCCACGTACACGGCTTCCGCGAGCGATGAGGAGTGTTCGATGACGCGCAATCTTCTAGTGCTGTTCGTCCTCAGCGTGTCCCTGCTGGGCCGCGCGACCGCGGACGACGCAAAGATCAAGGTGGTCACCACGATCCCCGACCTGGCCGATATGACCCGCAACATCGGCGGTGATCTCGTCGAGGTGAAGAGCCTCGCCACCGGCGTGGAAGACATCCACGCGGTACCGATGAAACCCAGCTTCGCGGTGCTGCTCAACCGCGCCGACCTCGTCGTGCTGGTCGGTCTGGAGGCCGAGCACGCCTTCCTACCCGGCTTGCTCGAGGCGGCAAAGAACCCCCGCATCCTGCGCGACGCGCCCGGCTACATCGACACCTCCGTGTATGTGACGCCGCTCGAGGTGCCGAACCGCATCGACCGCGCCCTCGGCGACATCCATCCGATGGGCAACCCGCACATCAACCTCGACCCGGTGCTGGGCAAGCAGATGGCGCGCGCGATCGCCGACGGCCTGTCGCGCAACTACCCGGAGCACGCGGCCACCTTCCAGCAGAACCTCGACGTCTACCTCGCCAAACTCGACGAGGCGATTGCCCGTTGGGAGAAGGAGGCAGCCCCCCTGAAGGGCAAGAAGCTGGTGAGCTACCATCCCGACATGATCTACTTCGCCGATCGCTTCGGCATGGAGGCCGTCGGGACGATTGAGGTCCGCCCCGGGATCGACCCCACCCCCGGCCATGTCGCGGAGCTCGAGGACATGATGCGCCGCAACAAGGTCGACATCGTGGTCCGCGAGCTGCACTATCCGGCCGGCTTGGCGGAGTCGGTCGCGCAGGCGACGGGCGCGAAGCTGGTCGAGCTGCCGGCAATGGCCGGCGGCGTGCCACAGGCAACGGACTACATCAGCTTCATCGACTACAACGTCCATACGATGCTACAAGCCGTGCAAGGCGGTGCTTGAGGAGTGCTCGTCGAGCTGCGCGACGTGAGCCTAGGCTATGACCGCGGCCCCGTCCTGGAACGTGTCTCACTCTCCATCGAGCAGGGCGAGTTTCTCGCCCTGCTCGGCCCCAACGGCGCCGGCAAGACGACGCTCCTGCGCGGCATCCTCGGCCTGATCCCGGTGCTCGCCGGGCGGATCGACTACGGCTTCGACCGCGCGGTGAGCCCACCGGGGTATGTTCCACAGCGCGACGCCCTCGATTCCATCTTTCCGCTCAGCGTGTTCGAGGTGGTCTTGATGGGCACCTACGCGAAGCTCGCCCCTTTGCAGCCGGTGAGGCGCCAGCTCCGCCGGTTGGCGGCGCGCTGCCTCGACCAAGTCGGGCTGGCCGACTTGGCGGAGCAACAGTTCTGGGCGCTGTCGGGCGGCCAGAAGCAGCGCGTGCTGATCGCGCGGGCCCTCGCGGTGGAGCCCGAGATCATGCTGCTCGACGAGCCGACCGCCGGGGTCGACGCCGAGGCCGAGATCGCGATCACCGATCTGCTCCAGCGCCTGAACCGCGACCGGGCCCTCACGGTGGTGCTGGTGACGCATCATCTCGGGCGGATTCGCTCGGCCGTACGCTCGGCCGTGTGGATCGACGAGGGACGCGCCACCAAGCAGCCCATCGAGGCGATCCCGACGCTCGACGGCACGACTCTTCTCGGCCGACAGCGCCCCGACCCCGCATGAGCGCACTGCTCGAGATCCTGAGCCCGACCTTCCTGCTGCGCGACGCCCTGATCGCCAGTGTGCTGGTCGGCTTCGTCTGCCCGCTGGTCGGCGTCTACTTCGTGCTGCGCCGCATGATCTTTCTCGGCGTCGCCCTGCCGCAGGTGTCGGCTGCGGGGATCGCCTTCTCGTTCCTGGCCTACAAGGTGGCGGTCGGGCCGCACGAGCAACTGGAGGTCAGCGAGCACGTCCTCGCGATCGTGGGCTCGCTCGTCTTCACGCTGGTCGTGACGGTCGTGCTGGCGGCGCTCGAGCGGCGCGGCAAGCCGACGGTGGAAGCCCGCATCGGGACCACCTACGCGGTCGCGGCGGCCGCCACCATCCTCTTCCTCGCCAAGGATCCGCACGGCGATGCGCAGATGGTGAACCTGCTCAAGGGCGACATCCTGGCGACCACGCGCGCGAGCTTGGTGTCGATGGCCGTCATCTTCGCCCTCGTCACCGCGGCGCTGCTGGCCTTCCGGAAGGAGCTGCTGCTGGTCTCGTTCGACCGGGATCTGGCCGTCGTGTTCGGCAAGCGCGCCGGCCTGTGGGACCTGCTCCTCTACCTGCTCATCGGCATCGTGATCTCGCTCGGGGTAATGACCGCCGGGCCGATGGCCACGTTCGGCTTTCTGGTCGTACCGCCCGTGACCGTGCGCATGATCGCGCGCCACATGCTCAGCTTCTCGCTCGGATCGGCCCTGCTCGGCGCCGCCACCGCCTTCTGCGGTTTCTACGCGGCGTATCGCTTCGATCTGCCGCTTGGACCGGCTGAAGTCGGCCTCTCCAGCGTCATCCTGCCGGCCGTCGCTGCGGGCGTGGGCCTGCACCGCGCGGTCGGCCGGTGGCAGTCGGCGTGAACCCCGTCCTCGCGCTCTGCTTCTGGCTCTCTGGCGCCGCCGCGCTGGCGCTCGAGATGTTGTGGATGCGCTCGGCCGGGCTGGTCCTCGGCCAGACGGCCCCGACCACCGCCATGGTGCTGGCGTGCTACTTCGGCGGCCTCGGTGTCGGGGCCGCCGCCGGCCGGCGCATTACCAGTGAACCGGTCCGCGTCTACGGCCGGCTCGAATGGGGGGCGGCGGCGGGCGCGCTCTGGTCGCTCGCGGTGTTTCGGGCCCTGCGCAGCGACCCCGCGCAGGCGTGGCTGGGAGCCGGGGGCGCGGGCCGCGCGCTCGTTGCCGTCGCGCTGGCCGGCCTGCCCGCGACCGTGTGCCTCGGCGCAACCCTTCCGGCGCTCGGCCAAGCCCTCGCCCGCCGCGACGACGTCGGCCCCGTCGGCGGCCGTCTCTACGCGCTCAACACGTTCGGCGGCGCCGTCGGCTGCGCCGTGACCGGCTTCGGCCTGCCGCTGCTGATCGGCGTCACGGCCAGCTACACCGCGGTGGCGGCGGCGAGCGCGCTGGCCGGAGCGCTGGCCTTGCTTGTCGCACGCCGAGCCGGGCTGCAGGGCGCCGCGCCAACACGGCCCAGCGACGACCCCATTCCGCCGGGCGGTGGCGAGCGCACACGCCTCCGTGCCGTCGCCGCCGGCGCCGGCGCGCTCGGCCTCGGCCTCGAGGTGCTGTGGACGCGCCTCTTCGCCCAGGTGTTGCACAACTCCGTCTACTCCTTCACCGCCATCGCGCTGGTGTTTCTGGTCGCCATCGCGCTCGGCGCCGGCCTGGCCGCGGCGCTGCTCCGCCGGGTCGCGCCGGCAGCGCTGGCCGGCGGCGCGCTCCTCGGTGCGGCGCTGTGGACCGTCGCCGGGGTGTGGCTGTTCACCCGCTGGACCGACGGACTCTCCTACGTCGGCATGCACAGCGGCCTCGGCGAGTACGTCGGACGCATCGTCGCACTGGCTGCCGCGACGGCGGGCCCGGTCGCCGTGGCTTCCGGCGCCGTGCTGCCGGCGCTCTGGGCGCAATGGCGCGGCGGCGAGGGAGCCGCTCGGCCGCTCGGGGATCTGGCGGCGGCCAACACCTTCGGCGCCGTCGCCGGCGCGCTGGCGGCCGGGCTCCTGGCACTGCCGCTCCTCGGCATCGGCGCGACCCTGATGCTGGCGGCCGCGAGCTACGTCGTGCTCGCCGACCTCGTCCGGCCCGCACGAGGACGATGGCGCGCGCTCGGGTACGCCGCGTTGCTCGCCGTGGTGATCGCCAACCCGGCGCGCGTGCCGCTGGTGCACGTCGGGTCCGACCACGACGTCGTGCGCGCTGTCGCCGAGGGACCGTCCGGTATCGTCAGCGTGGTCGACAGCGCCGGCGATCTCCAGCTCCGGCTCGACAACTACTACGTGCTCGGCGGCAGTGCCGCAGCGGCGAACGAGCGCCGGCTCGGGCTCGTTCCGCTGCTCCTTCACCCCGCCCCGCGCCGCGTCGCCTTCATCGGCCTCGCCACCGGCATCACCGCCAGCGCCGCCGTGGCCGTCGGCGTGCCGCGGACGACGGTCGTCGAGCTGGTGCCCGAGGTCCCGCGCGCAGCGCGCGCGTTCTTCGCGCCCTGGAACGCCGGCGTGCTGGAGCGCCCCGGGGTCGACCTCGTCCTCGACGACGGCCGGCGCTACCTCGCCGCCAGCGACGAGCAGTTCGACGTGATCGTCGCCGACCTCTTCATCCCCTGGCACCCGGGTGCGGGGAGCCTGTACACGCGCGAGATGTACGAGACCGCCGCGCGCCGGCTCGCCGCCGGCGGAATCTTCTGCCAGTGGCTGCCCCTCTACCAGCTGACGCGCCAGGAGTTCGACGTCATCGCGCGGACGTTTCTCAGCGTCTTCCCACGCGCCACGCTCTGGCGTGCCGACTTCTACCCCAATCGTCCGGTGGTCGGCCTGATCGGCCATGCGGCGCCCGCGGCGCTCGACCTCGACCGTCTGCAAGAGCGAATGGGGCAGCTCCCGGCGTGGAGCCGCGACGCGCTGCTCGGCACGCCGCGCGGCCTGGCGATGCTCTACGCCGGCGACCTCTCCGTTGCGGCGGACCTCTTCGACGCCGCCCCGGCCAACACCGACGATCGCCCGCTCATCGAGTTCACCGCGCCGCGCCTGACACGGATCAACGCGGCGGGCGACAAGGACTGGTTCACCGGCGACGCGCTGGCCGCGTTCTACGACGCCGTCGCGGCGCGCGGCGAGAACAAGCCGGATCCCCTGTTCCCGCCGTCGCCGGAGCTGGCCGACGCGCGCCGCGCCGGCGCCGACCTCTACCGATACGCGCTGGCCGCCACGCGGCATGACGAAGCCGACGCCACCCGCCTCGCCGCCGCCGTCCGCGAGCTGGTGCCCGAGGTCGTCGCTGCCGGGGAATCCGCCGACGCGGTGGCCGATCTGGCCGATGCCCAACGCACCCTCATCGATCTGCGGGCCGAGCAGGACGACGTGCGCCGGCGCCTGGAGGAGATGGAGCAGCGCCTCGGCGGGCTGACGGCGACGGAGGACGCTCGGCAATGAGCCTGCGGCACTTCGTATGGGCCGCGGGCCTGGTGCTGCTGGCCTGCGCCCGCCCGCCGGCGCCCGCACCTCCACCGAAGGCGCTGCGCGCGGTCGCGGTGTTTCCACCCAACAACCGCACCGGCGACGAGTTGCTCGTCGCCGGCGGGTCACTGCTGGAGCGCTACGCCTTTCACACCGAACGGGTGACCGTCGGCGACGTCGTGGCCGCCGAGGCGCGCGGCGAGCTCAGCGACCGCGGCATCGACGTGGTGGCGCCCGAGGTCGTCGACGCCGCGGTCGCCGACTACGCGGCGCGCACGCCGGAGACGGCGGCCCGCCAAGCGGCACGGGCGCACATCGACGCGACCGTGCTCTACATCGAGATCCGGCGCTGGGAGCACAACGCTCCGTTCAACACGGTCTCGATCATCGTCTCGCTGTCCGCCACGCTGATCGATCCCGCCGATGGCCGCGTCGTGTGGACGGGCGAGTTTCCATCGCGGCCGATCGCCACCACCGGCGCCGTGAACCCAGGGGCGGCCGACGTCATCGCCGCCACGAAGGCCACGACCGAGCTGCTGGCGCCGCTCACCGCAATACATCCGTAGGGGTCGGGGATCGGGGATGCAAAAGACCGCGCCCTTCG
>Ga0335084_10004018_pt1 | contig 14484 bp, 16 predicted proteins | sample Lox_Sample_44_FD_206721 | JGI IMG/M metagenome (GOLD analysis project Ga0335084, IMG submission 206721) | Soil microbial communities from Loxahatchee National Wildlife Refuge, Florida, United States - Lox_Sample_4.4 | ecosystem: Environmental > Terrestrial > Soil > Wetlands | place: USA...
CCGTGGTTGGCAGGATCCGGTCTTTGGTTGCCGTGAGCACGGGACTCCCTTCGCGAGGCTGAACGATTGCCGCGATTATCCGCTTTCGGCGACGGCTCCGCGCGGGTAATAAGACCCTAAGAAGTCAGTCCGCTGCGCCAACTCATCGGCCGATCGAGCGTCTGTTGTTCTTCGCGTGAGTGCTGCCTCGACCAGAGGGGAGACGTTCGACGCCGGGAGGACCGGCGCTGCTCCGCGTGGGCGCGTGCGCGCGGGCTGGGCATGGTTCGCAGGGGGTGAGGGCTTCGTCCTCCGGAACGTGCCGAGCGAGGCGAGCTTCCTCAACGGACTGGGGATGTGGGTAGCCGGGATGGCGCTCGTCAGCGGCTTCGGGATGACCGTCGCCGCGAGCCAGTGGTGGAGCACCTCGATCACGAGCGTCCTCTGGGTGCTTCCGCTCTGGGCCATCCTCTACTGCCTGATCGAGCGCCTCGTCCTGAAGAGCTTCGGCACGAGCTGGGTCTGGAACCTCGTGCTCACGATCCCCCGGCTGCTGCTCTCGCTCGCGATCGCGCTCGTGATCGGGCTGCCGATGGCGCAGGTGATCTACAGCGGCTCGATCAACGACGAGCTGAGCAAGACGACCACCGCGCGGATCCATGAGGCCACGAACCAGATCACGCGGACCTACGAGGCGAAGATCGCGGCGGCGCAGAAGGCGATCACGGCCGCGCAGGCCAAGGAGGCGAGCCTTCAGAAGCAGGTCACGAACAGCAAGTTCCTGGCCGACTGCGAGGCCGGCCTTGCGACCTGCTCACAGACCCACAAGCTCGGCCGAGGGCCGTACTTCAGGCGCGACGCGCGGCGCGCTGCAGCCGCCGCGGCGGAGTTGAAGCGGGCCCGTCCGCAGATCGCGGCGACGATCGCCGCGAACCAGCGCAAGATCGCGGTCTGGCGGGCCGCCGAGAGCGGCCAGATCGCGAACCGGGTCTCGACGATCAAGGCCGACCGCGACTTCCTCGCCCGCCAGGCGGCGCTCGAACGCGTCGAGAGGGCCAGTCCGGCCGTGAAGAAGTACGTCGAGTTCTTCCTGGCGTTCCTGATCGCGATCGACCTCGTCGCGCTCTTGCTCAAGCTCACCCATCTCTTCAGCACCGGCGGCGCGTACGAGCGGAGCGCGGCCGCGCTCCGGGCGAACGACCTCGTCGACGTCCACCGCCTCCAGGAGCGCGCCACCGTCCTTACCCGCCGCATCACGCTCGAGGCGCGGGCCCAGGAGGACGCCGACGAGCTCAGGATTCGAGGCGAGATCTCACCCGAGCCTCAGCTCGAGAGCGATCTCAGACCTGGCCGTCCGTCGCTCGGCGGCCCGGCGACCGCCACGCCGCTCGGCGACTGACAACTCCCAAAAGCCGCGCGGGAACCTCGAAGCGCTCGACCGAGACGCGTTGCGTCGCTCGACACGGTTTGTCGTTGTCCAAGTCGGGGTAGAGATCAGGCTCGCTTCTTGCCGTCAAGGGGAGAGGAGTCGTCATGGGTCTGACAGCCACAAACCCGGTGCAGGGACATGTCGAAGAGGGCTGGGGAAACGTCGCAGATGCCTTCCGCGCGAACTTCGAGGGGAAACCTGGGGAAGTTGGCGCAGCGTGCTGCGTGTACGCCGGCGGGCGGCCCGTCGTTGACCTGTGGGGCGGCCTCGCCGATCGGGAGGCGAACCGCCCCTGGAACGAAGACACGATCACACTGGTCGCATCCACGACCAAAGGCGCCACCGCGATCTGCGCCCATCTTCTGGTCCAGCGCGGCGAACTCGATCTTGACGCCCCGGTGGTCCAGTACTGGCCCGAATTCGGTGCCAACGGCAAGGACGAGATCCCGGTGCGCTGGCTGCTTTCCCACCAGGCCGGCCTGCCCGTCATCGACACGCCTCTGACGTTCGAGGACGCCTGCGCCTGGCATCCGGTCATCCGGGCGCTCGAAGCGCAGAAGCCGCTGTGGCAGCCGGGTACGGAACACCTCTACCACGCACACACCTTCGGGTTCCTCGTCGGGGAGCTCGTCCGGCGGATCACCGGCAGGACACTCGGCACGTTCTTCGCAGACGAGGTCGCTGCCCCACTCGGGCTGAGCGCCTGGATCGGCCTCCCCTCGGAGCGAGAAGAGCAGGTGACCCGGATCACGTACGCCCCGTTCGCCGTTGAGGAGCTGACCACCGGAATGATCGAAGCCACCGGCCTCGATGAGGAGACGGTCACCGCCTGGATCGGTGCGCTGTACAGCCCAGGGTCGGCGGCCGCCCGGGCCGGCGAGCTTGGCGGCGCCTTCGATCCCACGAGCGACTTCATGAACGGCTCTGCCTTCCTCGCGGCAGAGTTCCCGTCCAGCAACATGGTCGCCGAGGCGCGGTCGCTGGCCCGGATGTACGCGGCCACGGTGAGCGAAGTCGACGGCGTGCGGCTGCTGGATCCAGCGACGGTGGAGACGATGACGGTCGTCCAGACCGACAAGACGAAAATGCACGGGCTGCCGTCAGGATTGGAGGTTCCGGCCGACCGCTCCTTCTATATGTCGCTCGGGTTCTGGCGGGCCTGCCCACCGATGCCATTGGCCGGACCATGGTCGTTCGGCCACCCCGGTTCAGGCGGATCGATCGCCTTCGCCGACCCCGATGCCGGTGTCGGGTTCGGCTACGCCCCGAACCTGTGGTCGTGGAACATCGCCGAACCGCGGGCGAAGAACCTGGTTGCGGCGGTCGTGGCCTGCCTCGACGGCTGAGATCCTGATCTTCGGCGCGGCATCGCAGGCACGACGCTCGAGAGCAAGATTCACTATAGTGAACTTAATGGTTCAGTCTTCCAAGACGGTGGGCCGCGCTTTCACAGCCCTCGCCGACCCGACTCGACGCGCCGTGCTCGAACGGCTCGGCGCCGGGCCCGCGTCGATCAGCGAGCTCGCCGAGCCGTTCGACATGTCGCTGACCGGAATGAAGAAGCACGTTCGGCTGCTCGAGGAGGCGGAGCTGGTAACGACGGAGAAGGTCGGCCGCGTACGGAGGTGCATGCTCGTGCCCTACGCCTTCGAGGGCATCAGCACGTGGCTGCAGCGGCTCGACCGCTTCGCCCAGGTCGTCGAACGAACGAAAGGAGCACGATGAGCCCAACCAAGAAGCAGGAGGGATTCAGCGCCGAGGAGAAGGCTGCGATGAGAGCGCGGGCCAAGGAGCTGAAGGCGGCTGCGGAAGGCGAGGAGGCCGTGGTCTCTGCGCTCGCGGAGATGTCGCCGAAGGACCGTGCCCTCGGCAAGCGGATCCACGCGATCGTCAAGAAGAACGCTCCCAACCTCACGCCGAAGACGTGGTACGGGATGCCCGCCTATGCCAACAAGGACGGCAAGGTCGTGGTCTTCTTCCGCGACGCGGGGAAGTTCAAGGAGCGCTATGCGATGCTCGGCTTCAATGACACCGCGAACCTCGACGACGGCTCGATGTGGCCGATCGCCTTCGCCGTGACGAAGCTGACCAAGGCGGGCGAGGCCAGCATCGGGAGGCTCATTCGGCAGGCCGTGAGCTGACGATGAACGACACGACGGTCACCACCCCGAACGAGCTCGAGATCCGGGTCGAGCGGGTCTTCGACGCGCCGCGTGCCCACGTCTTCTCCGTCTGGACGGATCCGGCGCTGATCCCTGAGTGGTGGGGCGACGGCACGGTCGTGGAGGAGATGGACGTCCGCCCGGGCGGCACCTACCGTTTCCGGACCGCCCACGGCGTCGTGGAGGGCGAGTTCCAGGAGGTCGACCCGCCCGAGCGCCTCGTGCAGACGTTCCAGAACCACCTGCAGACGCTCGAGTTCGAGGATCTCGGCGAGCGGACGAAGCTGACACAGACGATGCGCTTCCGCACGATCGAAGAGCGCGACACCACGATGCAGTACGGCGTCGAGGAGGGCGCGAGGGCAGGCTTCGAACGGGTTGACGCGGTGCTGCGCAAGATCGCAGCGTGAACCGCCGACAGAACGGAGGGACGATGACCACGGCATCCGAGCAGATCGACCAGCGGATAAGGGACCTCGACGAAAGGCGGGCGATCGACATCCGCGAAGGTGAGGAGATAGACGAGCCTGCCCTCAAGGACCTGATCCGCGCAGCCGTTGCGCTGAACCTCGAGGGCAAGTCGTCTCGATAGGTCCTGTCGTCAGCCGGCCAGAGGCTCGCCGGTCTCGAGCAGGGTCTTGAGCCCGCTGAGGACGTACATCCAGCCGCCGGCAACCGACTCGGCCGTCTTGGGAGCTCCGTCGAGCCGATCGTGGACGAGCGTGAGCTTCGTGACGCCGTCGTCCTGCGGCTCGATCTCCCAGGTGACGCGGCTAGTCTCCTCCGCGGCGAGCTCGGGGTCGTAGAGAGCCTGCCACTCGTGGACGAGCCGCCGCGGCGGGTCCTCCTCGAGGATCGCCGAGTCTCCCCAGAGCTCGCCGTCGGGGCCGTACGCGCGGCGCCGGCCGTCCGTCAGCTCGATGCGGGCGGCGTAGAAGTACCGCGTCGTGAACTCGGGCTTCGTGATCGCGTCCCACACCTGCTCCGGCGTGGCCTTGATGAAGAGCTGGTAGACCTGCGTGGTCGTTGCTGTTGCAGTGGTCATGCGCTTTCCTCCAACTGAGTCTTGAGGTCGAGGAGCGCGGACACGCGGCGCTCCTTGTACTTGTCGATCCACCGGTCGTGGATCAGGCGGATCGGAACCGGATTGAGAAAGTGCAGCTTCTCCCGGCCCTGGCGACGTGTGACGACGAGGCCGGCGTCCTCGAGGACGCGCAGGTGCTTCATCACGCCGAAGCGCGTCATCTCCAGCTCCGACTCGAGCTCGGTGAGCGTACGGCCGTCACGCTCGAAGAGGCGGTCGAGCAGGAAGCGCCGCGTCGGATCGGCGAGCGCCTTGAAGACCAGGTCGTCAGGAGTCATGCCTCGAGATTACGTGACTAAACGGTCACATGTCAAGCTGGAGCCCAAGCGCCTCGACAGCGCCCCACCCGGACTAGGCGCGAAACGGCGCCGGGCAGGCGGCGATCTTCGGGATCGAGAAGCGCGCGATCGTGCCGAACTCGGGTGCCGGCTTGCAGGCCTGCGCGACCCCCGCGTCGCACGCGACCGAAAGGAAGATGAACGCGTCCTCGGGCGAGAAGCCGTGCTCGTCGACCAGCATCCGCGCGGCCTCCTCCGAGACGAGCTGAAGCGCCTCGTCGAACTCGCTCGCCGTCGCGTGCGGAAGCCAGCGGTCGCCGAGCTCCGTCACCGGCCACGTCGCCTGCTTTCCCTTCAGCAGGTCGAAGCGGATGTCGACCTCTCCCGCGATCTCGACGCCCGTGAAGCAGATCTCGCCGTCACCCATCGACGCGTGCATGTCGCCGACCGCGAACATCCCGCCCGGCTGGCGCACCGGGAAGAAGATCCGAGCGCCCTTCCCATGCAGGTGGTCGTCGAGGTTGCCTCCGTGGCGGCCAGCAAGGCCGTTCGAGAGCGTCTCCCGGTCGGTGGCGACGCCGACGACGCCCACCATCGGCCGCGCGGGGAACGAGATGCGGTCGTTCATCGTGATCACGCCGTCCCGCACCTCGAACATGCGCGTGAGCGGCGCGTCGACCTCCTCGATCAGCTGGCCGAAGCCGGGAATCAGCGTCGCCACGCCCCACTCGATCGGCCTTACGTCCAGGATCTCGGCCACGAGCGAGTCGCCTGGCTCCGCGCCTGCGACCGCGACCGGCCCGGTCGCGCCGTTGATCTGGCCGAGGTCGATCTCCGTGACGAGGTCGTCCTCGCTGCGGATCTGGCCGGTGAAGCAGTCGTTCGTCTCGAACGTGACGGTGTCGCCGGGCCGAACCTCGAGCACCGGCTCGAGGTTCGGCCCGAACGACCAGATCACCTGGTCCCGCGAGAGCCGATGTGCGGCCGCGACGGCCATCTAGCCAGTCTGCCCGATCGCGCCGAACGCGTACTCCCAGAAGCAGCGCATGAGCGGCGGCGGAGTCGGCCCAGCCATCTGCACCTGGGTGAAGAGGATCCCGACCGTCTCGGTCGAGGGCTCGATGTGCGCGGTCGTTCCCGTGCCCCCGACCCAGCCGTAGCGGCCGTCGGCGCGGACCGAGCCGCCGTAGCCCCACCCGGCTCCGTCGAGGAACAGCGCTGAGGCGTCGCGCTGCTCCTGCGTCAGGTGATCGGTCGTCATCAGGCGCACCGACTCCGGCGAGAGCAGGCCGGCGCCCTCCGCGAGCAGCATCTGGCCGAAGCGGTGCCAGTCGGCAAGCGTCGAGACCAGACCGCCCCCGCCCGACGGAAAGACCGGAGGCTTGCGCCAGTGGTCGTCGTCGATTACGGGACCGCTGTCGCCACCGTGATAGGGCGGCAGCCGGTCGAGCTCGTCCGCGGAAACGTGGAAGCCGGTGTCGCTCATCCCGAGCGGCTCGAAGATCCGTGCGGCGAGGAACTCCGGGAGCGGCTGGCCGGAGACTCGGGCGACCAGCACGCCCTGGATGTCCGAGCACGTGTTGTAGAGCCAGGCCTCGCCGGGCTGGCGCAGCATCGGGATCCCCGCAAGTGTCCGGACCCAGTCGTCGGGCGCCTCGCGAACGGAGAACACCGGGAGCTTCTCGAAGAGCTCGATCACGGCAGGCAGCGAGAAGTCGGACGGATAGCCCCAACCCGCACGGAAAGTCAGCAGGTCTTCGACCGTAATCGGACGCGCGGCAGAGACGACGTCGTCGAGCGGACTCTCCGGGGTGCGGACGACCTGCGGCGACCCGAGCTCGGGCAGCCACGTCTCGATCGGGTCGTCCAGCGCCGCGAGGCCGTCGTCGACGAGAAGCATCACCGCAGCGGCCGTGATCGGCTTCGTGATCGAGGCGATGCGGACGATCGAGTTCGCCTCGATCTCGCCGGCGCTCGCGATCTCGACCGCATCGAGCCGCGCGACGAGCGCCGCGGCTCCTGGGGCCGTTCCGTCGGCGACGGCAGCGTCGAGCAGATCCTGGAGCGGCGTCATCTCGAGTACCGACCCGGCGCACCCACGGAACTCATCGTCTCAGGCCGGCAAAGAGCGCCGCGGCGAATGGTCAAATACATCAATTGAATTTGATGTATCTTGCTCTAGTGAGCGCCGTGGGAGCACCTCCCGAGCTCTTTGCGCTGGCCGGCCATCCGTTGCGCTGGCGCCTGCTGAGCGAGCTCGCTCACAGCGACCGCCGCGTCCGGGAGCTCTGCAGCGGGCTAGGCGAGCGGCAGAATCTCGTCTCGTACCACCTGCGCCGCTTGCGGTCCGCCGGAATGGTCTCGACGCGACGCAGCTCGCACGACGCGCGCGACGTCTACTACGGCCTCGACCTCCGTCGCTGCAGCGAGCTGCTCGCAGAATCGGGCGCCGCGCTGCACCCAGGGCTAGGGCCAAGTGCACGCGCCGAGCCGCCTCGGCGACACCGGCGCCCGGTTCGTGTGCTCTTCCTCTGCACCGGCAACAGTTCACGCTCCCAGATCGCCGAAGCGGTCGCGCAGGAGCTCGGCGGCGGCACGATCGAGGCGTTCAGCGCGGGCAGCAACCCAAAGGCCCTGCATCCGAACGCGATTGCGGTGATGCAAGAGCGCGGCATCGACATCTCGGGACGCGAGGCCAAGAACCTCAGCGTCTTCAGCCGCCAGCGCTTCGACTACGTGATCAGCCTCTGCGACCGCGTGCGCGAGGTCTGCCCCGAGTTCCGCGGCGACCCGGAGACGATCCACTGGAGCATTCCCGATCCCGCCGCCGAGCCGTACCCGGCGTTCGAGCGGACGGCCGCCGAGCTCGAGACCCGCATCCGCTTCCTGCTCAGGCAGATCGACGAACGACCACGAGAGGTCTCGAGATGAGCGAAGACACGGTCAACGTCCGCTACATGGTCGACGACGTCGAGGCGGCGATCGCCTTCTACACGACGCACTTCGGGTTCACGCTCCTGTCGGACCAGTCCCCGGCCTTCGCGGACGTCGCCCGCGGCAACCTGCGCCTGCTGCTGAGCGGGCCGAAGAGCTCGGCCGGAAGGGCGATGCCCGACGGGCGTCAGCCCGGTCCCGGCGGCTGGAACCGCATCCACTTCGTCGTGGAGGACATCGCCGCCGAGGTCGAGCGCCTCCGCGCCGCCGGCCTCGAGTTCCGCAACGAGATCACCAAAGGGCCCGGCGGCAAGCAGATCCTCGTCGACGACCCGTCCGGAAACCCGATCGAGCTCTTCGAGCCGCGCTGACCGCAGTCGCGATGAGGCCCGGGCTGGCGACCGTCGCGCGCGAGTGGGGCCGGATCGGCTGCATCGGCTTTGGCGGACCGCCCGCGCACATCGCGCTGCTGCGCCAGCTCTGCGTCGAGCGGCGATGGCTCGAGCCGCGCGAGTTCGAGGACGCGATCGCCGCCTGCAACCTGCTTCCCGGCCCCGCCTCGACGCAGCTCGCGATCTTCTGCGCCTGGCGCGTCCGGGGCCGAGTCGGCGCGCTGGTCGGCGGGGCCGCGTTCATCCTCCCGGGGCTGATCCTGATCCTCGCGCTCGCCGTGCTCTTCCTGGCCGGCTCGCCGCCGCGCTGGATCGAGGGAGCGGGCGCTGGAGCGGGAGCGGCCGTGGCCGCCGTGGCCGTCCACGCAGGCTCGAGCCTGCTCCCCGCCAGCTGGCGGGGTTCACGCCATCACCTACGCTGGGGCGTCTATCTCGTCGCCGGGGCGGCCAGCGCGGCCACGGTCGGGCCCTGGCTCGTCCTCGTGCTGCTGGGCTGCGGGCTCGTCGAGCTCGCCGTCCGAAGGCTCGGGCACGGACCCGCTTTGAGCCTCGCCCCGCTGCCGCTGTTGACCACCGCCACGGCCGGCAGCGGCGGCCTGCTCGCGCTCGCCTGGGTCGCGCTCAAGGTCGGCGCGCTCTCCTACGGCGGCGGCTTCGTGATCATCCCGCTGATGCAGGCGGACGCGGTCGACCACTACCACTGGATGACCTCGAGCCAGTTTCTGAACGCGGTTGCGCTCGGGCAGGTCACACCGGGCCCCGTCGTCCAGACGGTGTCGGTCGTCGGCTACGCGGCCGCCGGAATCGGAGGAGGGCTGCTCGCCGCCCTCGTCGCATTCACGCCCTCCTTCGCGTTCGTGCTGATCGGCGCGACGCACTTCGACCGCCTGCGCGCCGACGAGAACGCGAAGTCGTTCCTGGACGGCGCGGGACCCGCGGCGATCGGCGCGATCCTCGGCACCGCCGTCCCGCTCGCCCGCGCGCTCTCGGAGCCCTGGCAGTACGGGCTCCTCGCTGCGGCCTTCGCGCTGCTTTTCGTCCTCCGACGCGGGGTCGTGACGACGTTGCTGCTCGCCGGCGCGGTGGGCGTCGTCGTGGCGCTCGCGAGCGGGCCGCTGCCCTGAGCTCGTGACCGCCTAGACCGTCGCGACGATGTGCTGTGCGACGCTCCGCCAGCTCCAGAGCTCAACGGCCGCCTCGCGGGCCGCCGCCCGGATCGCGGCGCGGTCTTCAGGCCCGAGCGCGAGGATCGCCCCGAGCCGCTCGCGCAGCGCGGCTGCGTCCCCGTTCGGAAAGCGCACGAGACCGCGCAGCGCGGACGGATAGCTCTCCTCGAGCCCGTCCGCGACCGACGCGAGGCCCGAGTGGTCGGCGACGACCGGCGGACACCCGGCCGCGGCCGATTCCGCGGCGACCATGCCGAACGCTTCCGGGAAGATCGATGGCACGGCGGAGACGTCCGCCAGCGCCAGCAAGTGCACCAGGTGGCGATGCTCGAGCGGTCCCGTGAAGAGGACGTCCAACCCCTCGGCCAGCCCTTCCAGCTCCGAGCGGTAGTCGCCGAAGCCGACGATCACCGTGCGCGCGTCGATGCCTCGCAGCGCCTCGAAGAGCACCTGGACGCCCTTGTTCCGGATCAGCTTTCCGAAGTAGACGACCGTCGGCCGCTCGCCCGCCAGGAAAGCGGCGAGCCGATCGGCATTGCCCTCGTCCGGAAGCCGCTCGTTCGCGTTGCCGGGGTTCGGCGGGTCCTTGCGCGCCTCGGCGACGAGCGCGTCGAGCGCGGCCTCGCGCGCCTGCGGCTGCCACAGCTCGACGTCGACCCCGGGCGGGATCGTGTGCACGCGGTCGACGGTCCCGCAGATCTCGGCGAGCACGTCGCGAATGTGCTCCGAGCCGACGATCACCGCAGACGCACCCTTCAGAGCCTCCCCACCCCACCGCGAGAGCTCCTCGTTTCCGCGCATCGAGTACTCGAGCTCTGACCCGTGCGCCTTCACGACGTACCTCGACCCGCTGCCCGCGCCCACGGGCCCACCGAGCAGGACGTGGTTTGCGAAGACGAGATCGGCCGGCCCGTGCTCGCGAAGCGCGGCAACGTTCGCCCCGACCCAGGCGTCGAGCTCCTCGCGCGTGCAGTCCTGCACCCGCTTGACCGTGTAGCCCTCGTACTCGTCGATCACGAACGTGGGCAGCAAGCCGTGGACGTCGGGCCTCACCGTGGCCGCCCCGCCGAGGTCGAAGCGCGACGGATCCGGGTCTTGCGAGAAGACCGTCACGTCGTTGCCCTCCCGGCTCCACTCGCGGGAGAGCTGCCGCGTGTAGGTGTTCGAGCCCGTCCCGGAGAGCAGGTAGCCGTGCCACACGAAGATTCGCATCAGGAGCCGAGCCTAGTGATCTTGCGCCGGCTCCTCTGCGGGTGCGAGACCGGGATGGGCGAGACCGACGGCTCCGGGAGCGCCGATCGCGGCCGCGATCCCTGCGAGCGCGAGGACGAGGCCGCCGCTCGCGATCACCGCGCCGCCGAGCGCACCGCCGACCGGCTCGGCCGCCTGCATGATCGTGCGCAGCAGGCTGAAGACCCGCCCGCGAAGCTCCTCGGGGATCAGGCGCATCCGCAGTGTCTGGGCCCAGATCGTCAGCGGCGAGGTCAGGAGGCCCGAGAGGAAGAGGAGGCCGATCGTCGCTCCCGCCGCGGGCTCGACGAGCAGCGGCAGGAACGCGATGCCGACCGCCGTTTGCGCCGCCGCGATCGAGCGGCCGAGCGGCCGGCGCCAGCTGAGCGTCCCAACCACGAACGAGCCGACGAGGTCGCCGGCGACGAGCGCGCTCGTCAGCGCGGCATAGAGCGGAGCCCCGCCGTCGAGGACCGTCGTCGCGTAGATCGGCAGCACGACCAGTAGCGCGCCGAGCCCGACGTTGAAGCTCGCGAACATCAATGTCGTGAGCGTGATCGGCGCGCTGGCCCTGATGAACTCGATCCCCGCGCGGATCCCGTAGCCCGCCTCCGGCTCGGCCGCGTGGCGCTCGTCGCGCAGCCCGCTCAGGCACGCGGCGAAGAAGAAGAACGTGAGCGCATCGAGCGCGAGCACGTCGACCGCGCCGACCTCTGCGATCAGGACGCCTGCGATCAGCGGCGCGATGACACCGCTCAGTCCGTACGAGAGCGACTCCATCGCGTTCGCCGTGTCGAGCCGGTCCGCCGGGACGAGCGACGGGATCAGCGTCGGGACTCCGGCCAGAGGCACCATCTTCAACAGGCCGTAGCTCGCGGCCACGGCGTAGAGCGTCCACAGCGGCACTGCGCCGAACGAGGCGACGATCGGAACCGATGCCATCAGGCAGCCGCGGAAGATGCTGTCCAGCCGCATCAGCCGCACCGCGCCGTACCGGTCGAGCAGCGGCCCGGTCAGGAGACCGCCGATCAGCACCGGGGCTCCGTAGACGAAGACGAGCAGGCCGACCCGGCCCGGCGAGTGCGTGCGCTCGTAGACGAGCCAGCTGAGGGCGATCCACGTCGCTCCGTCCCCGAGCGCCGACGCGGTCGACCCGATCCACAGGCGCCGGAACGCCGGAAGCGCGAGCAGCGCGCGGTAGGGGTTCGCGGCCTGGACGTGGACGGTCAGGCGCCCGCCGCCCAGAGGTAGTGCGCCGCGTACGCGCGCCAGGGCCGCCAGCGCTCGGACCGTGCCTCGAGCCCCTTCGCGTCGTCGGGCAATCCGAGCGTGGCCGCGGCGCGGCGAAGGCCCAGGTCGCCGGCCGGGAACGCGTCCGGATCCTCGAGCGCGCGCAGCGCGACGTACGCCGCCGTCCAGGGGCCGATCCCCTTGATCTCGAGCAGCCGGCGCTCGGCATCGACGCGGTCGGCGCCGCCGTCAAGGGCCAGCGCGCCGCTTGCGAGCAGCCCAGCGAGCTCGTGCAGCGTCTCGCGCCGTGACCGAGGGAGCCCGATTTCGTCGAAGGACGCCTCGGCCAGTGTCTCCGGTGGTGGAAACGCATGCGTGATCGTTCCTTCGGGCCGTTCGAGCGACACTCCGTACGCGGCCACGATCCGACCGGCCGCTGTCCGCGCCGCGGCGACCGAGACCTGTTGGCCGAGGACGGCTCGCACCGCGCTCTCGGCTCCGTCGACCGTGCCCGGGACGCGCAACCCGGGGTTCGCCGCGACCAGCGGCGCGAGCACGTCGTCCTCCGAGAGCACGGCCGCGTGCCCGAGAGGATCGGCGTCGAGGTCGAGCAGCTTGCGGCAGCGGTGCACCGCGGCAGCGAGATCGGCGAGATCGTCCAGCTTGAACACCGCGCGCACGTGATCGTCGGAAGGCTCGAGCTCGACGACGCCGAGGCCGTTCGGAAGCCGAAGCGCTCGGCGGTACGAGCCCTCACCGGCCTCCTCGAGCCCAAGAACCGCACGTGCAGCGAGCCAGCGCAGCAGTCCAGGCCCGTCGAACGGCCGGCGAGCTGCGAGGCGAAGGGAGAGACGACCTGCGTCCGCGCGGGCGCGGCTCCTCGCCCGTCGCAGCTCGGACGGTGTCGAGGCGAAGATCTGCCTGGTCGTGTCGTTGAACTGCCTGACGCTCGTGAAGCCCGACGCGAACGCGACCTCGTTGAACGGCAGCGCAGTCGTCTCGATCAGCGTGCGCGCCGTATGCGCGCGCTGCGAGCGGGCGAGCGCGAGCGGTGGTGCGCCAACGGTGTCGACGAGCGTCCGGTGCAGGTGCCGCTCGCTGACCGCGAGCGCCCGCGCCAGCCCGCCGACCCCCATGCGATCGACCGCACCGTCGGCGATCAGCCGCATCGCCCGGCCGGCGAGGTCTGCCCGCGTGTCCCACTCCGGAGAGCCCGGAACTGCGTCTGGGCGGCACCGTTTGCACGCGCGTAGGCCGGCAAGCTGAGCGGCTGCGGCCGTCCGGTAGAACGTCACGTTCCGCGGTTTCGGGCAAACCGGCGACGGGCAGCTCGGACGGCAGTAGATCCCGGTCGTCCGTACGCCGACGACGAACCAGCCGTCGAACCTCGCGTCCCGGCTCTCGATCGCCCGGTAACACTGATCGAAGTCCAGCTCGGCGACGCTCACGCCTCGATCTTGCCGGTCGCGGCAAGGCTCGCGCTAGCGGAAATCGGACAGCTCGGTCCGGCGGCCTAGTTGAACTCGATCACGCTGCGGATGCCGTCCTGGGCCTCCATCAGCTCGAATGCGTGGTTCACGTCGTCGAGCCCGATCCGGTGGGAGACGAACGGCGCGACGTCGATGTCCCCCGCCAGTGCACGCTCGACGAACTGCGGCACCTGATCCCGACCCTTGCAGCCGCCGAACGACGAGCCCGCCACGCGCCTGCCGGTGATCAGGAAGCGAGGGACGACCTCGAGCACCTCGCCCTTGCCCGCGACGCCGGCGACCGTGCAGAGGCCCCAACCCATGCGCGCCGACTCGACCGCCTGGCGCATGACCGCGACGTTCCCGGTCGCCTCGAACGTGTAGTCGGCGCCGAAGCCGCCGGTCATCTCGACGATCCGGTCGACCGTGTCCGGGCCTCCGACGAGCGTCTCGGTCGCACCCTGGCCCTTCGCGAGCTCGAGCCGCCCCTCGGAAAGGTCGACGCAGACGATCCGCTCGGCGCCCTGCAGCCGGCAGCCGGCCACCGCTCCGAGACCGACCATGCCGGCCCCGAAGACGACGCAGGTCGAGCCGGGTTCCACCTTCGCGGTGTTGATCGCCGCGCCAAGGCCGGTCGAAAGACCGCATGCGAACAGGCACGCGTGCTCGGGGGGCGCCTCCGGGTTCACCCTGGCCAGCGCGATCTCGGGCATGACCGTGTAATCCGCGAACGTCGACGTCCCCATGAAGTGCCTGATCGGCTCGCCGTCGCGGCCGAGCCGCGTGGTCCCGTCCGGCAGGTAGCCCTGGCCCTGCTGCTCGCGGATCGCGAGGCAGATGTTCGTCCGGTCGCTCCTGCAGTGGACGCACTCGCGGCACTGCGGCGAGAACAGCGTCACCACGGTGTCGCCGACCGCGACCGAGCTCACGTCGGGCCCGACCGCCTCCACGACTCCCGCGCCTTCGTGGCCGAGTACCGTCGGCGCGTAGCCGGACGGGTCAGCACCCGAGGCGGTGAACAGATCCGTGTGGCAGACGCCGCAGGCGGTCAGCCGGACGAGCGCCTCGCCCGCCTTTGGCTCGGCGAGGTCGATCTCCTGGACGGCCAGCGGCTGGCCGAAGTCCTCGAGA
>Ga0335084_10004019_pt1 | contig 14484 bp, 13 predicted proteins | sample Lox_Sample_44_FD_206721 | JGI IMG/M metagenome (GOLD analysis project Ga0335084, IMG submission 206721) | Soil microbial communities from Loxahatchee National Wildlife Refuge, Florida, United States - Lox_Sample_4.4 | ecosystem: Environmental > Terrestrial > Soil > Wetlands | place: USA...
GAGAAGTTGGAGACCGAGCTCGGCTCGCTCCGGAAGAAGCTCCAGAACCCGGGCTTCCTCGCCAAGGCGCCGCCCGAGGTCGTGGAGAAGGACAGGGCCCGGGCGGATGAACTGGTCGAAAAAAGAGGAAAGCTCGACACGCATCGTGCGATGCTTGCGGGCACCGCGGACGACACCGCCAGGAGGGATCCGATGGAGAACAACCAGCAGAACCCCACGACTCCGCCCACCCCGGCCCCGGCCCAGGAGAATCCGATCGTGCAGGCGGCCCAGTCGGCCGTCGCCGCCGGCACCGAGGTGGCGAAGAACGTCGTGAGCGCCGTCACCGACGCGATCGAGCGCGTCACCGCCGCGCGCAAGTCGGCCAAGGCCAGGAAGGCCCGCAAGCCGGCGAAGAAGAAGGCCGCCCGCCGCGCCGCCCCGAAGCGCAAGGCTGCGAAGAAGGTGGCGAAGAAGCGCAAGCCGGCGCGCAAGGCGAAGCGGAAGGCCGCGAAGAAGGGCAGGAAGGGCCGCCGCTAGACGGCCGGGGCGGATGCCGTCGCTTCCCGCGCACGTCGAGCGGCTGATCGAGCTGGCCATCGAGGAGGACCTCCTCCTCGGCGACGTCACGAGCGAGGCGACGATCGATCCGTCCTCCAGCGGTGAAGGCCGGTTCCTCGCGAAGGAGGACCTGGTTCTCGCCGGGACCGACGTCGCGTGCCGCGTGTTCGAGCGGCTCGGGGCGGAGTGCCGGTTCGACCACCCCGACGGCGCCCGCGCCCGGCGCGGCGATCTCGTCGGCTCGGCGCAGGGCCCGATCCGGTCCCTGCTCTCCGCCGAGCGCACCGCCCTGAACTTCCTCCAGCGACTCTCCGGTGTGGCGACCGCGACGCGCCGCTGCGTGGACGCGCTCGCCGCGGGCGGCGGCCGCACCCGGCTCCTCGACACACGAAAGACCACGCCGGGCTGGCGCATGCTCGAGAAGGCCGCCGTGCGCGCCGGGGGCGGGAAGAACCACCGCACGTCGCTCGGGGACGGCATCCTCGTGAAGGACAACCACGTGGCCGCCTGCGGCGGCGTCGCCGAGGCCGTGCGCCGGGCGCGCGCGCAGGCCGGCGCGTTGCTCAGGGTGGAGGTCGAGGTCGTGGACCTCCCCGGGCTCGACGAGGCCATCGCCGCCGGCGCCGACATCGTGCTCCTCGACAACATGGACGACGCGACGATGGCCGCGGCCGTGAAGCGCGCGGCCGGGCGCGTGCTGCTCGAGGCGAGCGGGAACATGACGCCCGAGCGCCTGCCGCGCGTCGCCGCCACCGGAGTCGATTTCGTGTCCATGGGGGCGATCACGCACTCGGCGCGGGCGATGGACATCTCGTTCGAGCTGCCCCCGCCGCCGGTCGCGATCTGATGGTTCTGTTTGCCCTCGCTGGGCGGCCCGGATGGACCTCGTGGACCTGCTCGCGAGCGCGCGAGGCGAGGCGGCACCCGGGTGTCCCACCGGGGCGTTGACGCCCCCCCGCTGGCCGGTGCAAACACCGTTGCCTCCCGGAAAGGAGCTCGACCGATGGCGCGTGGGCGGAACGGAGCGGAGAAGGCTGCGAGGCCGGCGAAGGGCGCGGTGATGGTGCTCGTCGCCACGCGCAAGGGCGCGTTCCTCCTGCGCGGCGACGCCGCGAGGCGGAGATGGAAGGTCGGCCCGCCGATCTTCCTCGGAAGCATCGTGCACCACCTCGTGCAGGACCCGCGTGACCGGCGCACCCTGCTCCTCGCCGCGCGCACCGGGCATCTCGGACCGACGGTGTTCCGCTCGACCGACCTCGGGAGGACCTGGAAGGAGGCGGCGCGGCCTCCGGCCTTCCCGAAGGCGCCCGAGGGGCAGAAGGGCCGGGTGGTGGACCACACCTTCTGGCTCACCCCCGCGCACGCGAGCGAGCCTGGGGCCTGGTACGCGGGCACGTCGCCGCAGGGCCTGTTCCGCTCCGCGGACGGCGGCGACACCTGGGAGCCGATGCCCGGCTACAACGACGACCCCCGCTACCGCGGGTGGATGGGGCGCGAGACCGACGGCACGCCGGACGGGCCGGTGATCCACTCGATCATCGTGGACCCCCGCGATCCGTCCCATCTGTACCTGGGCATGTCGAGCGGCGGGGTGCACGAGTCGCTCGACGGCGGCCGCAGCTGGAACCCGATCATCGACGGCATGGAGGTCGTGGAGCAGCTCGATCCCTCGAACGTCGCGTTCCACGACCCGCACGCCGTGCGGCTCTGCGCCACGAACCCCGATCGCCTCTACCAGCAGAACCACTGCGGCATCTACCGGCTCGACCGGCCGGGAAGACGCTGGGAGCGCATCGGCCGGAACATGCCGAAGGCGGTGGGAGACATCGGCTTCCCGATCGTCCTGCATCCGCGCGACGACTCCACGGCCTGGGTCTTCCCCATGGACGGGAGCGGCGTGTGGCCGCGCACGAGCCCGGCCGGGAAGCCGGCCGCCTACGTCACGCGAAACGCGGGCTCCACCTGGAAGCGGCTCGACGGCGGCCTGCCCCGGCGGGACGCCTGGTGGACCGTGAAGCGACAGGCGATGGCAGGGGACGCGCGCGATCCGGTGGGCCTCTACCTCGGAACCACCCAAGGCGAGGTGTGGGCGAGCCGCGACGAGGGCGGGCGCTGGGCCTGCCTCGCGCGCGGGCTTCCCGAGATCTACTCGGTGGAGACGGCCGAGCTCGGGCGATGAAGGTCGTCATCCCGAGTCCGCTGCTCTCGTACACCGGAAGGCGGGAGGTCGAGGCCGAGGGCGCCACGCTCGACGCCCTGCTCGGCGACCTCGACCGCCGCCACCCCGGCCTCCGCTTCCGGGTGGTGGACGAGCAGGGCGGGCTCCGGCCGCACATGCGACTCTTCGTGAACGGGGAGCACGTGCGCGACCTCGCCACGCCGGTCCGCCCGGGCGACGAGGTGCGCCTCGTCCAGGCGCTCAGCGGCGGATGACCGGCTCGGCTTGACGTCCCCCTCCCGGGATGCGTTCCTGAGAGCGAGCCATGCCCGAGAACGGCAACAGCGCGGAGCTCGTCCTCGCGTTCCTCGCCGAGGCGGGCGACGAGTTCGTCTCCGGCGAGGCCATATCGGGCAAGCTCGGTCTCTCCCGCGCCGCGGTCTGGAAGCACGTCGAGTCGCTGCGGGGACAGGGCTACCGGGTGGACGCGGTACCCGCCCGCGGCTACCGGCTCGCGGCGGTGCCCGACCGGCTGACGCCGCTCGAGCTGCGGCCACTCCTCAACACCCACGACGTGGGGCGCGAGCTGCACTGGTTCGAGGAGATCGGATCCACGAACGACCAGGCCAAGGAGCTGGCCGTGGAGGGCGCCGAGCACGGCGAGGTGGTGGTGGCGGAGGCGCAGACCTCCGGCCGCGGCCGGCGCGGCCGGGTGTGGTCGTCGCCGCCGCGACGGAACCTCTACCTCTCGGTGGTGCTGCGTCCGGACCTCCCGCCGGCTCGGGCCGCCGAGCTCACCTTGGTGGCCTCGGTGGCGGTCTGCGACGCGCTCCGGCACGCGGGCGTGGAGGCGGGCATCAAGTGGCCGAACGATCTCCTCGTCTCGGGGCGGAAGATCGCCGGCATCCTCACCGAGCTGGCGGCGGATCCCGATCGCGTGCAGTGGGTGGTGATCGGCATCGGCGTGAACGTCAACACCCGCGCCGAGGACTTCCCCGAGGACCTCCGCGGCGAGGCCACGAGCATCCTTCTCGAGCGGGGAGTTCCGGCCCCGCGCGCGCTCTTCGCGGCCGCCTGCCTCACCGCGCTCGAGGAGTGGCTCGACCGGCACGCCGAGGATGGCTTCGAGGTGGTGCGCGAGGCCTGGCGCGAGCGGTCGGTGACGCTGGGAAAGCGCGTGTCGGTCCTCGCCGACGACCGCGAGGTGGTGGGCGTGGCCGAGGACATCGATCCCCAGGGCGCACTGCTCGTCCGCGACGGCGACGGCGAGGTCCACCGCTTCCTCGCCGGAGACGTGACCCTCCTCAGGTCGCGTTGACCGGCCCGGGGGGCGTCGCTACTCTCCGGCCGTGCTGCTCGCCATCGACGTCGGCAACACCAACACCGTCCTGGGCGCGTTCGACGGCGACGTCCTGCGCCAGCAATGGCGCATCGAGACGAGCCACACCCGCACCTCCGACGAGTACGGCATCATGGTCCGCCAGCTCTTCGCCGCCGAGGGCCTCGACCCGTCGAAGGTGCAGGCCATCGCGGTGTCGAGCGTCGTGCCCCCGCTGCAGCTCGCGCTCGAGCAGATGTGCGCCCGCTACTTTCGTGCGAAGCCGATGTTCGTGGGCCCCGGCGTGAAGACGGGAATGCCCATCCTCTACGACAACCCGCGCGAGGTCGGCGCGGACCGCGTGGTGAACGCGGTGGCGGCCTACGAGAAGTGGCGGACCGGGCTCGTGGTGGTGGACTTCGGTACCGCCACCACCTTCGACGCCGTCTCGCCGAGGGGAGAGTACCTCGGGGGCGCCATCTGCCCCGGCGTGGCCATCTCCATGGAGGCGCTCTTCCGGCACGCCTCCAAGCTCCCGCGGGTCGAGTTCCTCCGGCCGCCCCAGGTCATCGGCAAGAACACCGTCGCGTCGATGCAGAGCGGGCTCGTCTACGGGTACGTGGGCCTCGTGGACGGCATCTGCGGCCGCATGGCCGAGGAGATGGGCGTCGCGCCCAAGGTGGTGGCCACCGGGGGCCTGGCCGCGCTGGTGGCGGGCGTCTCGAAGGCGATCACCGAGGTGGACGAGCACCTCACCCTCAACGGGCTGCGCATCCTCCACGAGCGCAACCGCTGACGAGACAGGACCAGGAAACGAAATGCCCGACTGCCCGATCCCGCTCGACGTCCTCCCGAAGCAGCTCCAGAAGCACGCCGACGAGAAGGCGCCGGCCCCGCTCCGCATGATGGGAGCGAAGGGCCTCGTGCCCGCGGTCGCCGCGGACGACCTCGTCACGCTGCTCTTCGTCCTCTCCTTCGACGCGGAAGAGAACGTGCGCCAGGCCGCGGCGAAGACCGCCGAGGGCCTGCCCGACAAGATCTGGGGCGTCGCGCTGCGCACCGAGGACCTGCGCGGCGAGGTGCTCGACTGGCTCGCCGACCGCATGGCCGGGAAGGAGCCCGCCCTCGAGCTCATCCTTCTCAACCCGATGACCCCCGACGCCACCCTGGCCCGCCTGGCGGGCGGCCTGCCGCAGAAGCTCGCCGACATCGTCCGCCAGAACGAGCTCCGCCTCCTTCGCCACGACGGGATCATCCGGGCGCTCTGCCAGAACCCGAACGCGCTCGCCTCCACGCTCGACGGCGCCTGCGACTTCTGCGTCCGCAACGGCCTCACGCTGCTCGACGTGCCGAAGCTGGTCGAGGCCCACATCCGGGTCCACGGCGTGGACCCGACGGTGAAGCCGCCCGAGCCGGAGGTGACGGCGGCCGGCCTGCTCGAGCAGTTCGAGGCCGAGCTCGCCCACGAGCAGGCTCCCGACGCGCCGCAGGGGGCCGAGACGGCGGAGGACGCGGAGAAGAAGCTCACCATCGCCCAGAAGGTCATGAAGATGACCGTCTCCGAGAAGGTGAAGCTCGCCACGATGGGCAACAAGGAGGCGCGCACGCTGCTCCTGCGCGACTCCAACAAGCTCGTCTGCATGGCCGCGGCCACCAGCCCGCGCATCACCGACGGCGAGATCCTCTCGCTCGCCAACTCGCGAACCGTGAGCGGCGAGGTGCTGCGCTACATCTACTCGAACCGCGAGTTCCTGAAGACCTACGCGATCAAGTCGGGGTTGGTGAAGAATCCCAAGGTGCCGCTGCCCACCGCGCTGAAGCTCATGTACACGCTGCAGGAGCGCGACATCAAGGAGCTGGCGCGGGACCGCAACGTGCCCCAGACGATCCAGGCGCAGGCGAAGGCGTGGATCGCCAAGAAGGAGCTGGCGGCGAAGGGCCCCAGCATGGGCAAGCACTGAGGGCCCTCTGTGAGCGAGGGAGGCCCAGCCGGGGGCGGTGCCCCGAGGAGCACGGTCCGGCGAGGCGAGGGCGCTGCCCCCGCGGACACGGCCAGGGCGGTGTGGCTCTCGGCGGCGACGATGTCGTCGCGCGTGCTGGGCCTCGTCCGCGACCAGCTCTTCGCCATCCTGGTCGGCGCCAACCGCTTCTCCGACGCCTTCGTCGTCGCCTTCCGCATCCCCAACCTCCTGCGCGACCTCTTCGCCGAGGGAGCGCTCTCGTCGGCGTTCGTGCCGGTGTTCGCCGAGACGCGGCGGAACCGGGGCGACCCGGCCGCGCACCGGCTCGCCGACGCCATGGTGGCGCTCGTGCTCCTCGTGGTGGGAGTGCTGACGCTGCTCGGCATCGTGTTCGCCGACGGCGTGGTGCACGCCATCGCCCCGGGCGTGCTCGAGCCCGGCCTGGCGGGCCACCTGGCGCGGGTCATGATGCCGTTCCTGCTCCTGGTCTCCCTCGCCGCGGTGGCCATGGGCATGCTCAACGCCGAGGGGCGCTTCGCCGCCCCGGCGCTCGCCCCGACCCTGTTCAACGTGGGCTCCATCACCGTGGGGGCGGGCCTGTGGATCGCGGGCTGGCCGCCCGAGCGTGCGGTCGTGGGCTGGGCGGTGGGCACCATGCTGGGCGGGCTCCTGCAGCTCCTCGTGCAGCTGCCGAGCCTCGCCGGGCTGGGCCACATGCCGCGCCCGCGCCTCGCCCGCGGCGACCTTGCCGACGCGGGGCTGCGCCGCATCGGGCGGCTCATGGGCGCGGCGGTCATCGGCCTCTCGGCCACCCAGGTGAACATCCTCGTCAACACCTGGTTCGCCTCGCACCAGGAGGGCGCCCCCACCTGGCTGCAGATGGCGTTCCGGCTCATGCAGCTCCCGCTCGGCGTGTTCGGCGTGGCCATCGCCACGGTCGCGGGCGCGGGCGTCGCCCAGAGGGCGGCGGCGAGGGACCTGCCCGCCGTGCGCGAGACGATCGGCTCGGCGATGCGGCTCGTGGCGTTCCTGAACGTGCCGTCGGCGGTGGGCCTCGCCGTGCTGGCGACGCCGATCATCTCGATGATCTACCAGCACGGCCGCTTCGGCGCGGCCGACTCGGTCGCGACCGGAGACGCCCTGGTCTGCTACGCGCTGGGCCTGTACGCCTACTCCGGGGTGAAGGTCCTCGCGCCGGCGTTCTACGCGCTGGACGAGCCGCGGGTGCCGGTGCTGGCGAGCTTCGCCGGCATGGCCGCGAACGTGGGCCTCAACGCCGCGCTCTGGCCGGTGCTCGGTCACCGCGGCGTCGCCCTGGGCACCTCGCTCGCCGCCTGGGTGAACTTCGCCGTGCTGACCTGGGCCTTCCGGCGCGATCACGGCGGGTTCGGGAACGCGCACCTGCTCCGCCAGCTCGGCGTCGTCCTCGCCGCGTGCCTGCCGATGGCGGCGGCGGCGTGGGGCGCGCACGAGGCGCTCGCCCGTTTGGCGCTGCAGGGCCTCTCGCGGCAGCTGGCCCTCGGGCTCGCGCCGGTGCTGGCGGGCGGCCTCGCCTACCTCGGCGCGGCGCGGCTGCTCCGCCTGGCGGAGCTCGGCGAGCTCGCCGGCGCGCTGCGGCGCCGGCGCCGGGGCTGATCGGGGTGAACGGGACACCTACAGCCAGTCCGGAACCGGCGTGCGGGACGCCCCCGCCACCGCCGTTCCCCACACCCGCTCGCAGTGGGCGGCGAAGGCGGCGCGCGCGGCGGGAAGCCGATTGCGGAGGACCTCCGGCAGCATCGGGTAGACGCGATCGAGCACGTCGGGCGCGACGCCGTGGGAGCTCCAGGCGAACCCCTCCGCATACAGCGCGGCCATCGCGTCGTCGAGCGGCGGCGCCTCGAAGCGGAGGACCTTCCGGAGGAACGGGACGATCTCCGCCTCCTCCTTCGCGAGGTGCGGGTCGAGGAGCGCCTGGAGCTCCGCGACGACGGCCGCCGTTTCGCGGGCCGCGCCGCGCTCGGCGAGCCGCGCGAATGCGGCGTCACCCCGGGCGAGGAGCGGGTCGATGCGCCGGTGGTCCTCGGCGAGCGCCGCGACGACTGGCGCGACCCGAGGGTGCTCCTTCGCGAGCCCGGGGAGGATGTTGCCGTCCTCCATGGCGTGATGGCCGTGGAGGGCGGCGTGGAAGCCCTTCCACTCGTCGGCGAGCGCGGCCGAGCGCGGCGGAGGATCCTCGGCGAGCGCGCGTGCGAAGCGGGTGAGGTCCCGGCGGAACGCGTGGTGCGACATCATGAACATCGTCGCCATCGACGCAGCGCCGCCGGCGTCGAGGAAATCGGGGGCAGCCATGGGAAATGCACCTAGGGGCGGCCCAACCCGGTCGCACGGGATTCCGCCCGGCGTTACCCCACGAAGCCGATGGCGAGGTTGAGCGCGAGCGCGAGGATCGCCGTCGTGAAGGCGAAGGACTGGACGGCGTGGAAGAGCACCGCGCGGCGGATCTGCGGGCTCCCGATCGAGACGTCGGAGGTCTGGAAGCAGGTGCCGATGGTGAACGAGAAGTAGGCGAAGTCCATCAGGTCGGGCGCGACGCCTCCGGGAAAAGCCAGGCCGCCCACGCCCTCGTCGTCCTCGCGGTAGTAGAGGTGCGCGTAGCGGAGCGTCCACGACGAGTGGGTGAGAAGCCACGAGGTGGCGACCGCGCCGAGGCAGAGCGCGACCCAGACGGCGGCGTGATCGGGAGCCATCCGGTGCGCATGCCGCATGACCCCGGCCGCCGCGAACAGGCTCACGCTGCTCGTCACCACCGAGATGACGAAGACCATCCGCCGCCCGGGATCCTCGACCCCCGCCCGCCGCGCCGTCTCCGCGGGGTCGGCCCTCCAGATGACGGCCCACAGGAGCAGCAGCTCGGCGGCGGCGAAGCCGATCCAGCCCACCAGCAGGCGCATCGCGAGGGCCTCGGCCGGCATCGCCAGCGCCGCCGCGATCCCGATCGCGACCGCCACCGCGAGGCGCACCGGCGCCCGGCGCGGGACGATGCGCGGGACGCGGCGGTTCCGGGCCAGGGCCTAGCTCTTCGGGTCGATCGGCGGGATGACCGTACGCGTCGGGCGGTCGGCGGACGGATCGGGCGCCATGCCCTCGTCGAGAAGCTGCGAGGCGATGGCGAGCGCCTTGCGGACCTTGTCGCGCACCTTCTCGTCCGCGCGGATCTTCTGGTACGCCTTCAGGACCCGCTCCTCGTTCTTGAGCGCAGCGCCCTCCAGCTCGGCGACCCGCTTGTCGAGCGTTCCGGAGCCGGACCCTCTCTCGCCGGGCTGCGATCTCGCCGCCGCCAGCTGGGCGGTGACCGACGCGAGCTGGGCCTCGGCCTTCTCGAGCTCCCGCTGGAGCGCGCCGGCCTTCTCCAGGGCGGCCGCGTCCGCCTCGGTCCGCTTCCTCGACTCCGCCTCGCTCGCCCGGCGCTCCGCCTCGGCGGCACGCCGCTCGGCCTCGGCGCGGGAGCGGGTGGCCTCGTCGGCGCGTCGCTCGGCGGCGGCCAGGCGCTCCTCGAGCTCGCCCCGGTCTCCGGCCATGTCGCGCGCGTCGCGAAGCTGGGCCTCGGCCTCCTCCGCCCGTCGCGCGAGGGACGCGATCTTGTCCTTCGAGGTCCTGAGCTCGGACTCGCGGGAGAGAAGGTCGCTGCGCGAGTCGGAGAGCGACGCGCGCACCTCCGCCAGCTCGCGCTCGAGCCGCTCGGCCTGGGCGCCCCCCGGCGAGGGCCCCGCCGGCGCCGGCGTGCGGACCGGCCCGGCCGCGGCCGGAACCACCCGGGTGGTGGCGGGCGCGCGCGGCGGCGGCGTGAGGGCTCGCAGCGCGGGGAGCGTCGGCGCGTCGGCGTCGAGGCCCGGGTCCTCCTCGTCGAGCACCTTGATGCCCGCGGCGCGCAGGAGATCGGCGCTGGGGGCGCGGATGGGCCTGTCGCCGGTCTTCTCGTCGTCGTCGCCCAGCGAGCCGAGAGCGCCCGGACCGGATTCCTCGCCGAAGGGCGACGGGCCGCGGTCCTCGTCCGGCAGCGAGGCGGCGGCCGCGTCGAGGTCGTCCGACCCGACGGGACGATCGAGGTCGCCTCCGAGGTCGAGGTCGAGGCCCGATCCCAGCTCGCCGCGCAGGGGCTCGCCGTCGCGCGCCGGCGCCGGCTCCTCGCCGAGGCCGCCGAGGGCGTCGAGGAACAGCTCCTCGCCTCCCGGAGCCGCCGCTTCGGCGTCGTGGCGCGAGGCGCCCCGGGACGCCGACCCGTCGCCGAGGGCGTCGAGGTCGAGCGCCGGCAGGCCGGCCTCCTCCGGGGGCCCGTCCTCGAGGCGGATGAGCTCCTCCTCCTCGCCGCCCGTCTCCGGGACGCCCAGCCGGCTGCCCAGGATCTCGACCAGGTCGGCCGGCGCGTAGGGCTTCTGGAGGTAGTCGTCGGCGCGCACCTTGAGCCTCTGGTGGTCGGCGAAGCTCTTCTCGGTGGCGTCGGCGCTGGTGAGGACGAGCGGGATGGCGCGCAGCGCCTCGTCCTTCCGGAGGCGCTGGCAGACCAGGTAGCCGCTCATGTCCGGCAGCTCCACGCACAGGACGATGGCCTGCGGGTGCCACGAGGTGGCGAGGGCGAGCCCCTCCCTGCCCTCGCCGGTGACGGTGGTCTGGTGGCCGCGCGCCTGGAGGGCGCGCGCCAGCTCGGCCGCGAAGGCCGCGTCGTTCTCGATGAGCAGGATGCGGGACATGTGCGCCCGGTGCGCGAGCCTGCGCGATGATACGGGCCGCCCTGACGGGGTGTCAAAACGGCCGCCCTACCGCGATCCGGGTAGGCGCGCTATCGCGCGCGATCGGCCTGTGCGGTGCGGACGAGCTGGAAGAGGTCCTGCTCGTCGAGGTCGGAGACGAGCGAGTAGACGATCTCGTCGTCGCGCCACACCGCGACGTTGTAGCCGCGGGAGTTCACGACCCGCACGGTGGTGTCGCCTCCCACCTGCACCTCCCGGCCCGAGCCGTCGAGCTTCCGCTCGGGGTCGTCCACGATGAACAGGCCGGCCTGGCCGTGCGGGAGGGCATAGCGGTAGTAGGCGGCCGGGAGCTCGCGCAGGTGGGACAGCCGCGCCCCGATGACCTTCACGCCGTCCGCGCGGAAGCGGGGCGGCGTGGGCCTGAAGTCGAGCTTGCCGTCGAACCAGCGGGGCAGGCCCAGCTCCCCGACGCTGGCCGCGGTGACCTCGAGCGGCAGGTCGCGGTGGTGCTTGTTGATGGCCTCCTGCGCGAACGCGTCGTCGGAGCGGGTCGCCACCACGACGAGAGCGCCCAGTGCACAGGCCGCCATGGCCGCCACGGGCAGCGGGGCGATGGCGCGCCTCCAGAGGGGACGGTGCTCGCGGGCGAGCGCCTGCACCACCCGGTCGCGCAGCTCGGGCGGGGCCCGCCCGTCGCGCGCACCGGGCCCCATCGCCTCGTGCATCCTCTGGCGGATGGCGGCGCGGATGCGGGCGCGGGCGTCGGCGAGCGAGCGGCAGCGCGTGCACCGCTCGAGGTGCAACTCCAGCTCGGCGCGATCGCGGTCGTCCAGCTCGCCGTCGAGCCAGACGTCCACGGACCTCTCCAGCTCGTTGCAGTCCATGGCGGCGTTGAGCGGCTCGGTACCCATCGTCTTCATCCGTCGGCGGAGCGCCCCTTGCGCTTCCGCCAGGCCTCGAGGTCGATGCTGCCGTCGCTTCCGGGACCCTCCAGGATTCCGGCCTCCACCGCGTACGAGGCGAGCGCCTTCTGAAGGAGGCGGCGCCCGCGGTAGAGCCGGCTCATCACCGTGCCGACCGGCACGTCGAGGATGTCGGCGATCTCCTTGTACGAGAACTCCTGGAGGTCGGCGAGGATCACCACCATGCGGAAGTCCACGGGCAGGGAGTCCACGGCCCGGAGCACGTCGTCGGAGAGCAGGCGGTCGAGGAAGTGCTGCTCGGGGTTGGCGGCGTACTCGGCCGCGTCGCGCGACACGAACCGCTCGTGAACGGCGTCGCGCTCGGACCCCTCCACGATGTTGCGCTCCTTCACGGAGCGTCGATAGCGGTTGATGAACGTGTTGGTGAGGATCTTGAAGAGCCACGCCTTCATGTTCGTGCCGCGCTCGAACTTGTCGAAGAACCGGTAGGCCCGGAGGAAGGCGTCCTGGACGAGGTCCTCGGCGTCGCGGTCGTTCTTGGTGAGCCTGAGCGCCGCGGAGTAGAGCGGGTCCAGGTGGCGGAGCGCGAGCTCCTCGAACTCGCGGCGCGTGATGTCGGGCTTGCGAAGGTCGAACATCGGTGCCGGTGCTCTCCTGACCTCAGTTCTCTACCGCGATCCCGCGGAATCGCCCGGGAATTCGCTCCCGGAGGAAGGAACGACGGAGAGGTCGCGCCGATTCCCCCACCCGCGGCAGCCCGGCCGCCGCCTGCGGGGCCCGAGGCCGATATGCCCGGAAGTACGAAGGGATTCTCCCATCCTGCCGCCGGACGGCCCGGGCCCGCTCACACCCCGGAAACGCCCGCCGTCGCGCGCGTGCTAGAACCCGACGCCGTCGCATGCACCGACTCCTCTTCGCCGACGACCGCGGCCGCGTCTACGACCACCCCGGCCTCCTCGCCGCGGTGAGGAGCGGGGCCACGACGCTTCGCCCGGCCGAGCGGCCGCGGGCGCTCCCGCCGGGGGGCACGCTCACGTTCCTGCCGGGGCGCCGGCCCGTGGGCGTCGATCCCGGGACCGGCGAGCAGGTCGTGCTGCGCGAGGTCCGCGTGGGGCGCCGCATCCTCGTCCCGCACGCCGTGGGCGCCGCGCTGCCACCCGGCTTCACGCGGACGTTCCTGCCGGCGGCGGCTCGCCCCGCGATGGCCGTCGAGGCGGAGACGCCGATCCTGCCGCAGTGGGCGTACACGGCGGCGGCGCTCGGTCCGGACGGCCCCGTCGTCTGGGCGCTCCACACCGACCGCCGCTCCCACTGGAGCCCGGCCACCCACTCGACCGATGAACTGCCCCGGCTCGTCGAGCGCGCGATCGAGGAGACCGGGAACCCGATCTACCGGCAGCTCGCCCGCTGCGCGCTCGAATGGCGGTGCTTCACCGCGCAGAACACGTTCTACGCGCGCGACGAGGGCGCCATCCCGTCGTCGGCGTCCTGCAACGCCTCCTGCGTCGGATGCCTCTCCGAGACTCAGGAGGGCATGCCGCCCTCCTCGCACGAGCGCATCCCCCGCGCGCCGACGGCGGCGGAGATGGCGGAGGTGGCCCTGCGCCACCTGGGCCGGGCCCGCGGCCGGGTGATGGTGAGCTTCGGGCAGGGCTGCGAGGGCGAGCCGCTGACGCGCTGGAAGGAGATCGAGAAGGCCATCGGCCTCGTGCGCGAGCGCAGCGCGCGAGGCTCCCTCCACGCCAACACCAACGGATCCCTTCCGGGAGCGCTGGCCCGGCTCTGCCGGGCGGGGCTCGACTCGGTCCGCATCTCCCTCAACTCGGCCCACGCCGACCTCTACGGTGCCTACTACCGGCCCCGCGGCTACGGCCTCCCCGACGTGATCCGCTCGATGCGGGAGGCGAAGGCCGCCGGGGCGTACCTGGCGCTCAACCTGCTCACCTTCCCGGGTGTGACCGACCGTGAAGGTGAGGTCGAGGCGCTCTGCCGGCTCGTGGCCGAGGCGGGGGTGGACCAGGTCCAGACCCGCCCGCTCGCCCTCGATCCCGACGTCTACTGGGCGCTCGCGGCGGAGCGTGGCGGCCGCGGCCCGGCGCTCGGCATCCGCGCGCTCGTTGAGGCCCTGCTCGGCGCGAGGCCGGGGCTCGTGGTGGGCAACTTCTCGCGCGCCCGCGCCGAGCGGCGGCGCCCGGGCCGCGTCGGGCCGCGGCGGCCGGCGGCCCGGAGCCTCGACGCGGAGGCCTGCTGATGGCGCTCGCCGAGGCATCGCTCGCCCTGCAGAAGGACCTCGTCCGGCACCTCCGGGCCGGGCACCCCTGGGTGTTCCGCAAGGCCGTCGAGCGCGCGCCGAAGGGGCTCGCCGCCGGCGCCATCGTGGACGTGGTGGAGGGCGGCGGGAGCGGCCGCTTCGTGGCGCGCGGATACCTCGACCCGCACTCCGCCATCGCCGTGCGCGTCCTCACGCGCGAGCCGGCCGAGGCCGTGGACGCCGCCTTCTGGCGCCGCCGGGTCGCACGCGCGGCGGCGCTGCGGACCGAGCTCGTGCAGGGAACGAACGGCTACCGCCTCGTCCACGGGGAGTCGGACGGGCTGCCCGGCGTGGTGGTGGACCGCTACGACCGCTTCGCCGTCCTGAAGCTCTACTCGGCGGGCCTCACGCCCCACCGCGGGGCCATCGTGGAGGCCGTGAGGGCCGAGGCGCCGGGGCTCGCCGGCGTGTTCGGGCGCGACGAGATCGGTCGCGACGACGCCGACGACGGGAGCGGGGCCGAGGCGGAGTCCGGGAGCGGGCGCGTGCTGTGGGGCGCCGAGCCACCGGAGCGGATCGCCATCGACGAGCACGGCATGAAGG
>Ga0335084_10004020_pt1 | contig 14483 bp, 14 predicted proteins | sample Lox_Sample_44_FD_206721 | JGI IMG/M metagenome (GOLD analysis project Ga0335084, IMG submission 206721) | Soil microbial communities from Loxahatchee National Wildlife Refuge, Florida, United States - Lox_Sample_4.4 | ecosystem: Environmental > Terrestrial > Soil > Wetlands | place: USA...
AGGCGAAGCCCGGCGTCGCGCGGAGGAACGCGCTCGCGCCGCCGAGGACCGACTCTCGCTGCTCCAGGAGCAATACGGCAAGACGCTCGAAGAACTGCAGGCCTACCAGGCCGCCCCGGCGACGCAAGCGGGTGGGGTCGACCCGGTCCTGGAGGAGCGGGCGCTCCGAGCCGAGGGGCAGGTCCGCACGCTCGAGCAGCAGATCCGCACCGTGACCGCGGAGCGCGAGCGTCTGGCGGGGCAGCTGCAGGACGCCTTGCGCGCACCGATCCCCGACGCCGAGGACACCGCGCGGCTGCGCGAGGCGGAGCTGGAGGCGATCAGCCTGCGCGCCGCGCTCGAGGACACCCGCGAGAAGTTCGCCGAGACGCAGCTCGAGCTGGACGCGATCCGCACGTCGGCGGCGACGGCGCCCGACGTGAAGGCGGAGTTGGACGCGGCGCGCGCCGAGGCCCGGGAGAGCCGCGACGCCCTGACCGCAGCCGAGGCGCAACTCCTACGGACCCAGCGCGAGCTGGAGGACACGCGGATCGACCTCGACACCGCCCAGGCGGCCGCGGCGACGGCGCCGGAGGTCAAGGGCGAGCTCGACGCGGCGCGCGTCGAGATGCTCGAGATGCAGAGCACGTTGACCGGCACCGAGGCGCAGCTCCTGCGCGCCCAGCGCGAGCTGGACGATGCTCGGACGGAGCTGCGCGGGCTCCGCGCCGAGGAGCAGCGCGCGGCGATGCTCGAGGACGAGGTTCGCTCCGCGAAGGCGGAGCTCGAGAGCTTCCGCGCGTCGCACCGGGCCGACCTGGTCGAGCGCGAAGCGGAGTTCGAGGAGAAGGTCCGCACGACCCGCGAGGACTTCCAGCGACAGATCACGGAGATGGAGGAGTCCTACCGGACCCAGGTCGAGCAGCACGAGGCGCAACTGACGTCGCGGATCACCGACGCCGAATCGGCGGCGGCGACCGCCGCCGAGGAGCTCGCGACCGCGCGGAGCGAGGTCGCCGCGGCGCGGGCCGAGGCGGCCAGCCGCGAGCAGCAGCTGCTGGAGGCCCACGACGAGGTCACGCGCCTGCGGACCGAGACGAAGGGCCACGAGGCGGAGATGAAGGAGCGCTCCGCGGCCGTCACGCAGGCCCGCAAGGAGGCCGACGATATGCGGCGCTCGCTGACCGCGCTCCAAGCCGACCTCGCGCGCGCGGACGAGGGCGTCAGCCAGCTCCGCGAGGAGCTCGAGGCCGAGCGGGCGCGGGCGACCCAGATCGAGGACGCCGCGATCCACACCGAGCGTGAGCGCGCGGCACAGCAGGCGCGGGCCGAGAAGCTCGTGCGCCAGCTGGACGAGGCGACGGGCGACAACGCCGAGCTGAACCGCCGGCTCCAGGACTTCGAGGCGCGCCGCCAACTCGAGCTGGCCGATGACCAGGGGCGGGCGCAGATCGACGACCTGCTCCGCGTCACCCAGGAGCGCCTGGCCGGTCAGACCGAGAAGCTGATCGCCGCCGAGGATCGCGTGAAGGAGCTCGAGCTCGACGTCACCGTCGCGCGCGACCGTCTGGACGTCGTCGAGGGCGACCTGCGGATGCACCAGATGTCGGAGGCGCTGCGCGAGACGCGCGAGCCGCTGCCGAACGAAGCCGGTGAGGAGGGTGAGACCATCACGGCGGCCGCCGTGCCGTTCGAGGACCGCCGGTCCTCCACCCCGTTCACGAAGGAGCTCTCCCTCGACGCGAAGAAGTCGCTCGCGAAGATCAACGCGATCACCGCGCTGCTCAAGCACAAGAAGGAGTCGAAGGACCAGGCTCAGCTGATCAAACAGCTGACGGCCCACGCCCGTCGCCTGGACCACACGGTCGCCGACCTCGCCGACGCCGACCGTCTCGCCACCGGCGACGTCGAGCTCCAGGTCCGCCGGACCGACATGGAAGCGCTCGTGAACCGGGTCGTCGAGGAATCGATGATCGACGCGGACCACGACGTCCGGATCGTCGCCGAGCCGCTGAAGCTGCGGATCGATCCGCTCCGCACCGAGCAGGTGCTGGCGGGATTGCTGCGCGTGTCCGGCGAGCGGACGCAGCACGGCAAGACGATCGTCGTCCGCCTCGCGCCCGCCGAGGGCGGCGCGACGCTCTCGGTCGAAGACCCGGAGCCGTCCTCCGACGCGTCGATCTCGCCGGTGGTCCGCCGCTTGGCGGAGGTGCAGGGCGGCTCCGTGATCGCGGAGAGCCGCGACGGTGGCGGCTCGGCGTTCCGGATCTTCCTGCCCGACGGCGCGACGCCCGGTGGCGTTCCCGCCGCCCCGGCCGACGACGGTTCGGCCGCTGCGCCCGGCGAGGACGTCCACATCGTGGTCGGCGACACCCCGCAGGAGGACGAGGACGATCCGTGGGAAGCCGAGGCCGCGCACCAGGTCCTGGCCGCGGAACTCCGGCGTCTGGCGCAGCTCGGCGACGAGCGCTGAAGAGAGGAGCGACCGCGCTCAGGCGCGGCGCAGGATCAGCGCGTCGCCCTGACCGCCGCCGCCGCACAGGGCGAGGCCGCCCAGGTTCGCGTTCCGACGCCGCATCTCGAGCGCGAGGGTGAGCGCGATGCGCGCGCCGCTCGCACCGATCGGATGGCCGAGCGCGATCGCGCCGCCGTTCACGTTCACGATCGCCTCGTCCAGGTCGAGCATCCGCGACGCGTGGAACGGGACCGCCGCGAACGCCTCGTTGATCTCCACGAGGTCGAGGGCGGCGGCGGCGAGTCCCGCGCGCTTCAGCGCCTTCTCCATCGCGAGCGCCGGCACCATGTGCAGCGCGGCGTAGCGGTCCGCGGCCATGCCGTAGGCGACGATCTCCGCGAGCGGCTCCAGCCCGAGCCGGTGCACGGCCTCCTCGCTCGCCACCACCACCGCGCACGCCCCGTCGCTGATCGGCGAGGCGTTGCCGGCGGTGACCGTCCCGTCCGGAGAGAACGCCGGCGCGAGGTCGGCCAGCTTCTCGAGGGTCGTCTCCGGCCGGATCACCTCGTCGTGGCCGACGACCACGGGCTCGCCTCGACGTTGCGGGACCCGCACCGGCTCGACCTCGGCGTCCATGCGCCCCTCTGCCCACGCCGCCACCGCGCGGGCCTGCGACCGGACGGCCCAGCGATCCTGTTCCTCCCGCGTGATCCCGAGTTCCACGTTCATCGCGTCGGTCGCCGCGCCCATGTGCCGGTCCTCGAACGCGCACCACAGCCCGTCGTGGATCATCACGTCGATCATCGGGGCGTTCCCCAGCCGGCTCCCCTCGCGCGCGGTCGGCAGGACGTACGGAGCGTTCGTCATCGACTCCATCCCACCGGCGACCGCGATCTCCAGCTCGCCGGCGCGGATCATCTGATCGGCGAGCGCGATCGCCGTGGTCCCCGAGAGACAGACCTTGTTCACCGTCAGCGCGGGCACGTGCTGCGGTATGTCCGCGCCGATCGCCGCCTGCCGCGCGGTGATCTGCCCCTGGCCGGCCTGGAGCACGTGGCCCATCACCGTGTACTCGATCGAGTCGGGCGAGACCCCGGCGCGGGCGATCGCGGCGCGGATCGCGGTCGCCCCCAGTTCCACGGCGCGCAGCGGCGCGAGGCCGCCCTGGAACCTCCCGATCGGGGTCCGGGCGCCGGCCACCAGGAAGGAACGCGTCATGGCCCGAGTCTACGGCCCGGGCGGGGCGATTCAGGCGCGGTTGACCAGTGCCTTCTCGATGACCTCGAGGATCTCTTCGCGGACCAGTTCGTCCCGCTCGATCAAGGCGTCCCGGAGCGCGGCGTGGATGTCCCGGTTCGCGGCCAGGACCTCGCGGACCCGCTCGCGCTGCGCCTCGAGGATGTCCTCGACCCGCTGTTTCGTCTCGAGGTTGCCCAGCACCTTGCCGACGAGGTTCGAACGGGAGAGCGGGCCGTCGGCGACCGCCTCGTAGCTGATCAGCGAGCCGGCCATGCCGAAGGAGCCCACCATCTGGGCGGCCAGCGACGTCGCGTGCGCCAGGTCGGCCCCCGGACCCGTGCCGGACTCGCCATAGCAGAGTTCCTCGGCCACCAGACCGCCGAGGGCGATGGCGATGCCCGCCTCGATCTCGGACTTCGTCCGGGTGAGACGCTCCTCTTCGTCGCTGTGCGCCAGCAGCCCGAGCGAGCCCCGGCGCTTGATGATCGACAAGACCTCGAGCCGCCGCCCCTTGCCCAGCAGGTAGGCGACGGTCGCATGCCCCGCCTCGTGCGTCGCGACCGCGTCGCGATCCGTGTCGGTGTAGACCGTCGGCTGCTTCGTGCCGATCTCCTCGGTGAACTTCGCCTCCATCACGTCGGCGAAGCTCATCGCCTTGCGGCCGTCGCGGAGCGACACCAGCAGCGCCTCATCGAAGAGGTGCTCGATCATCACCGGCGTGTAGCCGAACGTCTCGTGCGCGATCCGTTCGCGGTTCGGCTCCTCGTCGAGCTGCTCGTGGTGCGCCTTCCGGGCGAGGAAGAAGTCGATCAGGTCGCGGCGCTCCTGCTTCGTCGGAGAGTCGAAGTAGAGGCGTCGATCGAACCGGCCGGGACGGAGCAGCGCCGGGTCGAGGGAGTCGCCGCGGTTCGTCGCCGCGATCAGCAGGATGTTGTGATATTCGGGGCGCATCGCCGTGAACTGCCGGTCCGGCGGCAGGTAGCCGTTCACGAAGGTGATGAGCTTCGCCTTCTGGCGGGCGCGCCACGGCGGCTGATCGAACGACTGCATCTGGATCAACAGCTCGTTGACCATGCCGCCGCTGCCGCCGCCGATGAACGCGGAGGTCACGCGCGAGAGCCCACCCGCCTCCGACGCCGGTTCGGCTTGGTACGGCACCATGCTGTCGATGCCGCCCCGGGTCCCTCCGATCGCATCGATCTCCTCGATGAAGCCGATCGCGCCCCCTTCCTTGCGCGCCGCCTTCCGGAGGTTCTTGAAGAACGACCTGATCCGGAACGCCGTCATGCCCTGCCACATCGATTGGAACGCCGGCGCCGAGATGAACAGGAACGGGACGCCGGCCTGCTTGGCCATCGCCTTGGCCAGGAACGTCTTGCCCGTCCCCGGCGGCCCCTCGAACAGGATCCCGCGCCGCGGCGTGCCGCCGAGCTCCTCGCGGAACGTGGCGTAGCCAAGGAACACGTCGATCGTGCGGATCACCTCGTCGACCTGCGTGTCCAGGCCCTTGATGTCGCTCAGCCCGAACTCGACCTGCTCCGGGTACACGGTGATGTGCGGCGACTTGCCGCTGATCAGCGGGATCGCCGCCATCAGGAAGATCGCGATGAAGATCCCGATGACCGGCAGGAAGTAGATGAACTCCGGACCGAACTTCGGCATGCCGATCCGGTGCCCGGTCGCGTACCAGCGCCACAGGAACGCGTCGATCAGGAAGACGATGGCGATCGCGCGAAGGACCTTCTTCATCCGCGTCTTCTCGCGCTTGCGGAAGACGTCGGCCATGCCCTTCGACGTGAGGTGCGAGCCCTCGAGGATGGTGGCGGTGCTCGCGCTGCTCTTGTCGCTCATCGGGTCTCCGATGCCGGGGGGCGCTTCCGCTCGGTGCAAACCTACATCGGCCAACCTACATCGGATGGCCTCACCCGGGTATCAGCCTTTCGGCTCGCTCGGGGGACCGGAGGACGCCGACCGGCCGACAGAGGCCGTTGGCCGGGCGTTCGAGCACGCTCGGGGCCTGCGGTAGGGTTCCGACCCTGTGGCCAGGACGAAGCGACCGCCGATCTCACGCGCCGACCGGACGACGCTCGGCTCGCTGCTGCGGGATCTGCGCCGAGCGGCCGGGCACCGAGCCGTGGACGGCGTCGCGGAGACGAAGGGCTGCCCCGCGTCGCGCCAGACGATCTACCAGTACGAGCGCGGCGGGCTCACGCCGTCGCTCGCCCAGTTCCTCGAGCTGGTCGAGTTCTACGTGCTCGCGTGCCCGCGCGGTTCGGAGGCCAAGCCCGAGGATGACCTGCGGGCGCAAGGCGTCGCCGCCGTCACGCGCGCGCTCGAGCTGCCCGCCTACCACGTGGTCGCCGCGCGCGAGCTGATCGGAAAGATGCAGCCGGCGGTCCGGGGCGGCCGATGATCCGGCTCACCGAGATCGACCACGTCGGCATCGCGGTCGAGGATCTGGAACGGGCGGTGCAGGAGTATCGGCGCCTCCTCGGCGTGGAGCCGTCGCATCGCGAGCGCGTCGAGGATCAGGGGGTGGAGGAGGTCCTGTTCCGGGTCGGCTCGTCGTTCATCCAGCTGCTCGGCGCGCTCCGGCCCGAGACCCCGGTCGGACGCTCACTGGCCCGGCGAGGCCCCGGCGTCCACCACGTCGCCTATCGCGTCGAGGACATCGAGGGCGCGCTCGAGCACCTCCGGGAAGAGGGGGCGCGCCTGGTCGACGACGCCCCGCGGCCCGGCTCGCGCGACACGCTGATCGCGTTCGTGCATCCCGCGTCGATGGACGGCGTCCTCGTCGAGCTCGTCCAGGAGCGATCCTAGCGGCGTGCCGGACCTGCTCACGCCGATCCGGTGAGCCCCGCCTCCGGCGCGTTCACGAGGCAGGCGACGTTGCCGTCCGGGAGCTCCCCGTCGCCCATCAGCCGGTGGACCGTCGGGATCTCCTCGTAGCGGTAGGTCGCCCCGAGCGCCGGCAGGATCGTCCCGTCCCGCACCAGGTCGTTGAACGCGATCGCCTGCTCGTCGTTCATCAGGTGCGAGCCCTGGTAGCGCTTCTGGAGGTACCAGAGGTACCGGACGTCGATCATCGTGTCGTAGCCCGTCGTGCCGGCGCAGATCACGATCATCCCGCCGCGGTCGCACACGAAGTTCGAGGTGGGGATGGTGTCCTGCGCGGGATGCTCGAACACGATCTTCGGGTTCGTCTTCTCACCGAGGACGTCCCAGATCGCCTTGCCGAAGGCCTTCGCCCCCTCGAACCATCCCTTCCACTCGGGGGCGTCCCAGGCCGGAGGGACACCCCAGTGATCGAAGGCTTTCCGGTTCACGTAGCCCACGGCGCCGAGGGACGTGCAGTACTCGCCCTTGTCCTCCGAGGACACGACCGCTACCGCTCGGCCGCCGGCGTTGGTCACCAGTTGGATCGCGAGCGAGCCGAGGCCGCCGGCGCCACCCCACACGAGCACGACGTCGCCGGGTTCGACGACGTTCGGCTGCCACCCGAAGAGCATCCGATATGCCGTGCCGCCCGTGAGCGTCGGCGCGGCCGCCTCCTCCCACGTCAGGTGATCGGCCTTCGGCATGCACTGGTGGTCCTGGACCTTCGTGAACTGAGCCATGGATCCCCAGCACGTGTCGTAGCCCCAGACCCGGAAGCTCGCGGCCAACCCCGGATCGCGCCCCGCGCGCACCCATGGGTCCTCCGGATCCCACTGCCCCGGGTGCACGGTGACCGCATCGCCGACGGCGACGTCGCGCACCGCCGCCCCGACCGCGTACACGATGCCGCTGGCGTCGGACCCCACGATGTGGAAGTCGGTCGGCTCGCCCCATCGCGCCTGGGTCTTCGTCACATCGACCGGCATACCTCTTGCAGCCCAAACATTATTGAAGTTCACGCCCGCGGCCATCGGCGCGATGAGCACGTCGCGAGGGCCGAGCTCCGGCACGTCGATCACCTCGTCGCGGATCGCGTCCGCCGGATCGCCGTACCGATCGGGTCGCACGACCATCGCGTGCATCCGCGACGGCACCTCACCAGGCGGCGGCAGCGCTCCGACGTCGTAGAGATCGTTGGCCATGGTGGTCCCCTCAGCGGCTCGGCGGCAGTCGCGGAACCCTAGCAGCGGCGCGGCGTCCGCCCACCGGCGGGGTACCGTTGCACGCCGATGGAGCGCGACACGACGAGGATGCCCGCCGAACGGGCGATGTGGTTCCGCGAGGAGGAGGACCTCGAGCGGGACCTCCGCTTCATCCACGATGAGTTCAAGACCGGGCTCGAGCTGGTGGCGTCGATCGACCGCCCGACCGCCGCGATCTTCGGCTCGGCCCGGATCGCCGCGGACCATCCGTGGTACGCGGCCGCGCGGGCGCTCGGCGCCGGCTTCGCGCGAGAGGGATGGGCCGTGATCACCGGCGGCGGCCCGGGGCTCATGGAGGCGGCGAACCGCGGCGCGAAGGAGGCGGGGGGCCTCTCGATCGGCCTCGGGATCAAGCTGCCGCGCGAGGAGCGGATGAACGACTGGCTCGACCTGTCGTACGACTTCAAGCACTTCTACGCGCGCAAGGTCTGCTTCGTGAAGGCGTCCGAGGGCTTCATCGCCTGTCCCGGCGGCTGGGGAACGAACGACGAGCTCTACGAGGCGCTGGTGCTGATCCAGACCGGGAAGGTCCAGCACTTCCCCGTCGTGCTGTTCGGCGACGGACACTGGCGATGGTTCGTCGAGTGGTCCGAGACCATGGTGGAAGAGGGCTTGATCGAGTCTGGGGATCTGGACATCGTGACGCTCACCGACGACCCCGACGAGGCGATCGCGGCGGTCCTGGCGTGCTACCGCCGCGAGTGCGGGCACGTCGCCTGAGGATGGGCGAGCTCACCACCACGTTCCTGTCCGACGGCGCGCAGCCGGCCGCGGCCACGGCCGATGCGCTCGCCGCCTGGATCGGAGCGGCGGCCACGTCGCTCGACGTCGCGATCTACGACTTCGACGCGAAAGAGGGCGCGAGCGCGCGGATCGCCGACGCCCTCGAGGCGGCGCTGCGCCGAGGGGTCGCCGTGCGCGTCGTGTTCAACACGGAGCGCACCGACGACGCGGGCGCGGCGCGGCCGATGCACGCCGACCCGGCGACGATCGAGGCGCTCGACGTGCCGACGCGCGGCGTCGCCGACGAAGGGGCGCTGATGCATCACAAGTACGTCGTCCGCGACGGTCGCGACGTCTGGACCGGCTCGACGAACTGGACCGACGACGCGTTCACCCGCGAAGAGAACGTGCTGCTGGAGCTGGCCGGCGTCCCGGACATCGCCGCCGCCTACACCGAGAACTTCGAGCACCTCTGGGCACACGGTCACCTGGAGCGGAGCGGCGCGACGGGGCCCGAGGTGCAGCTGGATCAGGGTGTGCGCGCGCAACCCCTCTTCTCCCCCGCGCCGCCGTGGCTCTCGCTCGAGGCAGCCCGGATGATCGCCGCCGCGGATCGGCGCGTGCGGCTGTGCTCCCCGGTGGTGACGTCGGGCGCCGTGCTCGCCGTGCTGGCCGAGCACGTCGGACGCGAGAAGCTCGGGTTCACCGGCGCGTTCGACGCGACGCAGATGGAGCAGGTGCAGCGTCAGTGGGCCGACGTGCCGCACAACCGGTGGAAGATCGAGGTGTGGCGCACGATCGCGCCGCACCTCTCGGGCAAGATCTCGACGCCGTACGAGCCCGGCTCGGTCCACGACTACATGCACGCGAAGATCCTCGTCGTGGACGACGAGGTCCTCACCGGCAGCTTCAACTTCTCGCGCAACGGCGAGGAGAACGCGGAGAACGTGCTGCACCTGGTGAGCGAGGACCTGGCGGTGCGATTCACCGGGTTCGTCGAGGCCGTCTCCGACCGGTATCGCGCCGGCGGCGCCCAGGCTCAGGAGGCCCCCAGGACCGCCTGACGGGCGTCGGGGTCGGCGGCGGGGCACACCTGGAGCCTCGGGCACCACGCGCACCACGGGCCGGGTTTGAGCGCCGGCTCCCGGCCGTTCCGGAGCGCGGCGGCCGAGCGCGCGGCGTCGATCACGCGATCGGCCGCGTGGAACAGGAGCTCCTCGCCGACGTCCTCCGCCTGCCAGGTGCCGCTCTCGAGGAAGAAGGAGGCGACGCGGTACGGCGGCACCCCGAACCGGAGCGCGAGCACGAGCGCGTAGAGGCGGTTGTCCTCGGCGTAGGCGGGATAGGCGCCGCCGGTCTTCAGGTCGATCGCGATCCGCGTGGCGCGCATGGGCTCGAGCCGGTCGGGCACGCCCAGGAGGAGGTCGAGCTTCCCGGAGACCACGAGCGAGCCACCGAGGAGCTCCGCACGCACCGAGAGCTCCGTGGCCGGCGCGAGATCCCGCCGCAGCTCGCGCAGCGGCGGGAACGAGGTCTCGAACAGGATCGTCCGGCGCACGACCTCCATGTGGATCTCGTCGCGATCGGGCTCGGGGAGGGCGCGCCAGTACTCGGCGAACCGCTCCTCCTTCTCCACGATCCGGTCGACGGCGAGGTCGACGGCCGCGTGGGGATCGAGCGGCTCTCGCGCGCCGACGACCACCTCGATCGCGCGGTGCTGCAGGACGCCGGCGGCGCTAGCCCTGCCGTGTTCGAACGGCGGCGCCTCGCCCGAGATCTTCGACTGGAAGGTGCCCTCGCACCTGCCGAGATCGTTGAGCTTCTCCTTGCCGAGCCACAGCGCGTCCGGCAGGTCGAGCCCACGGGCCGCCTCCTCGATCCGGTCGCGCAACCGCTGCGGCAGATCCGAGGGGAAGACGGGACGCTCGCCGGTGCCGATCAGCTGCTGCAGGGTGCGCCGCTGCGGATCGGTGAGCTGCATGCGAGCATGCTACGGGGAGAGAACGACATGCCCGAGACCCCCGACGACATCCTCCGAGCACTCGCCGACCCCGAACGGCTCTCGATCGCCGGCCGTCTCGCTCGAGCCGACGCGACCGGCCGCGCCCTGTCGGAGGAGCTCGAGCTGCCATTGAAGCGCGTCCGGACGCACCTGAACCGGCTGACGTCGACCGGGGTCGTCCGGCTGCGACCGGATCGCCGGACGTACCGCCTGGACCCCGAGACCCTGCGCTGGGCCGCCGGGCAGGTCGGCCCGGCGCGGGGGTCCGGGATCGCGCTCGGCGCCGCGAACGACGACGAGGAGGCCGTGCTCCGCGCGTTCTTCCGGAACGGCCGCCTCACCGAGATCCCGACGAAGCGCTCGAAGCGCCGGATCGTCCTGGAGCGGGTCGCGCTCGAGTTCGAACCCGGGCGCCGCTACGACGAGAAGGAGGTGAACGTCGTGATCGGACGCTTCTTCAACGACTACGCGTCGCTGCGACGTTCCCTCGTGGACGAGCGGTTCCTCGACCGCGACCACGGCGTGTACTGGCGCTCGGGTGGCCGTGTCGACGTGGACTGACCCGCAGGCCCGCTGCTAGGGTCGGAGCCCGTGCGAGCACGCATCGTCGCGGTCCTCGTGACGGCGGTCGTCGCGGTCGGCTCCTTCCTCCCTGCCACCGACGCCGCCGCGCATTGGCTCCCAGGCCCGTGCGCCCTCATCCAGGCGCCCACGGAATCGATCCAGCACTTGTCGGCGCGCGAGATCACGTGCGCGGTCGAGCAGTTCGGTCCGGTGCCCGGCGGCGCCGAGCGGGCGATCTGCATCGCGCGACGCGAGAGCGGCCTCAACCCGACCGCGGCGTCGAGGCCCACCGGCATGTACGTCGGGCTCTACCAGCACCTCGCCGCGGCGTGGCCGGCGCGGTTCGCGGACTGGACCTCGCCGGCGTGGCGATTGCCCTCGTCCCCCTTCTCCGCCAGGACGAACGCGATCGTCACGATCCGGATGGTGCAGGCGATGGGCCGTTGGCCGGCCGCCGGCTGGCCCTCTCGAGGCTGCATGGGCAAGCCGCGACCGAAGCCTGGCTAGACTCCGGGGATGGCCAAGACGCAGAAGGAGACCGCGCCGCCGATCGAACGCACGGTCGAGGACCGGATCGAGGAGCTGCGGCGGAGGCGGCGCTCGACGCTGCAGCCCGGCGGACGCGACGCGGCGCAGCGCCAGCACGACAAGGGGAAGCTCACCGCCCGCGAGCGCCTCGACCTCCTGATGGACCGCGGCTCGTTCGTCGAGACCGACCCGTTCGCGATCCACCGGTCGCACGACTTCGGCATGGACAAGCGGCGACCGCCGGGCGACGGCTGCATCACCGGCTACGGCACGATCGACGGGCGCAAGGTGTTCGTCGCGTCGCAGGACTTCACGGTGTTCGGCGGCTCGATGGGCGAGGTGCACGCGCAGAAGGTCTGCAAGGTGATGGACCTCGCGCTGCAGACCGGCGCGCCGTTCATCCAGATCAACGACTCCGGCGGCGCGCGGATCCAGGAGGGCGCGGCCTCGCTCGCTGGCTACGGTTACATCTTCGAGCGGAACGTTCGCTCGAGCGGGGTCATCCCGCAGATCAGCGTGATCATGGGCCCGTGCGCCGGCGGCGCCGTGTACTCTCCGGCGATCACCGACTTCACCTTCATGGTGAAGGAGACGTCGCATATGTTCATCACGGGCCCCGACGTGATCAAGACGGTGACCGGCGAGGAGGTCACGTTCGAGGAGCTCGGCGGCGCGATGACGCACGCGGGGAAGTCCGGCGTCGCATCGTTCGTCGGCGAGGACGACGAGGACGTCCTGCAGCGCGTTCGCTACCTGTTGAGCTTCCTGCCGTCGAACAACCTCGAGGACGCGCCCGCCTACGCCAGCACCGACGATCCCGAACGGATCGACGACGGCCTCACGCACCTCGTCCCCGACCGCGTACAGGAGCCCTACGACATGCACGAGGTGGTCCGGCGCGTGGTGGACGACGGCGACTTCCTCGAGGTCTTCCCCTATTGGGCGATGAACATCCTGATCGGGTTCGCGCGATTGGACGGGCGATCGATCGGCGTGATCGCGAACCAGCCGAAGGTCCTGGCCGGCACGCTCGACATCGACGCGAGCGAGAAGGCCAGCCGGTTCGTCCGGTTCTGCGACGCGTTCAACATCCCGATCCTCACGTTCGTCGACGTGCCGGGGTTCCTGCCCGGGACCCAGCAGGAGTTCAACGGGATCATCCGGCACGGCGCGAAGCTGCTCTACGCCTTCGCCGAGGCGACCGTGCCGAGGATGACCGTGATCACGCGCAAGGCCTACGGCGGCGCCTACCTCGTCATGAACTCGAAGCACCTCCGCGCGGACGTCGCGTTCGCGTGGCCGACCGCGGAGATCGCCGTGATGGGGGCGGAGGGCGCGGTCAACGTCGTGTTCCGCCGCGAGATCGACAAGGCGGATGACCCCGGGCGCAAGCGCGCCGAGCTGATCGGCGAGTACCGGGACAAGTTCTCGACGCCGTACGCGGCCGCCGAGCGCGGCTTCATCGACGACGTGATCGAGCCATCGCAGACCCGCCGGCGCCTGATCAAGGCCTTGCGGATGCTTTCGACGAAGCGCGAGTCGGTGCCGGCGCGCAAGCACGGGAACATCCCCCTGTAGGCGAACGGTCGAGACGGAGCGAGCCGAGGAGCGACGTGTTCGGGACCGAGGACGATCGACGGTTCGAGCTTCCCGACGGCCTGTCGCCGGAGGAAGAGCGCGCCGCGCTGATGGCGCTCGAACGCTACTTCGTGGAGGAGAACCCGAAGCCGGCGCCGTGGGTGCTCCAGGGGCGGATCGAGGCGACCGGGTTCGGCGCGCTCCAGGTCCGGCGGTTCGCGCGCGAGCCGTGGCACGGCCAGTGGGTGGAGTTCGCGCGCAAGGGCGTGCCCCCGATGCACGGCCGCGGCGACGTCTGCTGATGGACCCGAAGGACGCCCGGCGGCTCCTGCAGGAGGGCGATCCGCTGCGGGATGCCGAGCCGGTGGCCACGCGGCTCCTCGGGATCGACGAGGCCGAGCGGGTGCGCCAGGTGCTCGCCGATGCCCAGATCGCCTGCCAGCTCCGGCTGATCAAGCCCGCGGAGGTCACCGGCGCGCGCACCGATCCGCTGCTGCGATCCAGTTACTCGCCGCTGCGCCCGTCGTGGAACGTGTTCGTCGCCGAGGCCGACCTGACGAAGGCTCGCGCCGTCGCGGAAGAACGCCTGCGCACCGAACTCGACGGCCGCGACGACACCGCCGAGGTGGCGGCCGGGACCGAGCGCCCCCAGCCGGTGGCGCTGTGCTCACTCCCATGGGACGACGCGTGGGCGGCGGTCGAGCGGCTCGGCCGCGGGGGCATCAAGGCCGCGGTCTCGCCGCCGCTCGGCGACGGCCCGCTCGAGGAGCGGTCGGTCGCGGTGCTCGTGCTCCCCGACGATCTGGAGGCGGCGCGGCGCTGGGTCGGTCCGGATCGCGGCGACCCGGCCTGAGCCCGATGGCGGCGACGAAGCGCGAGGCGCATGCCACGGAGGCGGACGCGCTGCGCGCGTTCGAGCGGGAAGGGTGCTCTGACCCGCGCTCGTGGGGCAACGGGCCGGGCGACCGCTACGGCCGCCATGCGCACGCGGCCCACAAGGTGCTGTTCTGCCTCGACGGCTCGATCGCGTTCCACACCGACGACGGCGACGTGGAGCTCCTCGCCGGCGACCGGCTGGACATCGAGCCGGGCACCGCACACGCCGCGACCGTTGGCGACGCGGGCTGCCGGTGCGTCGAGGCGATGAAGGCATGAGGGTCGCGTTCTCCGTCGACCAGCTGTGGTTCGCCGCGCCGGGCGGCATCGGCACGTACGTGCGCGAGCTTGCGCCGGCGCTCGAGGCGGCGGACCCCTCGCTCGAGCTCGTTCGGTTCGC
>Ga0335084_10004021_pt1 | contig 14482 bp, 14 predicted proteins | sample Lox_Sample_44_FD_206721 | JGI IMG/M metagenome (GOLD analysis project Ga0335084, IMG submission 206721) | Soil microbial communities from Loxahatchee National Wildlife Refuge, Florida, United States - Lox_Sample_4.4 | ecosystem: Environmental > Terrestrial > Soil > Wetlands | place: USA...
AGGGGCGCGACCAATGGGCAAGCGCGCTTCCCAACCCTGCAAAGCGCAGCTTCTCGACCGATGTCGCCGTGGGTCGTCCGGGGTTGGCATCCGATTCGCTGGCTTTCTGGGCAGCGACAGACGAGCGAGCGAAGCCATGGAAGCGTACCCGCACCACTACGCGGTCGATGCGTCGGCACGCATCACCGGAAGCGTCACGCTCTCGGCCGACGGCCTGCCGCCGTTGCAGACGGCGCCGCCGGCGCAGTTCGATGGGCCGGGGGATCTGTGGTCCCCCGAAACACTGCTGGTGGGCGCCGTGGCGGATTGTTACGTGCTGACCTTCCGCGCCATCGCTCGGGCGTCGAACCTGTCCTGGACCGCGCTGCACTGCTCCGCGGAGGGCCGTCTCGACCGTGCGGAAGGCGGAGCTCGCTTTACGGAATTGACCCTGAACGTTCGCCTGACAATTCCACCGAACACGGACGCCGAGCGGGCGCGGCGGTTGTTGGAGAAGGCGGAACGAGCCTGCCTCATCACCAACTCCCTGACCCTCACCCCGCGCCTGAACTGCGCGGTTGAAACCGTGCGCGACGAGGAGGTTGCCGCCGACGCTTCGTGATCTGGAGGCACGGGCGCCGTCGCCGCCGGGGCGGGGTGGGCACGCAACGGTGGCCCGCCGGTTAGCGCGGCTCTGCCGGCTGGCCGTGCTGGCGGTAGTAGCGCCCGGGTGTGGTGCCGAGCACGGTCGAGAACGCCGCGATGAAGGCGCTGACGCTGTCGTAGCCGACCTCCAGGGCGGTCGTGGTGACCGACTCGCCGCCGGCCAGGAGGCGCATCGCGTGCAGCAGGCGGGCCTGCTGGCGCCACCGGCCGAGCGACATGCCGGTCTCGGTCTGAAAGATGCGCTCCAGCGTGCGGCGGCTGGCGCCCGCCTCGCGCGCGATCGTATCGACCGACGCTGCCGCTCCGGGGTCGTCGCGCAGGCGCACCGCCGCCCGCAGCGCCCGGCCGTCGCGCGGGAGCGGCAGTTCGAGCGGAACGGCCGGCAGTGCGCGGAGCTGATCGAGGAGGAAGGCGATCAGGCGGCGGTGCGCCGGCGCGTCGCGCCGCAACGGGCCTTCGGTGATCACGTGCAGGATGAGCTGGCGCAGCAGCGGGGAGACGGCGACGACGCAGCACCGGCCGGGCAACGTCATCGCCAGCCGCGGCACGAGATACAAGGTTCGCATCGATACCCAGCCCGACATCGTGATCGAGTGGTTGACGCCAGCCGGGATCCAGACCGCCCGATGCGAGGGCACCACCCAGGTCCCGTCCTCGGTCTGAACCGTCATCACGCCCTCCGACGCGTAGACGAGCTGCGCCCAGCGGTGTGCGTGACGGTCGAGCGTCGTCCCCGACGGGTACCCGACCGCCAGCGTGCGGACCAACAGCTCCAGGCTTTCGGTCTGACGCATATTCGACATTCTATGACAGAACAGCGAGAGAACGTCGACACCGGGTGGGGTAGGGTGCGCCCATGGCAAACAACATCGCCCACTTCGACATCGCGGCGGACGACGTGGAACGGGCCCGGCGTTTCTACGAGCGGGTCTTCGGCTGGCGCTTCGAGGCCTGGGGGCCGCCGGACTACTATCTGATCCACACCGGGACCGACGCCGATCCCGGCATCCACGGCTCGGTGAGCCAGCGCCTGGAGCCCGTCGTCGGGCGCGGGCGTCTGGGCTACGAGTGCACGATCGCGGTGGACGACCTCGCCGCCATCAAGGCGGCGGTCGTCAAGCACGGCGGCAAGGTGGTGCTCGACGAGTACGAGATCGTCGGGGTCGGACGGATGATCCGCTTCGAGGACACGGAGGGCAACCTCGTCTGCGCGATGCGCTACGCGGAGCGCTGAGGCGCGGGCGATCGGATCCAACCACAACCGAGAGGAGAGGGCGATGGCGATCAAGGGTATCTTCTCCGTGCGGGCGCAGGTCGCGGACCTGGCGCGCAGCAAGCGGTTCGACGGCGAGACGCTGGGCTGGAAGATCAACACCGACGAGGCCAACGTCGCAGGCTTTGCCTTCGGCAACGCCTATCTGGTCGTGCTCGACGCGGCGTGTGTCCCGCAGCCGGCCGGTGCGCAGGCTCCGCCGCGGGCGTCCGCGCCGGTCGACGGCTCGCACGTGGCGGTGCAGGTGGAAGACGTGGACGCCGAGCACGCGCGCCTGAAACGGCTCGGCCTCGAGGTCGGCGAGCTGCGCGACCAGCCCTGGGGCGAGCGCAGCTTCTCCTTCCGCGATCCCGACGGCCACGAGTGGTCCTACGGGCAGGCCACCGCCGGGCATCGGTAGACCCGTTACCGCGTGCGCGCGGACGCGAGCCGCGCGCACCTCCGCGTCGTCTGCCGAGCACCCCCCTTCTGCGCTTCGTCCGGAACGGGCATGATGCGCCGCATGGCGACCGTGACGAACGAGACCTGGAGTGCCGTCGACGACTACTTCGTCGATCTGCTCGCCCCCGAAGACGACGCGCTGCGCGCGGCGCGCGAGGCCAGCGACGCGGCGAAGCTGCCGGCGATCAACGTCACCGCGCCGCAGGGGAAGCTCCTCCAACTCCTCGCCCTCGCATGCGGGGCGAAGCGTATCCTCGAGATCGGGACGCTCGCGGGCTACAGCGCGATCTGGCTGGCGCGCGCCCTGCCGCCCGGCGGACGGCTGGTCACGCTCGAGTCCGTGGCGAAGCACGCGGAGGTCGCGCGCGCGAACCTGGCACGGGCGGGGCTTGCGGATCGGGTCGAGGTGAAGCTCGGCGCGGCGCTCTCCACGCTGCCCACCCTCAGCGCGCCGTTCGATTTCATCTTCATCGACGCCGACAAGGAGGCCTACGTCGAATACCTCGCGGCGTCGATCGCGCTCTCGCGGCCCGGCACGTTGATCGTCGCCGACAACGTGGTGCGCGACGGCGCGATCCTCGATCCGGACAGCCCCGACGCCCGCGTCCAGGGCATCCGCCGCTTCAACCTGGCGCTCGCTGCCGAACGGCGCATCACCGCCACGGCGATCCAGACGGTGGGCGGGAAGGGGTACGACGGCTTCGCCGTCGCCCGCGTGCTCTGACGGCTCGGGTGCAGCGCGTCATGGCGCCCCGAGCGGCGACGCCGCGCCGGGCGTTCGCGCGGCGACCGGCGTGCGGGCGAGAACCATTTGCATACGCGCGGAGTCCGCGTCCACGTACGTGCCGCGCTGGATCCGGTCGTAGACGTTCCAGGCGCCACGGCCGAGGTTGAACGTCGCGCTGCCGATATGCGGGCGCCAGGCGTCGGCGAACGCTTCCTCGCCGGGCGAGGACGCCACCTCCTGCCGGACCTCCGGCTGGGTGGGAAAGGCGCCGATCACGGTGCGGAACTGGATGAGGAGCTCGAGCGGCTCGGCGTTCTGCGGAACGGTGCTGACCAGCAGCCGCTGGTGTTGCTTGCTCGACCACGTCGTCCGCGTCGTCTGCGGCGGCGGCACCTGGTCGTCGATCCTCAATGAGATCCGGTCAGAAGGCCCCGCCGGACGTGGTCATATGGACGGCGAAGGTTCGGAGCCGGCGGTGCTGCTGTCCTCGCGGGCAGTGCTCGACTTTTGCTCACCGACTCTTCCGGGAGTTCCGGCTGTGCCTGCGCCAGTTGTGCGAACGAAGCTGCGGCACAAAGGTTGCGTCCCCGCACTTCGTCGGGACAGCATGCAGCGCGGGCAGCAGGCGACGGCACCTGGGGCGTCGAAGGACCGGGCGGTAGTGCCTCAGTTTGATTCACCGCAGAGGGCACAGAGGCCACGGAGCGCCCACGGAGTAGCGTTCGCCGGGCCATGGCGACGCCGCAGCGCCCCTCACCGCGTGCCGCATCATTGGTTGCCATGGCCCGGCGCACGCTTCTGCTTCTGTGAACCTCTGTGACCTCTGTGTTCTCCGTGGTGAATCACACAGCACCGACCGGGCTACCGATGGCGGAGACGGTCGCGTCGCCCATTCGCACCTACCTCGAGGGGTTGCACGCCAAATACGCGGCTGCGTGCGACGGGCAGGTCGCCACGTACATTCCGGAGCTCGCCAAAGCGGACCCCAACTGGTTCGGCATCTGTATCGCGACCACCGACGGCCGCGTGTACGAGATCGGAGACACGGCGCAGCCGTTCACGCTGCAGTCGCTGTCGAAACCGCTCGTCTACGGTCTGGCGCTGGAGGACCACGGTCTCGATGCGGTGCTCGCCAAGATCGGCGTCGAGCCGACCGGCGATGTGTTCAACTCGATCAGCCTCGCCCCCGAGAGCGGCTGCCCGCTCAACCCGATGATCAACGCCGGGGCAATCGCCGCGGCCTCGCTGGTCGCGGGCCGGTCCGCGGAAGACCGACTCGAGCGTATTCTCAGCGTGTTCTCAGTGTACGCGGGCCGGCGGGTGTCGCTCGACCGCGCCGTCTTCGAGTCGGAGCGCGCCACCGGCCACCGCAACCGGGCGATCGCGCACATGCTGCGCAACTTCGACATCGTCACCGGCGATCCGGAGCCCTCGCTCGACCTCTACTTTCAGCAGTGCTCAGCCTCGGTGGATTGCCGAGACCTGAGCGTCATCGCCGCGACCCTGGCCAACGGCGGGATCAACCCGGTGAGTGGCGAACGTGCGGTGCGCCCGGAGCTGGTGCCGAACATCCTGAGCGTCATGGCGACGTGCGGCATGTACGACTATGCCGGGGAATGGCTCTACTGGGTCGGGATGCCGGCGAAGAGCGGTGTGAGTGGCGGGGTCATGGCGGTGCTGCCGGGACAGCTCGGCATCGGCGTGTTCTCGCCGCCGCTCGATGCGCGCGGCAACAGCGTGCGCGGCGTCGCCGTGTGCAAGGACCTCTCGCGGCAGCTCGACCTGCACCTCATGCGCGTGCCGCGATCCTCGCGGTCCGCCATCCGCGCCGAGTACACGTTGGAGCGGGTGCGTTCCAAGCGCCTGCGCAGCGCCGCGGAGCGACAAGCGCTCGACCACCTCGGCCGGCAGGCGTGTGTTCTCGAGCTGCAGGGGGATCTCAGCTTCGCCGCGGCCGAGGCCTGCGTGCGGCGCGTCGTCAACGGGAGCCGCATGGCGATCTACGCGATGCTGGACTTCCGCCGGGTGAGTGCCATCGAGGCGTGCGCGGCCCGAGTGTTGCGCGACCTGCTGGTGCAATGCACTGCCAGGGACGCGCACCTGCTGTTCGTCGCCTTGCACCACCATCCGGCGTTGGTGCGGTTCCTCGAAGAGCACACGGCCGGCGAATCGGTTGCGTTGCGCGTCTTCCCCGACCTCGACCGCGCCATGGAGTGGTGCGAGTGGCGCTTGCTCGGAGCCGGCCGCGCGCTGGCGCCGTCGAGCGCCCCGCTGCCGCTGCGCGAGCATGAGATCTGCCAGGGGTTGACCGACGGCGAGCTCGCCCGGCTCGAGCCGCTGTTGCAGCGCCGCAGCTTCCCAGCCGGAGCGCTCATTCTGCGCAGGGGCGAGCCGGCGGATGAGATCTTCCTCCTCACCAACGGTGAGGTGAGCGTCGTGGTCGACCTGCCGACTGGCCAGCTGCAGCGCCTGTCGACGCTGCCGCGCGGTATGGCCTTCGGGGAGCTCGCCGTGGTCAATCGCGGGCCGCGCAGCGCCGACGTGCGCGCCGATACGGCGGTGGAGTGCTACATCCTCTCGACCCACGCGTTCGACGAGCTCGGCGAACGCGAACCGCGAATCAAGATGCAGATCCTCGAGAACCTGCTGTGCAACGTCTCGCAGATGCTCGGCCGTGCAAACCGCGAGATCGCCGCCCTGGCGGAATGAGGGCACCGCGGTGAAGAATTTCTGCGCAAGCGTCACTGCTCGGCGAGCCAGTACGCGAGCAGGGCGATCGCGGCGGCGTTGCGGCGCAGGTCGTCGGGGTGGATCTTGTCGAGGGTGTCGGCGGCGGTGTGGTGGATGTCGAAGTAGTGATGCCCGTCCGGCTCCAGGTCGAACCCCTGCGCGCCGGTCTCGACGATCGGCTCGACATCGGCCCCGAAGGCGTGCGGCCGGAAGCGGCGGATGCCGAACCGCCCGAAGGCGGGCAGCAGCTCCGCCATGGCGTGGACGTGCCCCTCGCTGCCGACGCCAATCGCATCCGGCGCCCCCATCCCGTAGTCGGTCTCGAAGGCGGCGACGTGGTGCTCGTCGCCGTGGCGCTGGCGGTAGGCCCGCGCGCCGGCGAGGCCGTATTCCTCGCCGGTGAACAACACCACGCGCACGGTGCGGCGCGGCGTCAGTCCGCTCACGCGCAGCAGGCGCAGCGCCTCCATGACGGCGACGCATCCGGCGCCGTCGTCCGACGCCCCCTGCGCCACGTCCCAGGAGTCGATGTGCGCGCCGAGCAGGACGATCTCGTCCGGCAGCGCGCGGCCGCGCAGCTCGCCGATCACGTTGGCGCTCGGCACGTCGGGCAGCGTCCGCGCGCCGAGCGCCAGCTCGACCTCGACGGGTCCCTGCTGCGCCAGCCGCGCCAGCAGGTCGGCGTCCTCGATCGAGATCGCCGCGGCGGGGATCTTCGGCACGCCGTCGTCGTAGCTGAGCGCTCCGGTGTGCGGCGTACGCAGGCTCACCGCGGTCACCGAGCGCACCAGCACCGCGACGGCGCCGCGCTGGGCGGCCTCCGACGCGGCGTGCAGGCGTGCCTGCACGCCGTCGCGATAGCCCGGATCGTCGTGCGCCTCGTCGTAGGGTGCCAGCCGATGGTTGACGAAGGCGATCCGGCCGTCGAGCCGGGCCGAGCTCGCGCGCAGCTCGTCGAGGCTGTCGAACGCCGCCACCGTGGCGCGCAGCGGCCCGTGCGTGCCCACGCTGCCCCCGAGACCGAGCAGCGCCATCGGCCAGTCGATCGGACGGACGATCCGGGCCTGCTCGGTGCCGCGCACCCAGTGCGGCACGTCGACCGGCTCGAGGCGGACGTTGTCGAGGCCGTCGTCGCGCATGCGCTCGGCGGTCCAGGTCACCGCGCCCTGCAGCGCTGCCGACCCGGTGATGCGCGGCCCATAGCGGTCGACGAGCTCGGTCAGGCGCGCCCAGCCGACGTCCGGCGGCCGCGCCGAGACCTCCGCGATGCGCTCGGCGGCGACGGTCAGGCTGGCCACCTCGGGCGGCGGTGCCGTCTGCTCGTCCGGCGGGTGAGCGCGCCCGCCGCACGCCGACAGCAGCAGGGCGATGCCGCAGGCAAACCGCGGCAGCCTCACAGGTAGCTCACCCAGGCGGCGCGGCTGCGCCGCTTCACGTCCGCGAACCAGCGACAGGCCGGGTAGAGCGCCAGGACGACGCCGGCCCACAGCGCGTAGACCGCCGGCAGCGAATAACCCAGCGGCTCCCCGGCGGCGAAGCGGCGCACCACGGCTGCCGCGCCGAGCGCCGGCCACGCGATGGCGATCGCCGCGGCGTGGATCAGGAACAGGTGGAGCACGTAGTAGAAGAGCGGCACGCGCCCGTACACGGCGACGCGGGCGACCCAGGGGCCGAGCGGCCGATCCATCCACGCCAGCATGCAGAGCGCCGGCCCGAGCGTCATGGCGAGATAGAGGAGGGACGGGGGATACTTCTCGCAGTCGAGGAAGGAGAGCACCGCCCGCAGGGTCCCGCCCTCGGCGCTCCATGCGTGTGGATCGCCGTAGAGGTTGGTGGCGCGCAGCATCACGAACCCGGCGATCAGCGCGGCGCCAGCGGAGAAGAACCGGCGCCGCCGTTCGTCGCGCGGCGCCAGCGCCCAGGGGCCGATGACGTAGCCGGCGGCCATCACCGCGACCCAGGGTACCAGCGGGTAGATGACGAACCAGCGCGCCCCGGGGAACGGCTCGAGCGTCCCCTCCTCGTGCAGGAGCAACCAGAGCCAGCGCAGCGCGCCGAGTTGCGACGCGTGGACGGCGTCGAGCAGATTGTGTCCGGCGATGACCGCGACGGCGAACGCCGCGATGGCGGCGCGCGGGAGCCACACCAGCCCGGCCAGCACCACCATCGAGGCGCCGATGACCCAGATCACCTGCAGCACGAGGATCTCCGGGCCGAGGTAGATGATCCACGCGGCGCGGACGACCGTCACCTCGAGGAACGCGAGCCAGACACCGCGGGTGAACAGGTAGCGCGACAGCGCCCGCGTCGATGCGAGCCGCTGGCCGTGCAGGTACGCCGCCGTGCCGGCGAGCAGGACGAACACCGGCGCGCAGAAGTGGGTGATCCAGCGGGTGAAGTAGAGCGCGGGCGGCGCGGTGTGGAGATCGACCTCCGAGCCGAGAAACATGCGCGAGTGGTCGAGGGCCATGATGATCATCACGGCGCCGCGCAGCCAATCGATGGCTTGGTTGCGCTCCGGAGGAAGGGTGGGCACGTCGGGGATAAATGGGGTTCAGGGGTTAGGGGGGTAGGGTTCTGATCCTGTTTGATTGACGACCCCGTCATCGGCATTGGGGTCCTTCCTATCCCTAACCCCCCGACACCGTAACCCCCTAACCCCCTATCTGTGCGATGGCGCCGCGCAGGGCCGCGGTCGGGTCCGCGACAGCGCGCCGCGCGCGGAACGCGATGTGTTGATCGGGCCGTACCAGCAGGGCGCCGTCGTCGGCCATGCCGGCGACGCTGGACCACCAGCCGTCCGGATCGCCGACGTCAACGCCGAGCTGCTCACACCGGATGGCGGGGGCGACGCGGCGCGCCGCGTCGATCCACGCGCGGCCGTCCGGGCCGGCGAACAACGTGAACCGGTCGAGGCCGACCAGATCGAGGGTCGAGAGACGCCGGCCGTCGCGCTCCAGCCAGCCGTGCGGGAGGCGTGCGCCGGGGCGGCTGGTCGGGACGAATTCGCGCACCGGATTGGCAGGAGCGGGCGGGTCGGCGCCATCGTCGGCGGATCCGGTCTCGTAGGTGTAGCCCATTTGCAGGCCGAGCATGTCGAAGTGCTCGGCCTGATCGGCGATGGCGGCGCTCACCGCGCGCCGCGCCTCGGGGTCGGCCAAGGCCGCGGCGAAATGATTCCGCGCCACGGCGGGATCCTCGTTGAACCCCAGCGCCGAGGGGACTTCGAGCATCCGCACGGCGTTGCGCAGGCTCTGATCGGCGTTGTAGCGCGCCACCGGCTGGCGCTCGCGCTCGTAGGTGTCGAGCAGGGCGGGCGCCGCCGACGCGGCCTCGACCGCGGCGAGCTTCCAGGCCAGGTTGTGCACGTCTTGCACGCCGGTGTTCAGGCCGAGGCCGCCGGTCGGCGGAAAGCGGTGCGCCGAGTCGCCGACCAGAAAGACGCGCCCGGCGCGATAGTGCTCGGCCACCTGGCAGGTCATCGTCCAGGTCGAGATGGTGCGGATCGCCAGCGCCTGGTCCTGGTGGACCAGCGCGCGCCGCACCAGGGCCTCGCAGCGAGCCGCGTCGTAGCTGCTGGCGGCTTCCCGATCGGGGTCCCAGGCGTGCATGTAGACCCACTCGCGATCGATGTCGTGCGCGACGAAGATACCCCCGCAGTCGGGATCGCACACCCAGTAGAGCACGCCGGGGCACTCGTGCACGGCGCGGCGCATGTCGGCGCTGAAATGGATCATGACGAAGGACTGCAGCCGGTCGGGCCCGTGCACCGGAATCCCCAGCCACTTGCGCACCGGGCTGCCGGCGCCGTCGGCGGCCAGCAGGTAGCGGCTCCACACCGCGTGGGCGCGGCCGGTCTCCAGGCTGGTGATCCGCGAGGTGACGCCGGACTCGTCCTGCTCGGCTCCCTCCCAGCGATGCGCGTAGCACGGCGCGGTGGCGCCCGCCGCGCCGAGCGCTTCGAGCAGCAGCGGTTCGAAGCGGTGCTGCGAGAGATTGCGCAGCGGCGTCGGCGTCAGTGCCAGTACGTCGTCGCCCTGCCGCTCGAAGGGCAGGCGGCCGAGCACCTCGCCGCCGAACCGCGTCACCCAATAGACGAAGCCGCCGTCGGCGGGGGCGACCGACGCGGCGCGGATCGGCTCCATGTCGACGCCGGCTTGGCGGAGGATCTCGAACGTGCGCGCGTTCACCACGTGCGCGGCTGGGGCGCGCTGCGGTCCGGGCCGCCGCTCGACGATCCGGTAGTCGATCCCGAGCCGGGCGAGCAGGATGCCGGCGGTGAGGCCCACCGGTCCGGCGCCGACGATGAGAACCGAAACCTCCGCGTCGTCCATTCGCGCGTCTCCGGCGTCGTCGGGATCAGGTCAGGCCCGGGTACGAGCCGCCGTCGAGCTGCAGGTTCTGACCCGAGATGTACCCCGCCTGCGCGCTGCACAGAAAGGCGCAGGCATCGCCGACCTCCTCGGGGCGCCCGAGGCGCTTGGCGGCGATCCCGTTGCGCATCTCCTCGTACGCCTGCTCGAGCGTCCACCCGTTCAGCGCCGACGTGAGCTGCGCCATGAGGCGCTGGCGGTTCGTGTCGATACGCTCGGGGAGAATGTTGTTGATGGTGACGTTGGCGTGTACCACGTCGCGCGACAGTGCCTTGCAGACCGAGGTCAACGCGGTGCGGGCGCCGGCGGACAGGCCCATGGCGGCGATCGGCGTCTTCACCATCGCCGAGGTGATGTTGACGATGCGGCCGAAGCGGCGCTCGACCATGCCGTCGAGGACGGCGCGGATCATGAACGCCGGGGCCAGCAGGTTCGCGTCGACGGCGGCCAGCCAGGCATCGCGATCCCAGTCCTGGAACCGACCCGGCGGCGGGCCGCCGTTGTTGTTCACCAGGATGTCGGGCTCGGGGCAGTGCTCGAGCAGGGCCTGCTGCGTCTCCTCCGCGGCGATGTCGCCGGCGACGATCGCCACCCGCGCGCCGGTGGCGGCGCGGATCTCCGCCGCCGTCGCCTCGAGGACCTCGCGGCCGCGCGCGTTGATGGTGAGGTCGACTCCCTCGCGCCCGAGCGACAGCGCGCAGGCCTTGCCGAGCCCCTTGCTGGCGGCGCAGACGATCGCCTTGCGGCCGCGGATGCCGAGATCCATGTCGCGCCTCTTCAGAAGTCGAGATCGGGTGGGGGTGGTGGGCCCCATTGGCTCAGCGCGTTCAGGATGTGGTGGGTCTGCGCGTCCGTCTCCGCGGTCAACAGGTCGCTGTCGGTCCAGTGCTCCACCGTGAAGCCGAGCGGGTCCTTCCAGTAGTCGAAGATCTGTCCGCCGAGGACGTGCCGTCCGATCCCCCAGTAGTGGCGGTAGTCGCTCATCTTGAGATGGTCGTGCCCGACCATCAGATCGTCGAAGTCGGCGACCTCCCACGCGACGTGGCCGAGCTTCACCTCGCCGGCGTCGAGCACCAGCAGGGTGTGGTGGTCGGCGGGCAGGGTGCCGCGGTCGCAGCGCATGAAGCGGCCCATCGGCTTGTCCGGGCCTTCGACGTAGATGTCGTCGGACACCAGCATTCCCAGATGCTCCTGGTACCAGCCCGACAGCGCCGCGAGGCTGGTGGTCTTGAGCGCCGCATGCCCGCAGCGCTTGACCTGGGCGGGTCCGGATTGCACGCGCTGCAGCGCGCCGACGCGGATGCGACCGGCGCCGGTGTTCATGGGCGGATGCGCGCGCAACGGCAAGGGGTCGGAGGCCGCGATGCCGTGCACCACGTCGATCTGCCGCCCGTCGGGATCGCGCAGGCGGACGACCTCGCCGCCGCCGGGCTCGTCGAGTGGCTCGACCTTCCCGCCGACGGCGGCGGCGAGGGTGGCCAGGTCGGCCCGCGACGCGGCCGAGAAGGCCAGGCCGAGAAAGGCGGGCGCGCCGCGGTGGGTGACATGCACGTGGTGCTGCGGGTCGGTGCCGCGCATGTACAGCCCGGTCTCGGTCCGCGCCGCGCGGTGCATGCCGAAAACGGTGAGGAACCGCTCCATCGCGTCCAGGTCCGGTGCCTGAAAGCGGGGAAACACCACGTCGCTCACTCCAATGATGGGTTGTGTCATTGCTCCTCCGTCGGGCACCGCGGTGCCATGCCTTTCCCTCGGCCGGCATAGTGCACCATCGGCCGCCGCCGCGCTTGACCGGCCGAGCCTATCAGTTGGCCGAACGAGCCGAATTGCCCGGCAAGTTGCCTTGCGGCGCCGCCTGCGCCTATCCCTCGGGCGCACCGGCATGACCCCCAGAGCTCGGAGACCGCCGTCTACTATGGGCAGCTGGAGCGCGACGATCCTGCGGGCGCTCGACGCCCAGGGGGTGCCGAGCGAACCGCTGGCCCGCCGGGCGGGGATCGATCCGCAAGCCCTGCAGGACCCGGACGCCCGCGTGCCGCGCGCCGCGTTGACCCGCCTCTGGCGGCTCGCGGTGGAGGCGACCGGCGACCCCTGCTTCGGGCTGACGGCGACCCGCTACGTGGCGCAGACGACGTTTCACGCCCTCGGCTACGCGGTCCTGGCCAGCAGCACGCTGAAGGAGGCGTTCGAGCGCATCGTCCGCTACCGGCGGCTGATCGGCGACATCATCGAGATGCGTTTGTCCGCGCACGGCGATCGCTACCGGCTGATCATCGATGTGTCCGCCCCGCCTGGGGTGCCGAATGAAGCGGTCGACGCCGTCGCGGCCGTGTTCGTGCAGCAGGCCCGCATCCTGCGCGGCGAGCGCGACTTCAGCCCGCTGAGCGTCGAGCTGCAACGCCCGCAACCGTCCGACCCCGCCCCGTTCCGAAAGCTGTTCCGCGTGCCGGTGCGCTTCGCGCAGCCCGCCAACGTGCTCGAATTCGCGCGCGCCGATCTGGAACAGCGGCTGCCGGCCGGCAACGCCGAGCTGGCGCGGCAGAACGACGAGGTGCTGGTGCGCTACCTCGCCCGTCTCGACAGTGGGCGCGTCGCCAATCGGGTCCAGCAGGCGCTGCTCGACGCGTTGCCCGACGGGGCGCCGTCGAAGCAGGCCATTGCCCGCCAGCTCGGCATGAGCCCGCGCAGCTTGCAGCGCCACCTCGGCGAGGAAGGCACGTCGTTCAAGGCGCTGCTCAACGAGGCGCGGGTCACGCTGGCGCGCAACTACATCGAGGAGGGACGCCTGTCGGTGACCGACATCGCCTTCGTCCTCGGCTTCGCCGACACCAGCGCCTTCTCGCGCGCGTTCAAGCGCTGGACGCGCCTGTCGCCCAGCGCCTACGCGAAGTCGGGCGCGCGGCGCTGAGGCGCCGGCGCGTCAGCGCGCGTGGCCAGGGCTCACGCCTCGACGCCCTCGTAGAACTGCACCTCGACGCGCAGCGGCAGCAGGTAGCGGATGTAGGTGTTGTGGATCCGGATCGTGCCGTAGTCCTCGGTCTCCGGCTCGGTCACCTCGACGGCCGGGTCGCGCTCGGCCTTGAAGGCCCTGGCGCGGGCGACGATCGCGTCGAGCGTCTCGCGCTCGTACACCTCGATGCCGACGTGGTCGCCGGGGAGGCAGGCGGTCGGTCGGTCGCCGCCGACCAGGTAGAGAAAATGCGTCAGCTGGTGGAGATGCAGGACGATCCGCTCGCCGTCGATGGTCATCAGGTCGATGGCGCGCCAGGTGAACCTGACCGTTGCCCCTCCGTGTCTCCGTGCCTGCGTGAGATTTTCCATTGCCGATCAGGGTTGCAGCGACACCGCTAGTTCGATCCCTTGGAGTTCATCAGCATGTCCATCGCCTGATCGACCGAGAACGATCCGGGCCTCTGCCGCGGCGGGAAGTCGCGGAACGTCTGGAGGTACTGTCCCACGATCGCCTGCGCCGGCACGAACACGAACATGTGCTCCGCGAACCACCGCACGTAGTCACCCGCCTCGTGCTCCGAGCGCTCGAACGGATCGGAGCGCAGGTTGAACAGCTTCGGAGCGCGCAGGCGGATCATCGGCTTCATCCAGACCTCGAGGCCCTGCGCCTCCTGCTCCATGAACGCCACCTTGTACTGGTCGTAGCGCAGCCCCGCGAGGTCGCCGTCGTCGGTCCAGTAGAAGAACTCGCGCCGCGGGCCCGGGCCCGTTCCGGCGAGAACGCCGCGCTGGTCGTATCCATCCAGGTGGACCTTGAACGTCTTCGCACCGACGCTGTAGCCCTGCAGCAGCTTGGCGTTGATGTCCGGCTCGCCCGCTGCGGCGACCAGCGTCGTGACCCAGTCCTCGGCCGAGACGATGTCGTTGACCTCCGTACCCGGTTTCACGACGCCCGGCCAACGCACGAGCGCCGGCACGCGGTAGCCGCCCTCCCAGTTGGTGTTCTTCTCACCGCGGAACGGGGTCGTGCCGCCGTCGGGCCAGGTGAACGTCTCGGCGCCGTTGTCGGTCGTGTAGATCACGATCGTGTTGTCGGCGATGCCAAGATCGTCGAGCTCCGTGAGCAGCTCGCCGACCAACCCGTCGTGCTCGACCATGCCGTCTGGATAGAGGCCCAGACCGGTCTTGCCCTGCGACGCGGGCTTGAGCCGCGTCCAGATGTGCATGCGCGTCGTGTTGAGCCAGGCGAGGAACGGTTTCTTGTCGCGTACGGCGCGCCCGATGAAGTCGACCGTGGCCTTCAGGAACTCCTCGTCCGCGTTTTCCATGCGCTTCTTGTCGAGC